>Ga0208299_1002649_pt1 | contig 11903 bp, 14 predicted proteins | sample 15_taG_FD_184089 | JGI IMG/M metagenome (GOLD analysis project Ga0208299, IMG submission 184089) | Marine viral communities from the Subarctic Pacific Ocean - 15_ETSP_OMZ_AT15312 metaG (SPAdes) (version 2) | ecosystem: Environmental > Aquatic > Marine > Oceanic | place: Pacific Ocean | collected...
AATCATAGACAATGTTTCAAAACAACAATTATCTGCAATTACTCTGAAATTATAAATATCTTGAAAAGCGTTTGTAGCATTTGCTAAACAGTTTTCGTTATCTATATAATCTGGTTTTTCTTTTTTATAACCAGCATCTGATATTCTATATATTATTTTCATTTATATATTCTTTAATTTTTTTAATGTATATGTCAGTAGATATAAAATTATTCCCGCCAGCTATTGATAATTCTAAAAATTTAGTATACTTTCCATTATCTATTTGATGTGTTAAACTATTAATTATTTCTTCACGATTTAAATTAACCAGACCTGGATAGTTTTTATAACAACCAATTGCTCCACTTCCTTTAATTAATATAGTAGGAATACCTAACTGTATTGGTTTGAATGCTAATGTTGATGGAGCAGATATTATAAAAGCAGAATCTGCTATTAACTGATCAATATTATCAGTATTAGCTACAACCGTACAATCTAATAGACTTTTTACATAATTAATACTATCTTCATAATTTGGATTATCTAATCTTGTTTTTATTTTTACAACAATTGGTAAATTATAATGTTTAGATAATTCTGTTATACCAGACTTAATAACAAAATCTTCGTTAAAGTTTGTACCATATGGTGAAAATCTATTTCCTAGGAAATTGCATATAATTAATATATGTTTAGTACTTCGTTTAATATTTTTTAATGAATCATTTGCAGGAATACCTCCGGTCTGGAAATCCATTTTATAATCGTAACTAATATTAGTTGCATCATGCGGAGTATCTTCGTTTCCATGAGAATTACCAATGACAACTAGTTTATTTTGTTTACATATATTATAGAAATTTGGTATATTAAATTCACTCATTTTTCTGTTATCGTCAAATATAACAGCACTATATTCTTTTATATCAATATATGAGTCTAAAGGGGTTGTTATATTATCTCCATGATATTTAACACCAGGTCCGTTGATTATCTTGTTAATATATTTTTTATATTTTGATATTACTACAACACGTTCATCAATATCTCCTATCCATGGCGTTTCATTACTCATTAAACCTACCAAAAATAAATCTAGTTCATATTGTTTAGATAGTTTTGGAATTATAAGCCATAGTTTTTCAGCTACACGGTGATTTGTAAATAATAATAGTAACTTAGTCTTTGACATATCGTTGAGATCTTGGTAGTGTTTTAAATTGATCAGTTAATGGTAAATGTTTATTTTGATAATTATGTTCTACAAATGTTTGATTTAATCCATTAACTTTTAAATCTGGATGATTCCATAAAGAATACATCATTGAAATCTGATCTTCAGTATTCCATTTTGCAGTTTCTTCGAACCACAATTTATTAAATGATCTAATTAATTCATTATTTTTTCTATATAATATTCCATTTTCATATAACCCATTATCTATAGGATATCCGTCTGTTTTATATTGTTTTCCTTGATTAATAATCATTTCTTTTGGGTCGCGCGGAGGATTTCTATGTTGTGTTGCTTCTACTTCTTCATATAAACAATTCCGATCACAATGTTGGTGTACTGCTAAATCATGCTCTCCTAAATGTAATTCAAATAAACTATGTGGATCATATGTAAAATATATTTCATTATCCATCCATAACCAAGCATCATATTCTGGAAGCAATTCTTCTGGCGATGTTTTACATTTTCTAGCTGTCCACCTACCATCTCTCCAAATATCAATTTTTCTAATATCCCAAAAATTTGATTTTAGATAATCACTATTTGTAAAAGCAATATAATCAATTCCATCTTTATCATGTTGATAGTGTATAATATCACCATATAAATAATCTAAATCATCTGTAAATAATGCTGTGTATACTGCTAATTTCATTATCCTATTCCTTTCCAGGTAGCACCATTTATTGTATAAAAATGATTCACTGATATAGTTGGGTCGTAAATGTAATGATGATGTTTATCTATCATATCTTTTGCCCAATATCTATCTTCTTTGCCTGGATATTGTTCTGGCATTGGGTTATTTATTAAAACTGCTTTTTCGTAAAAGCAAAATGCGTTGTGTAAAAAATACCGTTGTTCTATATTTGAATACATATCTAATGTTTCTTTTTGATTAAAATGACTCCAAATATATCTTTTTGATATTTTTTTACCTTTATATATAGGAACTTGATTTCCAAATACAGCTACATTATTATTTTTTAAATGTTTCTTAACATTTTCAAAATTAATATTAGTAATTTGAGCATGTGCTGATAAAACTAAAATTAAATCATTAGATGCATTTTGAACTCCTAAATTAATAGATTTGCCTGGAGTATAATCGTTGATAGATATAATTTTAATTTTAGTTCGGTCAATAAATAAATTTATAATTTCTAATGAATCATCTGTTGAATTATTATCTACTATTATTATTTCTGGCTTATTAAAAACATCTAAACAAGATTGAATAGCAAATCCAATATATTCACTTTCATTTCTATTTCGTATTATAACACTAATATTATCCATTGAAAATTTCTTTTAATGTTTCATAATTAATTGCTTGGGCAGGGTCGCTTATTGAACTAGCTGGATCTGGGTGTGCTTCTATTATTAATCCGTCTGCTCCGGCTGCTACCGCTGCTTTTGAAATTGGGAGTACAAAATTTCTATATCCTGTTGAATGACTAGGATCATATATTATAGGAATATTTGTTAATTCCTTTAATGCTGGTATCATCATTAAATCAGGAGCCCATCGTATGCTCGGAAATACGTGTCTATAATTTGGCATTCCTACAACTCCTCTAAGACAAATTGCAATTTTATCATTTCCTCCTACTAAAATTCTTTCACAAGCTCCTAATATTTCATCTATAGTACCCCAAGTTCCTCTTTTAAGTAAAATAGGAGTATTACATTTACCTAATTCATCTAATAATGTATAATTTTGAAAATTTCTAGTACCTATTTGGAATACATCTGCTACCTCACCTACCATATCAATCATTCTAGCATCCATTACTTCAGTTACTATAGGTAATCCTGTTTCATTTTTTGTTTCTTTTAATAATTCTAATCCTTCTTTTCTTAATCCTTCTTTCCAACCATTTTTTTCTTTTAAAATAGGATAAGTACATGGTTTATAAGCACCTGCTCTTAAAGCATCTATACCTATAGTTTTTAATTTTTTGGCTATATTAATAATACTTCTTCCTTCAACAGAGCAAGGACCTGCTATTTTAGTATACTTCCAATTAAAAATTTTATTTTTATCAATTGAAATATTTAACTTATCTTGATCTTTTAAGGATTTAATATATTCGTTCATTTATATTTTTTTCTGCTTTTAATAAATCTTCTTCACTATGAATGTTAGTACAATTATCTAACATACTACCAACTCTCCTACTCATAGCTCCTATTCTTACGTGTTCTGCTTTAGTAATTCTAATCGATCCATTTCTAGTACCATCAGGATCAACTGTAAATAAATCATCGTATTTATTCTCTACAGCATATGTTAACATATCATCTAATGGTATAGTTCTATCTGGATGATCAGGCTGTATACCTACAACATGAGTGAACGTTGCATCACCAAATTCTCTAAAGAGGTTTATATATACATCAGCTACTTCTCGCTCACCCATATAATCCTCTGTTCTACCAACTACCTTTACTCCATATGATTCTGCTATACGTTTTGTCTCTACATCCTCAGTTGAAACTAGTATACTAGTCGCTAGTTTAGATTGTTGAGCATATTCTATAGAGTGTTCAAGTAATGTCTTACCTGCTATCACTCTTTTATTTTTACCTACCAATCGTTTTGAATCACCTTTTGCTGGTATTATTACAAATGCATTTATCATATTTTTAACTTATATAAGTTATTAATTTGTCTTCCTTCTTGTCGGATTTCATTATGAATCACATCATATTTTTCATTAAATAATGTATAGTCGTGATATAATCTAGGATGTTCAGGGGTTTCAAAATCTTTACCTAATTCACTTATGAGTATATAAGTAGGCTGCCATACATCCCTAACTCTTTTTATAATATTTTCTCCCTTATCATATTGTACATGCATTAAATGTGATACTGACATGAATACATCAACTTTTAAATCTCTTGAATTAACATAATCTTCCGTATCCATTGCGGTATATTCAAATCTTCCTTCATCATATAAAGCTTTCATGTCCTTACCTAAATAATCTACCGTTTCTTCCCATAAATCGTTAGCATAAAACTTACACGTTGGGTTTTCATTATATATGTATTGAAGATTTCTAGCAGGACCAGCGCCTATTTCGCATACTGTTAAGTTTTCTTTATTTAGAATATCATGCTCTTTAAGTATACGTACCATTCTTTGTGATGATTCATGTAGACCAGCAGAAGAGCTAGGCCCGACACCATTTTGATAATTTATATTAAATCTCTGTTTTCCGAATTTTGCCATAATTTCCCTTTTATTTTAATTTGTTAATTGACCATTTATATGCTTTAGTTTGCCCTTCAATGGTCATCCCACCAATATGAGGGGTTGTTATAATATTCAATCTATCATCCATTCCTTTTATAATAGGTGATTTTGTTAAGTCACCAAACTCATCTTCTACTACATCAGTTGCATAACCTCCTAAATTATTATCTGATAGTGCATTAACTATATCTTGTTCGTTAACTATCTCACCTCTTGATGTATTTATAATATAAGAATTTTTTTTCATTAATCCTAATATATCTTTATTAATCATGTATTTTGTTTCTTCAGTTACATGTACGTGTAGAGAGATTACATCAGCTTTTGAAACCATCTCTTCTAAACAACTACACCCTATATTCATAACATATGGGTCATATACCATCACTTCAGCACCAAACGCTCTACAATAATCGTACATCATCTTACCTAATCTACCATACCCAACTATACCTATCTTAAGATCTTTAACTTGCCTTCCCATAAATTGAGTGTAGTCCCATTGATAGCAAGATACATGATCTTGTGCATGAGGTATATTCCTTAATAGAGACATCATTAAACCAAATGCTAATTCAGCTGTAGATGGTAAGTCGTTTATTAATTCGTAATCATTTTTATGACATTGAATTTCAATATTATTTTCTTTACAGTAGTCTAAATCAATATGGTTTAATCCTGTAGAGCATGAATTAATTATTTTAACGCTAGTGCCTTGTAGTAACTCTTTATCTATTGTATATGTTTGCTGGTTAGGATTACACACTATTGTATCTATACTGTGAGTTAATAATAGCTCTCTAACCTGCTCCTTTGTTGATTCTTCACATAAGAATACATTACCTTTAGTTAAAAGTAGATCATTTATACCTTGCAAATGTGACACAGGTGTGATTACTGCTATATTTTTATTATTCATTTAATTCCAAACTTTCTTTTTATATTCTAAGTTAGATAAAGTATCGTAGATACTTGATAGAGATTCATTCATTATAGGTTTTAAATAACTACTATGAGCTCCTGTAAATTGTTGTAGCATTATTTTAATCTCATCTAGATTTATTTTATCACCACTACCTAGGTTAATATCTTGCAACTTTTCTAGTAATTCAAATAGAGAGTATATATTCAAGTCATACTTCTTCTTTATTATTAAGTAAAATAAAAGCTGTTCTAAGTTTGCATTACCACCATTTTTGCCGAATCCTGATAAAGTTGCATCTATTATATCAACATTGCAGTCTAGCAAATTAATTAGGTTTCCAAAAATAGTTCCATGATTATTATGATTATGAAATCCTGATTTTACAGGATATATATCTTTAAAAAATAATACGAACTCATTTATATCGCTAGGTGTTAACATACCTAGTGAGTCTGCAAAGTAGAGGTAATCAATATTCAATTCTTTAGATAAGATTTTATCTTTAATGTAAGATAATTGGCTGTTTTCAAGATGTGTACAGTGACCAACATTTAAAGTAACAGTGTATCCTTTATCTTTTAATTTTTTACAAATATCAAATGTTCTATCAATAATATCATAAAAACAGAAAACTCTAATTAAATCTATTTCAGTTTCTTCTTGAATAGGTAACAAATCTACATCATAATATTCTTGAGTCTTGTCTCCTATATCCATCATAATTGCTATTTTAGTTTTATTAAATGTATCTCGTTTCAATCTCTTAATTAGATCTAAATCTGAATTGATGTTTCTCCAGATCCCTGCCCCTTCCTCTACATACCTATTATCTTTTAAAAATCCTACCTCACAATAATCTACCCCTGTCTCACCTAAATGGTATACTAAATCTTTTACCAATCCATAATCCCAATTCCAATTATTTAAGTAACCAGTATCTCGAATAGTACAATCAAGTATCATCGACTTTTTATATGAGCTATTTTTCATATAATTATTTACTAGTTCAATAGTTTTAAATGAACGGTGGAATAAGCTTTCTGAAATAACAAAGTCTAAATTCCAATCAATATCAAGACCTTCTAATTCATTTATTTCATAGAGAAACACACTCTTACCATCACCAAATAAACAGGTATTCTTAATAACATTCTCTGTATATGTTATCAATATTGAATCAGCACATGCTATCTGATACTCGTTACCTAGATCCTGGGTTCCAACTATACCTCTATCTATATTAAAGTTGTGTGGTTTATTATTTTTCCATATAAAATTTTTAATAGAGCAGCTTGCAGATACAACTTCGTGTTGCGGATTATCTATCCAAAATTTTATTATCTCATCAAACTTTTCAACAGACATAAATGGTGCAACAGGTGATGCATATACAAATACTTCATTTGATGCACATTTAGCTAAACTTTCATGAACTTTAGCTGGCGGTACATCACCGTGACATAAATCATTACTTCTCTTAAACCCTGTAACACCGCACTGTTTAGCAATATCAAGTGCTTCTTGATCATTACTCGATACAATTATCTCTGATACATATATACTTTGCTTAAGCATTTGTATCTTATTTTCAAGTAAGGTTGTATTACCAAACTTTCTTAAATTTTTATTTTTACATCTCGTAGAACCTTTCCTGCAAGGTATAACTACAGATATTTTTAATGCACTTCTACTTGTCACCGTTTTCATACTCTACACCTCTTAAATTATTATACTCCCAAGGATTTAATAATAATACCTTACCATCACTTATCCAATCCTGTACATATTTTAATGATTTTAATCCATATGTATCACCAAAGTGGTGATCTAACCTATTCTTCTTATGCTCTGCATCTTCTTCTTTATTATTAAAATCATAACATTTACCATCTGTGCTCTCTAGATAAAAAGTATGACCAATTATTGTTATTTTATTAAATTTTGATATAGCGTGATTCAAACAAATTAATCCAGTTCCTATACCATGCCACTCAAATTGCGGATGTTTATCTTGTGCTCCAAAGCATTTTCCGTCAAAGTCATCAAAAGTACCATTTTCTTTAAACTCATCACAAGTACAATCCCTTCGACCCCATACTTCATATGTATCTTTAGTAATTGGATTAAACTTGTTCCACCTTTCATTGTTTGTTGTACCCCAAATATTTATTTTTTTTCCAGTAAAATTATACATATTATCATGAAAACATTTATTAATACGTATAACCGTGGTAAATTGGTCTATATATTTTCCAAACTCATACCAAGTCAATGATGGGCTACAACCCACAACAATTACATCAGTTTCACAAGTCCAATTTTCAAAATATTTATCTAATTTTTCTTTATATAACATTATAATCTATTCTTTTTAATGGTCCATTAGAAACGGTGTGATCTATAAAATCACAAATTAATGTATCTTTATAATGATGTTTAATTGATTGTAACTCTTGTTTACTGTCTCGAGAAAACCCCCATCGATCTTTCCAAAATTCTAAATGAGTTCCAAATTTTCCAAAATAATAATCATTACCTGTTTTAGCAGCTCCGGCAGAACAACTTGGAATTCCATATCCTGTTTTAATTTGTTGATCGTGTTCTATATGTAATTCAGTTAATACTACATTATAAATATTATTATATAAAAATTGCATTGCAATATCATCAAATGCTAAAAACAAATGATAATTATTTGTTGGAGTGATAAATTTTTTAAATAATTTAGTATTAATAAGAATAGCCATGTCACATGGTGCTTCTATAACGGAAATTGGAGAATAATTCTCCCATTCCATGTTAATAAAATCTTCTCTATACCAATTTCCGTTATTATCAAATTTAGCAAGGAATGATCTTCCAAGTACCCCACATCTTTTTTCGTTGTAATTAGATGAAAATGGCTTCCAGGTTAAATTAAATCCAGATAGTCCTATTTGTTTCGAAAATAATTCATAATTTTTTTCAATGATATTATTTAATTTACTAAAAAAATTATTCGTTATAGGTTTTATATCATGTGTTAACCATAATATAAACTCAGAATCAGAATTATCAATTGCTGTATCTAATGACCACTGTAATCCTCGGTTTTTATTAGATATATATTTAATATTATTATCATTGCACAATTTTAATCCATAATTTTGCTGATCAATTGAGGATTGGTCATCAATATTAATTAAATTAAATCCTTCAAAATTTATATTTTTTAATACTTCGTTTTCAAGCATATTATAATTATTTCTGGAAGAATAGAATATTTCAAACTTATTTTTCATCTTTATCTTCTTAATATTGTAAACACATTTTTTGTAAAAAGTTATCAACATATTTTACAATTAATTGTTTAGGTTTATAACCATATTTTTCTGTTTTTGAGATATCTGCTAATGTAATCATAGCTTCACCAGGTCTTTTAGGAATATATAATTTTTCTGACTTGAACATTTCAGCAATTTCATTTATAGAATGATTTGTTCCTGTACCTAAGTTATATATTTCTCCTGTATGATTATCTTTACTTAAACATATCATTCCATCACATATATCATAAACGTGGGTGAAATCCCTTCGTTGTTCTCCTGTTCCTGTAATAGTTAATGGTTGTCTATTTTGATATTGTCTTTGAAATATTCCTACTACTGTTGCATATGTTCCCTCTGTTGGTTGTCTGTCCCCATATACATTAAAAAATCTTGTTGATACAGTTGATACGTTAAATATTTCAGAATACATTTTTAATATTTCTTCACCTGACCATTTGGTAAACGCATATGGATTAAGTTTAGGTCCTGCTTCTGCTGAACTACTTGCTGCATATATTATTCTTGCTCCACATCGTTTTGCTAATTCACAAACATTAACAGTTCCTAATACATTGGACTTAAAATAAGATATGGGATCTTCAAATGATGGTTGTATCCTTGCAAGTCCTGCTAAATGAAATATAATATCAAATTCTAAATCTTTATATTTAATATTATCTAAATTGTTTATATCATCTATAATATATTTAGCATAATTTCTTTTATAATTAATATTGCTAGATTGTGATGATAAATTGTCTATAACGGTTATATCATATCCACCTTGCGTAAATAATCGTTCTACCAAATTTGATCCTACAAATCCTAGGCCACCTGTTACTAATACTCGTATCATTATTTTTTTCCTTTCAATAATAAATCAACTGCTTTTCCAAATTCTTGATCATTGGGATATTGTTTTCTTAATTCTTGTACTTGTTCTTTAAATGTTTTCATAAAATTCGTTTTGTTTTTCTTGTTTTTCTATTGTCTTTGGGTGGTGTAATGCTAACTGTTCGTTTGGTGGTATTTGTGATAATTGTTTAATACCAACAATTCGTTCATGCACCTTTCCTTCCCATTTAATATTTTCATCTCTTTTATATATTCTACCCTGATAATCTGGCCAATTTACCCAACCTTGGTCATTTACTTGCCAGCCCCATTTATCTATATGCGTTTGTGTTATTCCTTCTACTGTATTAATGCGTGGTATATACATTAATTCAACATCTGGATTCATTACTATTATTTCCCTTAAATTTTTCATTAATATTGAAGATGGTATTTCATCAGCATCAATTTGGAATATCCAATCACAATCATCTAATAATTCATATCCGACATTTTTAAATGTTGCGAAATCTCCGTTTAATGGAGCATATCCAATTCTAAAAGAATTATCAGGCAATTCAAACTTTTTACATAACTCTTCTACTTCTGGTGTATAGTTTGATTCGTCTAACAATATACCCACAACATCACCTGTAGTTATATTAGTTTTTAACATAACCAGTAATCTTGTTAGCTCTTCTAGTTCATTACAAGCCGTTATAAAATAACCTATTTTCATGCTTTCTTCAATTTTGGTAACTTAAGTTTTGGCAATTCTGTTTTACCATTCTCTTGTTTATTTAATTTAGGTAACTGTAATTTAGGTAACTGTAATTGTTGTGCTACCGGAATTTGTTCTACCCCTTTATCTATCATTTCTAATAATTTTACATATTGCGATCTTACAGCTGTTTTGCTAAAATTGTCTTTTGCATATTTTCTTTGTTTTCTAGATCTGTCTATAAATTTACTATAATGTTTAAAAACGTCTTTTATTGCTTTTTTTGCATACGCATAATCAGGTGTAAACCATTTAGCTTCTCCAATTAAAAATGGATTTTGAGCTGATGGGTGTATTTGTGTTAATCCTCCTGCCAATGCTACTATATAGTCCTTATTAAGGAAATCTGCTTGACCTGAATAATGTGGTGCTATTATAGGTTTACCTGTAGTTGAGAATTCTAATAATGGTCTTCCAAATCCTTCTGCTTTTGTGAATGATATCATTGCTTTAACTCTTTTATGATTATACATTGCATTCATCTCATCATCAGTCAAATCGCCATGTAGTAAATATATATTTGGTAGTTTGGTTGATTTTGGAAATGTATTTCTTATCTCATTAATTTTATTTTCTATATTCCATTTATCAGTAACTGAATATGTTGCGCCACTAGTTTTTAATAATAATGCTGGTGTTGATCCATGTTTATTTTTAAATGTTTCTAAAAATGTATGAATTGCTCCGCTTATATTTTTTCTATCTTCGCCCATATGTCCTTGTAACCAATGCCCAGCTATTAAAAAACAAAATGATTCGTGTATATCATCTAACACTTCAATATCACTATTTACAGGATGATTATTTTTATCATATACATCTTCATTGAAATATTCCGAAACTACTTGTAAATTAGTTGTTATGGTCAATCCATGCTTTGTTGCTGTATCTTCGAATACCTTTTTAGTAAATTGAGAAGGCACTATTGTCGTCTGCATTTGATTAATTTTTTCTATCCATTCTTTAGGACAAATATCTCCTTCAGTTCCAGCTGTTACTCCGATACTATATTTTCCTACTGGTTGGAACTCATTAGGTACTGTTATTTGAACCCAAATATCAGGTTGGGCTTGTAGTGGTAACGGAATTAACCTTTGTTGCCAATCTATAGGAATTGGATATGTAAATGGCGTATTGCCCCATGGCATTGATAATAATTTAATGTCCCATTCATTACTTTTTTGTTCTATTATATTATCTACAAACTCTCGTGCGTGATGTCCATACCCTGATTGCGTTGCTATTGGACTAGATATTATACATGTTCTCATACTAATATACCCATATTTTTATATTCTCTATTTTCTACTTTATTTAATGTAAATCTTGGTCTTTGTTCTCTAGGCTGGTCTAATACAAAATTAATCATATTGGTCATTTTATTAGCCATTTGCTCACTAGTTAATCCATTCTCAAAACAAAAGTCTCTTCCTGCCCATCCACATTCCATTCGTTCCTCTTTTGGTGTTTTATACCACTCATATATTGCATTAGCAACGTCTTCGAATTTACATCTGTCATCAAATATATATGGAGTTTGTGGAGACCCTTGTAATGACCTATTTGAT
>Ga0208299_1002650_pt1 | contig 11902 bp, 15 predicted proteins | sample 15_taG_FD_184089 | JGI IMG/M metagenome (GOLD analysis project Ga0208299, IMG submission 184089) | Marine viral communities from the Subarctic Pacific Ocean - 15_ETSP_OMZ_AT15312 metaG (SPAdes) (version 2) | ecosystem: Environmental > Aquatic > Marine > Oceanic | place: Pacific Ocean | collected...
GCTCACAATGAATACCGAGCAAAATGCTTGTTATTAACAACAACGCGCTCTGAATTTATGGCATGCCCTTTACAGGTTAAATCGTAAATTCTTGCGCCCAAGCGGTAGATGCTATACTTGGATATAGCCTCTGCCTGGGTGATTGATTTACCTGATTTTAGGTGCTGAAGCACTTGATTACATTGCGACATTCTCGCTCCCCTGCTTAAAGTAACCATTGTCGATTAATAACTGCGTTTCAGCCTCAAATGCCCTTGCATGCTTCAGCATTGTGCTGGCTGATAATTTGAGTCTTTTGGGAATGACGTTTCGCTCATCTAACGTAAGCTCTGACCTAATAACATAAGTGGAGTCATTGTCTTTTTCAGTACTACTTCTTCGGGCTGGGTATCTAGGGCAAAGACCAGTAAACATTTCAGTTTGTCCTGACAGTCCATCTTGATGAAACGGGTCGAAAGCCGCCTTTAAAATACTTCTAGCAACAGACCTTACTTGTAAGTTAAAACCGTATGTCACCATTGGGAGAGAAATGTTTTCTGAATCAATAATGCTTACTACTTTTCTAGCTATGAAAGTGGGTGATATTGCTATTTCACCACTATGCGCTTCGATTGCTTCATTTACATAATTTGATAGTTTGTCGTTAAAGTCTTTCATTTAAAATATCCTTGCATTTGATGATTGTTATTTGTGCCTCACTAAAAACATCGGCTTTCATAGCATCAGTTAATTCGTTTAATAAATATGGAAGGTTGTCTGTTGATATATCGTTGTTAAAGTCCCTGAGAGACCCCCATAATTTAATGGCTTCACTATCCATAGGTTTGTCTGCTTTAGGCATTTGACTGTTGTCTCGAATGAGTCCAGATGTTGAAGGCATTAATGATGAATTAATCCTGCTTTCAAATTCATTTTCTGGAATGTCAGCAAGTTTCTGCCATCTCTTTCCTTGATTGTCTGATATTCCAGAGTCTAATTTTGCTTGTTTAAATTCAGAGTGCTTTGGTTCATTGTCGCCCAAAGCATATTGATTGTTTGCGCCTTGATTTCGCTCCATACCACTTAACAATTGCCCTGCTCTCCTTTCAGCCCTTATCCTTACTTCAATAGCTTGTCTTTCAGCTTCAAAATTCATCGCTTGTTTTGCATAAACCTCCATTGCTCTTGCTTGGTTTCGCATCTCAGCAACTTCATCAACTTTGTGACACTCTGCAATTGCTGTACACATGGCGTCATAGTTGCCTAACTGGTTTTCACTTCTTACAACTACATCCATTTGTTGTTCCCCTTTTACCCCCCAGTTACAGAGAGTTAATAAAAATACTTCTGGAGTTTATTTATTGTTTCCCTGGTGAAATTTCTTATCCATTTTTAATTCCCCGTTGGTTACCTCCTCAAATTGGCGCTGCCGCAATTCGGGAACACCGGTAACGGGCCAGTCTGTTAATGCGCCTTTTGTGATCGGTGGCTTCAGCGATTGGTAAATTGCGCGGCGAGTTCCGAAATATTTTAAAAGCTGTTTGAATGTCATTAGTAAACCTTGCGCTTGTTAAAGTTTGACAAACAGTATATTTTGATATACTGTATCCTGAATTGTATGTAGCAATTACATACATTGTATAAAACTATATACCCTTAGTCAACGAAAATACGAAAATGGAATACGCGTGTATAATGAATGTTTGAATGTCGAATTTGGCGATAGATTAAAACTGGCGCGAGATAATCGCGGCCTGGGGCAGGAACAATTGAGTCAGTTAACTGGCGGCCAGGTTTCTAAACAGAGTATTAGTCACTACGAAACCGGGCGAACAAAAATAACGAACGCAGAGGTTGTTTTTCTATTAAGCGATTGTTTGAACGCTGATCCCCGGTGGCTTGCGACTGGTGAGGGTGCAATGGATGCCTCATCGGATGCGCCTAATGGCATTGATATCGCGGTATTTAGTAGCGTGTATAAACTTTATGAGGACGCTATCCTGCTAGGTTCTACGGAGTTTAGTATGGACGTAAAGGTTAGCGTTTTAATTGCGATGTATCAGGCCGCGCTGAAAGGGAGATCTCCGGCACAGGCAATGCTTGAAATTCTTTTGAGTCAATCCACTCAATAAAAACAGCCATACGTCCAGCCCGTTCGGCCCGTTCCGTTATTTCCAGAATCTTTCTGAAATTATTTAATTCCGTTTCAAATTTGCAGCATTCCATACACAAGTCCTTTGTATAAAGTTGATTTCCATGTTTATTTTGCAGCCTACCCTTAATATTGTCAATATCTATAAACTACTATATAACGACAAATATATATATATTTCCGGAAAAATATTAATATAAATAATACATCTGTTGACTGCTGGTATATTATTGTATACACTATAACTTTCAATAGTTATAAGTTAACCGGAGAATAAACATGAGATGGAAAAGCGAATACGCGGATTATTATGAGTCTCCTGTCTATGTAATTGGCAGGGAGCATTACGACTCCACTGATGAGCCAGAATTATCCGAGGAATATATCCAGCAAAGGATAGATGAGTTCTGGACCTGGGAAGACGGCAAATCAATAACATCAAAGGTAATTCTGGAATGCGCTGTTGACAGCATTGCCAGAAACGAAAAAAAGTGGCAGAACCTTTGGCTGTCGTTAAAGTCTCGAATAGAGAAATTTCCTGAGTTAAAACGGGAAATGGAGCTATTTATTCGGGAGGAAGTAGAAGCAGGCAATGACAAATGGGCCTGAAATTTACTAACAGATTAATTGATATCGCACTGGTTGTCGGATGGTGTACGTTCTTTGCCATCCTGGCAGGTGCGGAATGGTGGACACTATGAGTAAACAAGTTGTTAAAACACAAGATACAGCAGAAAGCCAGTACAGCAAATTAATGCAACTGGCATTAAACGAAAATGCTGACATTAGTAAACTTGAGAAGTTGATGGAAATGCAAGAAAAATGGGAAGCCAAAGAAGCTAAAAAAACATTCTTTGCAGCCCTTGCCGACTTTCAAAAGCGCTGTCCGATGATTGTCAAAAAGAAACAAGGACACAACTATAAGTATGCGCCTCTCGGTGACATACAAATGCAAATAGGTGATTTGCTCTCTGAGTGTGGACTTTCCTACCGATTTGAGCAAAACCACGATGCAGAGTTAATAGAGGTGACTTGTGTTGCGTCTCACATTAACGGGCATGAGGAAAAAGTAAAAATGGTGGGTGAGCTAGACGCTTCAGGCAGTAAAAACGCCATCCAGGCAAGAGGTTCAACTGTCACTTACTTACAACGTTATACGCTTATAGGTTCATTCGGCATTATAACAGCCGATGAGGACACTGACGGACGCTTAGCCGATGCTTCAAGCGAGTACATTACTAGTGAGCAGGTAACCGAAATAGACGAGCTCATAAAACTTAAAAGTGCGAATAAAGAAAGGTTTTTAAAATTCTTTAAAGTTGCAAAAATTGAAGATATTCGCGCTACCCAATTCACCAGAGCAGTACGAATGCTCCAACAAAAGAAGGCAAGCTGATGATTATTTTAGATGTGGATCAAGGTAGTGAGGAATGGTTTGCTGCCCGTTGCGGCATTCCAACTGCCTCTTGCTTTGACAAAATTATTACCTCAACGGGTAAGTCCAGCACTCAAAACAAAGGCTATTGCAATAAGTTAGTAGCTGAGTACTTTATGGGCGATAAAATAAATGTTGAGCAAAGCGAGTGGATGTCCAGAGGCGTTGAGCTAGAGCCAGAGGCCAGAGATTATTATGAGTTTCAAACTGACATTGAAATGTCAGAGGTCGGACTGGTGTATAAAAACGACAGGAAAATGGTGTCATGCAGTCCCGATGGTTTAAGTGGTGAACGAGGTTTGGAGATCAAATGCCCTGCCCCACACACCCATGTTGAATATTTACTGGCTGACAAGCTACCAGCTAAATACGTTGCCCAGGTTCAAGGTTCAATGTGGGTTACTGGTTTAAAACAATGGGACTTTCTTAGTTACCACCCCGACCTGCCACCGTTATTGCTAACCGTTGATGCTGACGATGTATTTCATGCTGCACTTGATGAGCTAATGAAAATATTTATAAATAGCATTTTAACCAACCGCAATATTATTTCAGACAAATTGCAAAGGGAGGCAGCATGAGTATCTTAACAGATAAAGAAGTGGCTGACTTAGTGACAGAAAATAATGTTCTAAAGGCTAAACTTAAAATTGCACGACAAACACCATGTGAATGTTGCGCCAGCACAGCGGAGCAGCTTGAGCATATAAAATATGTAGAAAAGCAGAGTATGCTGGATACATTAAAACTCCGGCGGGTGATGGACAAGATCGATAAAATAGCGCCGCGTGTGGCGCATATTAACGCTGAATCAATCAAAGGAAAACATCATGGGTAAAGTGGGAATCGGGCTTACAATTGACGTGAGCAAAATAGACAAGAGTAAGTTAATAAAGGGCAAAAAAGGCGTTTACCTTGACGCACAAATATTTGTCAACCTGATCGATGCGGATCAGTACGGGAATCATGGCATGATCACACAGGCAGTCACCAAAGAAGAAAGGCAAGCCGGTGGACAGGGTGCAATATTAGGCAATGGAAAAATCTTCTGGCGTGAAGAAAGCAACGTCCAGCCTATTCAAACGGTCCCCGGTCAGGCTGTTGACGCACCGACCTTTGATGATGATATTCCGTTTTGAGGATTATTTCTTGGTACAGCGCAGGCGCAGCTTCGGCAGTCTCGACCATGTTAGCTATTAAAGATCATAAAAAAGTCGATGTGGTCAATATTGAGATTAAAGAGGAGCATCCTGACAATAAACGTTTTCTGTCTGACTGTGAAAAGTGGTTTGGGCAGAAAATAAAAACTGTAGGTAACGACAAATACAACCGGAGTATATTTGAAGTATTTAAACAAACTAAATATATGGCCGGTGTCGGTGGGGCCGCTTGTACCAGGTTATTAAAAAAAGAGGTTAGGAAGCAATATGAAAAGCCTGGTGACATTCAGGTGTTTGGTTATACGTCTGAGGAGCAGCACAGAGTTGACAGGTTTATTGATGCTAATAACGATGTTGAAATTATTACACCATTAATAGACAGAGGTTTAACTAAACAAGACTGTCTTGCAATTGTGCAAGATGCTGGCATTGGGTTGCCGACACTTTATAAACAGGGTTTTAAGAACAACAAATGTATACCATGCGTGAAAGGTGGTGCTGGTTACCATAAGTTAATGCAAAAACATTACGCTGAAGCCAGTGCAAAAATGAATAGTTATGAAAAGCTATTAAACGTAAATTTACTTAAATGCACTGTAAATGGTGAAGTTATGCGTTATAAATTAGATGAAATACCCTCGCATATACCTATGCAGGATGACAGCGTTGACATTCAGTGTGGCGTTTTTTGTCAAATAGCAGAAGGTGAATTATTTTGAGGATTATCATTGCGATTTGCTGGCTGGTATTAATAGCCTGGATCATACGTTGCCTCTGGCTATATGTCGGAGGTTAGGCGTATGAAAAAGGAATTAATAGCTGCAACCGTTGTTATTATAGTGCTGGTGATATGCAAAATATTATTTGGAAATGGATAAATGGGGATGGATAACAATGCTAATTGACCAAGAAGAACTGGAACGAGTAACACGATACTCGCGTAAGTCAGACATAAGAAAATACCTGGACAACAAGGGTGTTAAGTACTGGACAGCAAAAAATGACTGTGTTTTTACCACAACTGAAGCAATTAATGCTGCACTATTGGTACAAAAAGAAGGTAGTATTGAATTTCTATGACAGCAAAAAGCCCAAAATATACTTATTTAAGAAAAGGCCGATGGGTTTATATACCGTATGTTGATGGTAAATTAGGCAAAGAAATCCCCCTCCGCTTTGAAGGTAAGTTAATAAGAGAACATGATCCAATGTCGCGCGTATGGGCGGCGTATGAAGGCCTTATTAATACCCCCTCTGATACACTTGCATGGTTAATAGATACCTATTTAAAGTCCCCTTCATTTGAAAAAAGAAAGCCGCGAACCAAGCGAGACTATAAAAGCAGCGCATTGTATTTAAAAACAAAGAAGTTAAAAAACAAGTCAATTTTTGGTGATGTGGCATTTGAGGCGATAACGACTGGCACTATAACAAAATTACACGACACAATGAATGACAGCCCTGTTGCTGCTAAACACCGTATTCAGTTTCTAAAAACAGTATTTTCATGGGGCTACGCCAGAGACATTTGCAGTAAAAACCCATGCAAAGGGGCAGCAAGACCAGTTGAAGAAAAGAAGAAAAAGAAGGTCATGACGTATGTTGAGGATGAAAGTTATTATTACGCTCTCTCTGTGGCGCGTGAGCTAAAAAGTTACCTCTACCCAATTATGATATTAGCTTATTGCTGTCGCGCCCGTGTTGGTGAAATTAGCCGCCTCGAATATGTTGACAAGGCCTGGCTTGAATCGGGTTTTAAACAAAGTGACGTTAACGAGGAAGGTATTTATCTTTATCGTTCCAAAGGCAGCTTACCTGAAGTAACTCTCTGGTCTGACTTTTTGCGTGAAGGTTATCGGGCCGCACTGGAATATTCAAAAAAACAGGACAATAAAAACACTGTTTCACCACTGATAAAAGATCCATATTTAATACACGACAGTTCTGGTAGACCCATAAAGAAAAACAGTTTTGACTCAGCTTGGGGACGGTTAGTTGCTAAGTGTAAAAAGAATTGTGCAAAGGATGGTGTTGATTATAAGCGCTTTTCAATACATGAACTGAAAGCAAAAGGAATTGACGATCACGAAAGTCAGGACGGTGGACACAAAACAGAGAGCGCTAAGGCCATTTATTTACGCAAAATAAAGCGCACAAAAAGCACAATATAAGCAATATTCTTCACATAAACGACATATTTTTTGGGAAAATTTTTGGGAAAACAGAGAAAGCGTAGTAACCACTAACTCTGCATCCCTTTAAATATGGCGCGCCCGGAGCGATTCGAACGCCCGACCGCCTGGTTCGTAGTCAAGCGTATTTATCAATAAAAACAATTAGTTACCTACATATTTTCCCAAAAAGCACCAGAACATGACTCTATATTAATCAATAACTTACGAAATTCTTTTGGGAAAAATTAAAGCCTGTATTTATAATTCGGGGCATCTTACGTTAAGCGCTAAATTATTTCAAGCGATCCCCCTTCATTCTGCGAATATTTCAGGGCATTTGTCTCATTACTTAGCCACCCATCCTGTGTTTGTTTCGTTGTGTTAGGGTCATGTTTAGTATCCCCAGATATATAAATCAAATTGCGCTTCTGAGGCTGCCACAGCAGTCCTGACATTATACCTAAACCTCATTTGGTCTTTCCAAACCTTATCAGCCGTAGGTTCGCCATCTAAAATTGGAGTCCCTGTACTCATCCCCCTGAAATATAGCTTATAATCTGTAATAGCGTTAGGCATATCAATGTCTGGCACTCTTGTCTCTGATGCGTAGGTTATGGTAACTGTTTGAGAGCCTGTTGCTGTTGTTGGGAATCCTACCCTGTCTAGTTTAATAAGAATTGGTTTAACCCTAGGTTTAATATAAAACGGTAAAGCGGTATCACTAAATACCACATAAGCCAAAGCCGTAAACGCCCCAGTCGCATCATCGGCAACCCATGTGTCAGTAATTTCAAAGGTGTTTGTTGTTATGTTGGTAACTGCGAATGTTCCATTATAACTTGTAGTTCCAGTAATAGTAATTTGCCGCCCATCCATTGGTATGCCATGTGCTGCTGAAGTTACTGTGACTTGTCCACCTCCTGCGTCTGCAAAAGCCGTAATATCCCCTGATGTTGCCCTGCTAGGTGCAGCAGTATTATCTTCTCTTACATCTAAGTTGTCATTACTGGCTGAGTTAAGTATATCTGCTGTATTAGGCTCTGTTTGGAAGTGATTATTCTCAATAGGCGCTCTATTAATGTATCCATCTAAGTGAATATGTTGGTCTATATCAGAACTGGTGAAGTAGTTACCCTCAACATCTACATGAGCAGGGTATGTGGCACTTGCTCCTTTAATATACAAGTGTGTGGCGGTTAGACCAGTCCCTTTGTGTTCAAATCTGTTACCCTTAAAACTACATGCGTTCATATGCTGAGTATCTATGTTGACATTAACAACATTATCTGTTGTTGGAGCCATGATAAAACCACAATTAATAAAATGAACATTAGTGAGAGTGGCATTAACGTCTACACAACTACCCAAGCACTCGTCAAAACGACATGAGTCAAAGATTAATGAGCTACATATAGTTGTCTCAAACACTATGTCATTGGTATTAGCGTAACTATTTAACCCACGTATACCTCTGAAGTCATGGGTATCATTGAATATAAAGCCTTTAGCTAGTCCTCCTGCACCTAGATTATCTAAGACTAATCCAGAAGTTGAGTCAAAATTCCATCCATACCTTGTCCTTGCTGCTGTAGTATCTCTTATAATTACATTCTTTATTACAGAACCACGTACAAAGTTGTCGAAAGGAGGAGTTGATACAGCCAGTGAGTCTACTTTAATTACTGCATTACCATCACTAATTAAACACCATTTAGATGTAGGGCAAGTTAGTTGAGAGGTTACGTTGTACGTACCACCACCTAGATTTAACGCTGGAATACCCTCTAATACAGCAGAGCCAGAGGTAAGGGAGTCTACGTGGTCAATAGCCGCCTGTATAGCCAAAGTATCATCAACAGATCCATCACCAACAGCACCGAAGTCTTTTACAGATATCATCTCATTTAACTTGGCATCCACCGTTGTTTCTACCGCGCCCGTACCGTCCTGAGTGAATGTAATCCTGGTGGCATCAACATCCGTTAAAACGTTGTCCTCTGTCCATACCGGTGACAGAGGTGGATCGGTATCCGTGGAAGGTGCAAGAACGAATTTGTATGCCGTGTTATCAGTGATATAAATAGACGATGGTGGATAACCGTCAGAGTCCAGTACAATAGGGTTGGTATTGGCTATATCACCCGCTGCTGTGGTAAAAGTGTCTAGTTTCGTGGTGGTTCCCGCTTCATAGCTAAATAATTTATAACCACTGGCTGGCTCACCTAAAACATGAAATTGGGGCTTAGGTGTATTAAATAACGTGACTGTCATCGTCTTGGTCCTTTGTATATGTTTTGGGGTATGTGTTCGGGTATAAATTCGGGCATAAAATAGCAGCGCAATCGCTACAGCGAATATGATTAATATTGTTGCCATGGGTTTGTGGTGTTAAATAGAGATACGGTCATTGATTTGTCCCGTTGGGTTGTTTATCTTCTTTAGGTTGCAGTATTCCCGCTATTGCTGGTGTAGACACTGAGCCTGGAATTACTTTTTCTAGCCTGTAAGGTGGTAATATTGGTTTTGGTGACGATTTAATAACCGCCCTGCCTTGAGCGTCCCAATCAATCATTCTAACAATAGCCCCAACAAACGGCATTTCTTCTAGTCTTTTCTCAATACTTAGAACGGCTTGGGCTGATGGTCCCTTACCTAATGCCGTTCCTCTTACTGGTTCTCTGAGCCTGGTTACATTGATCACATCTTTTATAAACTTCATTTCTTTAGAGCTAAATAAAACACTCATCTTTTCTTTGCCTATTTTATTTAATGTGCGCTCAAGTGATGCCCTGGTAATGGCTCGATTGCCCATAGCATCTTCAGGGCCAATAAATGAAGATTGCTTAATAAAATCCATTGTTTCGGCTCGTAGGTCTTGCCATGCTTTCGGGTTGCCTTGCTCTGCAAAATCCTTTAACTGCCTTAAATCATCGGCTCGCCACTTTTTGCTTGTTACAACGTCTTTCATAAACTCGTCTGGATTAACTTTGTTTTCCAAAACATCTCTAACAAGATTGGCTTTTCTGCTGTCGAATTTGGATACTTTGGCCCTTCTAAGCATTTTTTCAAAATTAAATTTAGCTAACCTGGCTTCTTTAAAAATGTCCTCACCTGCTGCTGTGAATACATCATTGTCAAGCGCCTCTTTTAGTGCGCGCATCTTAATCTTGCCAAATGGTGATGTGGAGTTAAAAAAGGTGTTTATGTACTTTCTGACTTCCTCTGCCGTTCCTACATCTGTTTGTTTAAGGATTTTGAAGTTTTTATCAATTAATCCCTTGTCCATTAAATCGCCTTTAATGGCAGAAATTAGCCCTTTGGTTATTCTGTTGGTTGGAGCGGATTTTTTAAGTAGGGCGGCAAAACGATCAATGTTAACAACTTCTGCGCCTGATGAGGCATTTTTGGCAACCTGATATAGATCGCTTATTTTATTATCTAATTCGGTACTCATGTTGATTACAGTATCAACAATGGGTGAACCTGATGTAACAGCGTTACCACCAGTACCAGCAATGGCATCATCAAAACGGTTAACTAATAATCCTTCTTGATCTTCTAATGCGCGCCTTACCCTAGTTGACGTTTTAAATGCTTCTTGCTGTTTTTGAAAATCATCCGCGCCTCTGGTGACTTGTGCTTTTAGTGGTGGAACGTCTAGTTCGTCAAATTGAGCGAGTCTTGCTGCTTCAGCAGGGTTAGTGCCTTCTGGAAGGTTATCCAGCATGTCTTGAGCATGTTTTGACAGGTCGTCAATAGTTACTCCCGACTCATCTAAAACAGTCAGAAATTCTTTTGTTGGCCTTCCGGTCGGATCGAATAACGATCTGCTTGGTGGCTTACCTTTTATCTTATGCCAAAGTTTACGACCAATGCGACTAATATAAGGAAAAAGAGCCTCAGAGATACCCGCAACAGCGCCTCCAATACCTGCGCCATAAGCGGTTTCTTCTCCTGTGCCTTTTGCAATGAGTCCACCTTCAGTAGCTCCTACGGCTGTAGCCGCTCCAATTCTAATGGGTGTTGAGGCAATTGCTCCGGCTTGCATCCCTGGTGCTATAAAGGGTAAAGACTGACCAGTTGCCCTACCTATAGTTTGGGTTATCGGGCGCTGATTTTCAAGGGCATCGAAACTTATTTTTGTTGCTTCATCTTCTGGATCGGCTAAACCAAAAGCGCGGCCTATATCGGTTAAACCTCTGCCTGTTGCAATAACAAATGACTCAAATGGCCCTGTATCTTCTGCTAATTCGTCAGCAGCCTGATGTTGAAATAGTTTCGCTTTTGATGGGAGGTTAATATTAATTAAACCCATGCCGACAACTCGATCAAAAATAGCACGATTTTCTGGTGTTAATTGATCTTGTAAGCCCAGGTCTGCAATTTCCTGAAATGCTTTTAGGTTTCCTTCTGCTGATGGCATTTGTCTAACCTTCTGTGTTAGGTGTTACACTCATAAGTAACTTTCTTGCTGCTGGTGATAGTTCTGGTTGTTTTGAAAGACCTAGTGCAGATGGAGGCATTTCAAGTTTTGCTCTCACTATTGCGTCAATCATTTCAAGTTTTGCGTTTCTGGCTTGAGGATGGTCTGTTCTTTTTGGAATCATCTCTAATAAGATTTCTTGATCTCTGTCTGTGAAAATACCTTCTCCAGCAGCCCTAAACATTTGCTTCATTACAGGGGCCATTGCTGCTATTGCGCCATCCGCTGCTTGCTGATTAGCTGTTATAGCAGGAGAATGCCCAACAACTGGGCCTGTTGCTGTTTTTTCCATTGCGCTGATCAGTCTCACCATTCCAGTGTTATAAACATTGAAAGTTGTTTTATTTCTTGCTGCTTTTTTCTTTTGCTCTGCATCTTCCTTTGCTTGTTGTTGTATTTGCTCTTTTTCCAGAATATGCTCTGGTTTTTCTGATGGTGCAAGATTTTTTCTTGACCCAGGTAGAGTGGTAACAGTGTGATTAACAGGGTTAACTCTGCCGTAGCTATCACCCAAATTAA
>Ga0208299_1002651_pt1 | contig 11901 bp, 11 predicted proteins | sample 15_taG_FD_184089 | JGI IMG/M metagenome (GOLD analysis project Ga0208299, IMG submission 184089) | Marine viral communities from the Subarctic Pacific Ocean - 15_ETSP_OMZ_AT15312 metaG (SPAdes) (version 2) | ecosystem: Environmental > Aquatic > Marine > Oceanic | place: Pacific Ocean | collected...
GAGCCGGGACTGTTGCAGCCCTATGAGGGTCCGGATGTGTGGCAGCGGGAGTTTCTGATCCGATTAGGTAAAGCAGTCAAGGAACGCGGGTTTACGGGACAAATGCCGGTGGCTCCGATTCGTATGGGCGTCAGTTCAGGGCATGGGATCGGCAAATCGACCATGGTGGCGTGGATTGTCAACTGGATTATGTCCACCCGGCCTCATGCCAAAGGGACGATTACCGCCAATACCTTTACCCAGCTTCGGGACAAGAGCTGGGCATCGATTCAGCGCTGGACGAAGTTGTGTCTGACGGGTGACTGGTTTACCGTCACGAGCGACCGGATGTATCATACCGGGTATAAATCCAGTTGGTTCTGTTCTGCCCAAAGCTGTAAGGAAGAAAATTCCGAAGCCTTTTCCGGCCAGCACGCCGCCGATTCGACCTCCTTTTACGTCGTCGATGAGAGCAGTGCGGTCCCCGACAAGATTTTTGAGGTGGCCGAAGGGGGGTTGACGGACGGCGAACCGATGATGTTTGTCTTTGGCAATCCCACGCGGTCTACGGGCGCGTTTCATCGGATCTGCTTTGGTTCCCTGCGGAAGCGGTGGGATAGTGTGATGATTGATAGTCGGGAATGTCAGTTCACGAATAAAGCTCAGTTGCAGGAGTGGGCTGATGATTATGGCGAGGATTCTGATTTCTATCGGGTGCGAGTGCGAGGATTGCCGCCCTCAGCATCAGATTTACAGTTTATCGGTAGTGATATTGTGTATAACGCGCAACGTCGTGATGCTATTAGTCTGCGTGATGAACCTTTAGTCTGTGGATTGGATGTGGCGCGGGGCGGGGAGGATCATTCGGTCTTTCGTTTTCGCTGTGGGCAGGATGCGAGGAGTATCGCTCCGATTCGACTGGGGGGCGAAGATACACGGGATTCAATGCGGCTGGTGACATTAGCTGCCGATGTCCTGGATCGGGATTTTGATGGCAAACGGATTGGGACGATGTTTGTCGATGGCACCGGCATTGGCGGTCCGATTGTGGATCGGTTGCGTCAGATGGGACACAAGAATGTCGTCGAAGTACAGTTCGGTGCAAAAAGTCCTTCAACAAAGTTTGCAAATATGCGAAGTTATATGTGGGGGAAGTGTCGGGAATGGCTGGCACGCGGCGCGATTGATAAAACACCGCGTCTGGAATACGATTTGACGGGACCCGGCTACAAGCATAATGGCAAAGATCAGGTCATTCTGGAGTCCAAAGAGCAGATGAAAGGGCGCGGCATTGATTCTCCGGATGACGGAGATGCGTTGGCGCTGACGTTTGCCGCGTCAACAGTCTTGCGTCATGTACCGTTTATTAAGAGTCGGTCACAGAAAGGTTCTGGCTGGCGTAGTTGGATGAGTCAATAATTATGTCACCTATTATGAATGAACGTAGTCGAGAGTTTTTAAATACGGCGTTAGATCGGTGGCGGAGTGCAGATACCGCAGAATCTGTCCAGCGCGAGGAAGGCGAAAAAGACCTCCGCTTCCTCAATCTTGAACAGTGGGACCCGCAGGATGAACGGGATAGGGGTGATCGTCCGACGCTGGTGATTGACCAGATTGGCGAACCCTTTCGTCAGCTTATTGGACGTCAGCGATCTGCCAAGCCCAGTCTCTTAACTGTTCCGGTGGATTCTGGAGCAGATATTGATACGGCTGATGTGTATCAAGGCTTGATTCGTCATATTGAAAATAAGGGACATGCGAAATCCGCACGGGATGAAGCGTTCAAATCAGCTGTAGCTGTGGGATTTGGCTATTATCGGATTGTGACCGAATATGAAAATGAAGGTGATAGGAATGCGCCTGAAGATTCGCTGTTTGATCAGAGTATTCGATATCAGCCGATTGAAAACTCAATGTCAGTGTTTCGGGACCCGGCTTGCCCATTGCATGAACCAGAAAAGTGTCGCTTTGTCTTTATTGTCGAAGATATTCCGAAATCAGAGTTTGAAAGACGTTATCCTGGTGCGATTTCGACGAGTGAGGCTGCCTTTCAATCAACCGGGTTAACAATGCCGGAGTGGTATCCGGAGCATTCGGTACGGATTGCTGATTATTTTTATGTGGATGTGACAGAGGGACCTGAGGTGTTGTTAGTTCGTGATAGCGCTAGTGGGCAAGAATATACGGTGCCTGCAGATCGACTTCCTGAAGGGGTTGAAGTGATCCAGCGTCGTCGATTACAGCAGCGAACTGTCAAATTAGCCAAAATTAGTGGCGCAGAAATTCTTGAGGGCAATAAAAATAAGACAGCAGGTCGAGATTGGCCAGGACGGTATATTCCGGTCGTTCCTATTTTTGGTGAATCATTAGTCGTTGAGGGTAAGCGGACATTACGTGGAATTGTGAGGGCAGCGCGTGATCCACAGCGGATGTATAACTATCAGAACTCCGAGTTGGTCTATGAACTCGCGCTCAGTCCGAAATCGAAGGTGTTGGCTCCTGTCGAAGCGATTGAAGGGTTAGAAGAAATGTGGCAGCGTGCCGCCCGAGATCCGTTTCCCGCGTTGCTCACTAAAGCGTTTGATGCGGAGGGTCGTCCATTACCTGCTCCTACAGTCGCCCAATTTACCGATCCGAACAAGATTCAGGCACTCGTGGTCGCCATTAACCAGCATAAGTCCGATTTGCGGACGACGACGGGCTGGTATGATGCGACGGATCCGAATCGACGTGGAGCCGATCAGAGTGGGAAGGCCATTCTCGCCAGGAAGGAATCCCAGGCGGAAGGGAATACGAATTATCACGAAAACTTTGGGGAAGCCTTAACCTATGAAGGCTTGATTCTATTAGATTTAATTCCAAAGATTTATACCCGTCCCGGTCGCGTCTTGCGGTTAGCTGGTTTGGAAGATGATCGAGATTCAACAATGGCAACGATGGGACAGCCGTATCAGGGTGAAAATGGGGTGCAGCGGATTTATGAATGGGGTGCAGGACAATATGATGTCGCGGTGACGGTAGGAGCAAGTTATACGACTCGACGTCAAGAAGCGGCAGCGTGGCAATTTGATTTAATGAAGGTATTACCACCTGAAATGGCGGCAGCGATGGCTCCGATTGCGGTCAAGAATATTGACGGCCCGGGTGTACAGGAAATCTCGAAGCGTTTAAATCAGACATTACCGCCGCAATTACAGGGGGATAAAGATCAGGATCAAATTCCTCCTCAGGTTAAACAGCAGCTCCAGCAGGCCGATCAGATGATTCAGCAGCTCACCGGACGGTTAAAGGAGTTGGATCAAAAGATTGAAATGGATGAGGTGAAGGCCCAAAAAGATTTAGTCCGAACACGAGAATCTGATGAGACGAAAGAGCGGATTGCACGGATTCAAGCAGAAGCGACCATTACTGGGACTCGTACGGATTTGATTAAAGAGTTATTAAAGATTGATGCAGAGGGATCGAAACTACTCGCGCAGGAAGAGACGAAGCGGCTGCTTAAGTTGGCTGATCTGGAAGTGGCTTCCCAGATGCCTCCTCCTAAGCAAACAACTGGACCACCGACATCGGGACCAGGAGGACCTCCTCAAGGTCCCCCGATTCGTTAGGAGCCGAGATGCCATTAAAAAAAGGGTCAAGTAAGAAAGCAGTGAGCGGTAATATCCGGATCTTACGACGTGAAGGATATAAGCCGAAACAGGCCGTAGCAATTGCAATGAGTAAAGCAGGAAAACGTCGGAAACCTTCAAGCTAGGAGTTTATCTTATGCCTCATAAGCCGAAGAAGCGTCCCACAAAAAAACCCCCGAAAATGCCTAAATATTAGTTGGTTGCATGGCTAATCAAGAACAAGATAGATCACCGAAGTGGTGGCAGGCTCTTTCCACGCAGGATCCAGGTTCTCCACAAGTGTTTGAGCAGGTGTCCGATTTTTTATCGGCTATTGATCTGGCTCAATTAGCAAAAGAGTGGGCGACCTCTCCTACGGGATTGTCAGGAACACATGCTTTTAAGCCGTTAATGACATTGCTTTATGGAGAATCTGAAGAGCCGAGGACACACGACCCGGAAACCGGGATTCCATATGCTGCTGCTATGGAGAATCCTTTTTCACGCCCAGGCGGTTCGCGTCAGTCATTTATTGGGGCTGAGTCTTTTTATACAGATGAAGAGCCTATGGGTGGAATGCCTGCGTCGGGTCCGAAGGGGGTGGCGAAAGTTGCTCAGTCAGGTGCATCTCTTCTCAAGAGAGCTGAGGCTCTAGCAAGGAGACAATGGAAGGCTATGACGGGCAAAGGTGCGCCCGTTAAGACGCCCACTCCGACAGTGACATCGACTGGAAAGCCAGTAAAACGGGTCACAACAAAAGCGGATGCTGCATCCGCTCAGGCAAAAAAAGATGCTAGAAGTTTAGATCGGAAACGTGCTCGTCAAGAGGCCAGACTGAAAAAATTAGAGAGAACGCCATCTTATTATGATGATACGGGTGGAGTCATTGGCCCGGAGACGTTGCAGCGTAGATTTGGCAGTGGACCGCATACTTCGGGTAACTATCAGGGGATTGTTCATCGGATTGGCGATAGTTTTAAAGTCTATGATCCGGAGGTTCCCGGTAAAGTCGCGGGAATTTATCCATCTAGAACGGCTGCGATCCGGGCGTTAAAAGAACTGCGTTATCAGGCTGGGATTGTTCGTGGTCGTAACCTTGATGCTTATTCTGGAGATCCCCGTCCGGGGTTAATCGAAAACTATGAGAATCGGGTATCTGTGTCGGGTTTAGATCAACCGGGTACTCCTGCGGTTGAACAGTCACGGTATCTTAGAGGGTATGAACCTGGAGGTGAATATTATAAAGCTCGTCAGGAAGAAGGTTACGTAAGACCTCCACCTGATAGGACCAAGATTGACCGTCACAAAGATGACGTTAGGACTTCCGAGACCCTAAGAACGAAGAGAGCTGACGCTAAGAAGGAGGAGGCAGTAGAAGTGAAGACGCTCCACACGAGAAGGTTGTCATGGAAGCCGGACCATCCAGGTCCCCCCGGTCCTAAGCCAAAAGTGATTGGAAGGAAGCCGAGCCAGAAGAGCTTTGATAGGCTAAGTCCAGCAGAACAAGCTATTTTTAAAATGGGGGTCAGAGTTGATGTGATAAATCAAGACTATCTTGATAGCTTTGACGAGTGGTCAGCCTCGGAGCTAAAGGACTGGCTTCAGAAGTCAGGTGAGTATGATTGGGATGATCAGAATTGGGATGATCAGGATAAATTAGACGCCTGGAAGCTTGGCAAGGAAGCCGTTGAGCGTGCAAGGCTTGGACGTCCTAATGTGGAAGCAGCCACTCCCAATCCATACCTAGAATCTCTGGAAATACTTGAAGCTAAAAAGAAAGCGCTGAAGTTGAGAGAGAAGGCATTGTTGGAGGCAGATAAATTTCCTTACACGAGGGAAACACATAGGAAGCTGGACATTCTGCGCGAAGAAGATAAAGAGTTGCAGAAGGAATTTCAAAGGTGGACGGAGAATTTAGGGAAAATATAGTTTGATACTTTTCAGAAAGCAGTCCAATATATAGAGCGGTGACGCATCCACCAGAACTAGATGCGAGAAAGAGATATTATGGCTGATGTAAACGATCCCACAACTTCTGAGGTAACACCTGAGGTTCCGATAGTTCCCCAAGAAACAGGGGCTGATCCAGTTGCTCCTCCTGTGAGTGAATTAGCAGACTTTCGTGCAGCACGGGAGGCTGAACGTCAGGGAGAAGTTGAGGAAGAGGTTTCTGTAGAAGGTGTTGAAGCAAAACCTGAAACACCGCCATCTGAATCAGAGGATGTCAGTCCTGCCCAGATGGATCCGGCGAAGCATGTCTATGATCCGGATACAGGTGAAGTCTTGGATCGTAGGAGTCGGTCAGCCAAACGTATTGATGCCTTACTTCGAGAACGCCATGCGCTACGTCAGCAAATAGCACATCAGAGTGCACCACCACCAGAAGAAGCTGCACCAGAGGAACCATCACAAGATGTTTCTACTGAGAACGAAGAACCGTCACTTGATCAATTTAGCGATCAGCCGGATCCGTATGCAGCATTTGCGGCGGCAAATGCTCGGTGGCACGCTCGTCAGGAACTTCAGAAACAGACAGATGAAAAGTCTACAGCGGATCGTGCCGCGCATGTAGAGGCCAGAATCCAGCACGCGCAAGCGACTTGGGATGGCAAGTTAGACGAGGTACGTCAACGATTACCCGATTTTGACCAGGCATATAATGTGTTATATGAAACGCTGCCCACCGATGGCAAGCAGCGGCCTTTGGTTGAAACGCTCCTTACGTCGCCCATCGGTCACGATATGGCCCATTATTTGGGAACGAATCCAAAGGCGGTCATGGACTTGTATAATCAGCCTACGCTCAAGGCGCATCTTCGAGCGATTGGAAAATTAGAAGCGCAGATTGAAGCAAAAGTAGGAGTATCTCCTGCTCGATCTGCATCAACTCCTGTAGATACTCCATCTCCACCAATGCATCCGGTGGGAGGAGGAGCTACACCTACTAATTACGATAGTCGGTCGGCCACTCTGGCTCAATTTCGCAAACGTCACGGAGTGCGCGGCGGACGACGGACTGTCTAAGGTAGGATTTTCATAAAGGTAAGTGATGGCGAATAATCTACCCACAATAGATGACATCACGTTGGCCGCACTAGATGTGTTTGAAAACAACCTCTATGCCGCCAAGTGTTGTAGTCGAAAACTCGAAGGTTCCTTCGGGGATAAGGGTGGTCAGATTGGTGATTCAATCCGGATTCGGAAACCGGCACAGTTCACCGTTCGGACCGGCCAAGCGTGGGCGGGGCAGGATATTGAAGAGCAGAGCGATACGCTGACATTGGATCGTCAGCAAGGTGTGGACTTTTCGATGTCTTCAAAGGAGCGCAAGCTGGATTTGAACAGCTTGACGGCGCAGGTGTTAAAGCCTGCGATTGTCCGACTGGCGAATGAAGTTGATGCGAACATCCTCGAAGATGTGACCAAAGCGACATTCAATGCGGTTGGTACTCCGGGTACTACCCCTTCCACTATGCAAACCTACATCGATGCAGGCGTGAAGCTGACGAATTTTACTTGTCCTCGTGGCAATGGAGAGCGTCATTTGATGGTCAATGCGGAGATGGAAGGTGATATTGCCTATGCGTTGAGAGATTACTTTCACCGTGCAGGTAAAATTAGCGAGGTGTTCGATAAGGCAGAGGTTGCAGACTATGTGGCAGGCTATAACTGGTATATGGACCAGAACGTCTATACCCACACTGTTGGTACCTATGCTGGCACCCCGTTGGTCAATGGTGCTAGTCAAACGGGATCAAGTCTGATCACGGATGGCTGGTCGAGTGGCGCGTCCAACCTGACGGTGGGCGACCGCTTCACGATTGCCAATGTATTTAGTGTCAATCCGGTCACGAAGGCTACACTGTCTGATCTTCAGCAGTTTGTCGTGACGACCGCAGTAAGTGACTCGACTGGTGATATGACGATTAACATTTCGCCATCGATTGTGGGACCAGGAGAACGGTTCCAGAATGTTGATTCACTGCCTGCGGATGGTGCAGCCATTACGGTGTTCGGCACAACCGGGAATGTGTATTCCCAGGGTGTGGCGTTCAACGAAGAGGCTGTGGCCTTGGCAATCGTGCCGCTCGAACGACCCAAGGGTGTGAATCAGGCTTCGATGAAGTATGACTCACAGTCGGGTGTCGGTCTGCGGTATATCGAATGGTATGACGGCGATTCCGATATTTGGAAGAGTCGTTTTGACGTCCTCTATGGCATCAAGACCCAGCGACCAGAGTGGTCGGTGGCGATTGCAGCCGCTTAACAGAAAAGGAAGGTGTAGGATGCGTAAATTCTTCTTTGTTCTGCTAGTGGCTGGCTTTTTCATGGGCATGTCACAGCAGGTTGATGCACAGACATACATGACACGCACGACCCTCAGTGCAGCGATTAACAACTCTCAGACGACGATTACGGTCGCGTCCGGGACGAATTTTTCGGCTGGACAGTTTGTGTGGGTCAATGACGAAGCGATGCAGATTTCGTCCGTGTCCGGTACGTCTATTCGCGTCATTCGCGGCATCCTTGGGACTCGCGCCCAAGCGCAGGCGAGTGGAGATGCGGCCTTTACGGGGGCTGGCAACCATTTTCAACAGGTTGATCCAGAAACCGGCGAGGCGTGTTCAGAAGGCACAGGGCAAGCCCTGTATCTTCCGTGGATTAACGTGCAACGCGCTATTCTCTGGCAGTGTTACTCCAGTGCATGGCGTGGGGCGCGTGCGGCAATTATCGTCGAGAACTCAACCCCGACAACCTTGCCGTAGCGTATGAAAGTAGGAAAGGTTCTGGTGGTGGCGCTCTGCCTAGTGTGGAGCGTCACCACTGCGAATCAGGTCTTTCGGTGGGGCCATCCGCTGCATTTGTGGAAACAGGCCATTGAGGAGTCTCCCGATAAGCCACGTCCGTGGAACAATTTGGGGGCGCAGTACCTCCTTAACCGCGCCGAACACTTTGCCATTGACTGTTTTCAGCGCTCGACCCGCTTGGCGCAACATCCCCATCGTTCATACCACGAGCGCGCCAGTGGGATTTCGGTCGCGCAAACCAATCTGGCATTGCTCGAAGCGCAGCACGGAGAATACGACCGGGCGTTGGGACGCTTAACCCCGGTGATGCACTTATACAAGTTACAGGAAACGATTGCGGCGCACGCATGGATTACCAGACAGAAGATTATCGCCTCTCAGTAGCCCTGTTCGTGACCTTGGCCTTCTGTCTGTATTTGCCATTGAAGGCTGCGCCATTCGTCTACGAAGATGTACGCTGGCTCGGATCAGTCAATCAGGAAATTCTGTGGACATGGCCGAGTCGCGCCTTTACCAATTTCAGCTTTCAACTACAGGCGGAACTTCCGGCATCGTTTGGCTGGCCGGTGAGTCCGACGTGGTTTCATGTCCTGAATGTCGGTGTTCATTTAGTGAACAGTGTACTGGTGGCGATTATTGCTATCCCGTTCGTGGGGCGCTTGGGGTCCATCTTTGCCTCCGGGATGTTTGCGATTCACCCGCTTCAGACCGAAGCGGTGAGTTATGTGGCAGCTCGAGGGGATTTACTGCTGACGTTCTGTGCTTTAGTGGCCCTGTGGGGGCTTCGGAATGGACAACGGGGCTTGCTGATCACCGCCGTAGCCATGCTTCTGGCGGGCTGGACGAAGGAAATCGGCGTGGTGGTGGCAGCCTTGATGCTCTGGACCTGTCTCATCTATCGACAGCATCTCAAGCTCATGGCGTATGGAGCCGGTGTGGTCGCGTTGCTCTGTCTGGTGCAATGGCCGACCTTTAGCGCGTGGATGACGTTGCCGGTTCATGCAGGGGGATCGTCCTTATCGTGGGCGGAATTTGTCGGCACCCAAGTGGGGGCGTTCTCTCGCTTATTCGCACTGGCAGTCTGGCCGTTTGGGTTCACCGTGGACCACGACATGGCAACCTTGAGTTTATTATGGCGCTTTGTCGGAGGATGGTTGATCTTTCTGTCGGTTCTTGTCATGGTCAAGATGTGGAAGCAGGCACCAGTATGGACATGGGCTGGAGGCTGGATATTGCTCTCGGTCTTTCCACGATTGGTGGTGCCGCAATACAATTTTTTCAGTGAACACCAGATGTATTTGCCGATGGTGGCAATCAGTGTGCTAGGCGGCATGATACTGGCACAGGTATGGCAGGGAAAGGATTCATCGTGGCTGCTGCAATTCCGTACATACATCAATCATATCCGGGCGTAAGGTATCACCGTGACGGCGCGACACGGATGGTCCATTCTGAGCAGGAAGATCGCGCATTAGGGTCGGAGTGGGCGGATTCGCCTACGGTCTGGAGTGTTGTCTCGAAAGCTCCAGCAAAACCCAAAACGAACGCTAAACCACGACGCAAAGCGCGTCAGAAGGGCTAATTATGGTTCCTGCCCCGCTTACTACTCGCATTTTTGATGCGGATGGTGAAGAAAAAGTACTGGATGTGCGTGGATTGGGCGGTGTGGCCCTCCAATTAAGCGGCACATTCACGCTCACAGTCCAATTTGAAGCCACGGTAGACGGACAAACGTGGGTATCCCTGCGGATGTTGCCGAGTAGCAGCACCTCTGCCGTGACCAATGCGACGGCTGCTGGTGCCTGGTCAGCGAATGTGGCTGGCTTTAAGCTACTGCGGGCGCGAGTCAGTGCGTATACCTCCGGGAGCGCAGAACTCACGATCTTGGCCTCCGCTGCCTCTGGTCGCGTTGGAGCGAGTGGTGGCGATGCCGAAACACTCGATGGTGAGGACGGTTCCTACTATCTCGACGTCGATAATATGACCGCTGGCACCCTTGCGGTGGCCCGTGGCGGGACCGGCGCAGCCACCCACACCTCTGGCAACTATCTGAAGGGGGCTGGAACGGGCGCGATTACGAGCGCGACGGCAGCCGCGACGTTTGCGGATATTTCACCGCTGACGACACGCGGAGATTTACTCGTCGGGACCAGTGGGGCTGTGACCGGCGCACGACTCGCCAAAGGCAGCTCCGGGAATGTCCTGACGATGGCTGACGGCAATGATATCGGGTGGGCGGCTCCTTCCGGTGGTGGAGGCAAGATTTTGCAGGTGGTCTATGGAGTAGATACGTCGTCGGCGTCGTCAAGTTCCAGCACGATGGCTGACACGGGACTCACTGCGTCGATTACCCCCGCAGACGACGATAATAAAATCTTGGTACTGGTATCCCACAACGGGGTGGGTAAAGTAACGTCAAATACTCGCGTACACACGCAGCTCCTCAGAGATTCCACCACGATTGCGGTGGAAAACTCCCAAGCCTACACAGCGGATACTGGCACGATTTACACAGGTAGTTCGAGTTGGTCGGTGCTTGATGATCCCCAAACAGACAGCGAAATCGTCTATAAAACCCAATTTATGAGTCAAGGGGACTCCGGTACTGTATATGTGGGCCTGAACTCCAGCACGTCAACGATGGTCCTTCTAGAAGTGGATGTCTAATATGAGTCATCATTTAGCAGAAATCATACGGTGGAAAGAACCGACAGCGCGGGTGGTGACTCGTGGCTCTGGCGACGACGAGAAGATTGTCCGATGGGATGGACCCGGACGACAGCCATCGGCCAGTAAATTGGCGCAATGGGCTACGGACTATCACGCACAGGGCATCGAGCAGGAACAGGCGGCGGCGGACCGACTCAATAGCAATGTCGCCATTCGTGCGCTCATCGCGGAAGTGGCCTCTCAACTGGGTCTGACCGAAGAAGAGTTTGGCGGAGCCGTGAAAGACCGGGTGAAGTCGATCCTGCAAGGTGGATCATGAGTCTGGCTGCGCCGATTGCCGATAGTATTTTTGACGCCGACGGCGACGTCCTGAAGTTTGACGTCCGAGGCTTAGGGGCGGTGGGGTTTCAACTGTCTGGCACGTTTACCCTGACGGTACAATTTGAAGCGTCGGTCGATGGGGAAACCTTTGTCGCATTGAATATGCTCCCGTCGAATAGTGCGACGGCAGTCTCTTCCACTACTGCGGCGGGTGCGTGGAGAGCCAATGTCGCGGGGTATCGACTGGTGCAGGCGCGGGTGAGTGCGTATACATCAGGGAGTGCCAACGCGACATTTCTGGCGGCGAGTACCGGAGGCGCACACTAATGCCTAGTGCGAACGACTTCGCCACTCGCGCCCTCCAGTCTATCGGGGTCGCCGGAGCGATTGATACCATCTCCAGTGAGGACGCAGCACTCGCGCTCAACGTCCTGAACGAGTGGATCGACCAGTTAGGGATTCAGCGCAACACCATTTATACGGTGAAGCGCCAGACCCATACGTTAGCAAGTGGG
>Ga0208299_1002652_pt1 | contig 11898 bp, 15 predicted proteins | sample 15_taG_FD_184089 | JGI IMG/M metagenome (GOLD analysis project Ga0208299, IMG submission 184089) | Marine viral communities from the Subarctic Pacific Ocean - 15_ETSP_OMZ_AT15312 metaG (SPAdes) (version 2) | ecosystem: Environmental > Aquatic > Marine > Oceanic | place: Pacific Ocean | collected...
TTAGGCAACAAAAAGTTTAGGGATTGTTCACGTCATTTTGTGACTATTGGCATTGATTTAGTCATTTTATGACTCGGCAGTCACATCCACCACCACCACCGAGGGAGGTTACGTATAGCTAAGTGTAACTAGTACCCACTGGTAAAGAGTGTAGTTTTACCTTGACGTGCAAGTTATTTTTAAGAATGGAATTAAGGTAGGGAGCAAGTTCCCTAGGAACCTGACCCTTTAAGGATTGTATCTAAATATTGACGTGCAAGTAGTTTTTAGCTCAAGCGCACTCCGGGAACTCAATACCATCTACCCCAACAATAGCTACACAATTACTGCTACGCTCTGAGCCTTTACCTATAGCTATAAGACAGGTAGCCCCAGTACCGACCTTTATTATACAGGCTGTTTCACCTGTTCTCTCGACTATATCGGCAGCATGAATGAGTGCCTCACCCATTTCTCTCGCACATGAGAGCGAGCATATTCGATCTAAGCAATTGGCTTTACACATCTAAACCTGCCTCAAATAATTAAATGATTCTTAATTTTTCTATTAATAAATATATATTTTAAATAATTTCAACCGAAAAAAACCTCCCACTAAATTAATAGGGGGAGGCACACAGTTACACTAGCTTAGAGGCATCTCAGGTCATCCCAAGATGTAATCTAATACTACCACAGTTTATTATTGACGTGCAAGTAAAAATAAATAGTTGACAGAATAAAAGTGTATCTGTTAGTGTATTAGTATTCTCATAACCAAATGAAAGTAGGAATACCTATGAAAGTCAAATATTTAGAAGAGCGCACAAGAAAGAATGGTAAGAAAGTGTATCTCATTAACCCCTCACAAGCCGTTAAGAACGCACTGGGGGTAGGCTTTGAGAATTATCACGATGATAGGCAGGCGGCTACAGCTAGAGCGTATGAGCTGGCTGAAGACTATGACCTATGGCTCCGCCGAGGACAGGAAGCTAACATCCACATAAATGAGGACACTGTTGATGGACTCTATGCCTTCTACAAGACTACGAAAGCTTACAAAAAGCTGAAGTCTAACAGCAAAGCCAACTATGACTTGTGCTTTAATACAGTAGCTAGGATGACTATTAAGGGTAGTAACAATACCTTTGGACGTTCCTTCAGTAGGCAAGTAGACGCAACGACAGCAGATAGGTTATTTCAACAGATTGAGCTAGAAGTCAGCCCCCATAGAGCAGATGGAAGCATCAAAGTCCTGCGTAGAATGTGGAACATAGGCTCCCGACATGGAAAAGTGAAGTATAACCCATTTGCTAAGATGGACATTAAAGGTCTACCCCCTAGGCAGGTTCTCTGGACACCTGAGCAGGTGGAAGCCTTCATCAACACAGCAGATGAAATGGGCCTACATTCCATGGGCACATTAGCATTATTGTGCTATGATCTGTGCCAACGTCCCGGTGATATGAGACAGATAACTTGGGAGGAAGCATTCAAAGGTGGTCTAATTAGCTTTGTCCAAGAGAAAACTGGTACTCATATGGCCATACCATGCTCTGAGAGGCTCCAGAATCGCCTACAAGAGTCGTACAAGGATACCCCTGTAGGTTGTGTTGTCTTAAATGAACGTACCCTCAAACCGTACGACAGGCGCTTGTACAATATCTACCGTAAGCAGATCATGGAAGCAGCAGGCGTACCTAGTCACCTCCAGATGAGGGATTTGCGTCGAACTGGGGCTACTGAAATGGCTGAAGCAGGGGCCACCAATGCAGAAATGCGATCAGTGACAGGGCATAAGTCGATGGATGTTCTATCCATTTATGTGAGGACGACTCAAGCACAGGCAAGTAGTGCAGTTAACAAACGATTCGCCATTAAGTAGTGCGTGTGAACTCATATAATTCATTTTTAGCCCACACCACACCACACGGATACTCATCATGAAAAATATATTGTTACATTTCAATGCATTAGTTAGATTTGGTAGGCCCGGAGGGACTCGAACCCCCAACCAAAGCGTTATGATGAAGTGTAACAATATCAATGGGTTAAGTGGTATAGTGTGGTCTTATCCCCATAACTATTACACTAGCAAAAAGATTAAATTAGAGTTGCCAAGTGTAATAAATAAGTGTATACTTGGGTAGCCCCCTCCGGGGCTATATCCATAAATACTATTACCCTAGAGGTTTTATTATGTTTACATACTCAGAACAATATTCTCTTATCAAAGATATTAAAGTAAGAGAGAACACAAGTAAGTCATGCGACTGCCCTTTCTGTGGTGGTAAAGGTAAGTTATCTATTACTAATAGGGATGGTGCATTGTTATGGAACTGCTATAGAGCATCCTGTTCAGTAAGGGGTGTGCATGGTGTAGCTAGATCAACTACAAGTATACAAAATAAGTTACTAGGCAAGTCTATAGGCCCAGTAGATAACTCCCTACCTTTACCTGCTATAGTAAGTAGCCCTGACCATCACCCTAGAGCAATAGACTACTTAACGTCTGTACACAGCTTAGATGCGTACGGAAAAACGTACGTACACATTAAATACGCACCATCAGAAGATCGTGTACTCTTTTTTATGAACAACGATTCGGGTGCTGTGGGGCGATCTCTATCAGGTAAGCTACCTAAGTGGAAATCTTACGGAGACACAACAGGTTTATTTACATGTGGTACGGGTGACATAGCTGTTGTAGTAGAAGATGCTGCTTCTGCCTGTGCTATCAGTAACTTAGAAGGTTACGTAGGGGCAGCACTACTAGGTACAAACATAAGCCCTAAGCAAAAACAACAGCTAAAGCACTACCCCAAGGTTATAATAAGTCTTGACAAAGACGCTAGTAGCAAAGCTATAAGGTTATTAAGTAGGTTAACTGGGCATGTTAAAAGTGTAACAGTGGTGCTACTAGAAGAAGACCTGAAGAACCTAGACACACAGCAAATGGAGGAACTGTACAATGAAAGCAAGAGGCATAGTGGTGATCGACTACGACTTTAGTGAAGGCACATTTATTTCTGCCGCAGAGCAACAGAAGAAGCTGGAAGAAGCAATAGCAGCCCTATGCAAGGGCAACAAGTCAGTCGTTGGCCACCAGACTGACATGAGAGAGCGAAGAGACAGAGGCCCGGCTCAGGATATACGAAAGATGAAAGTTAGAGTAATGTAATACTTATATAACAATTAGTTCTACCTATAGACCTCCAAGTTCTAATCTTGGGGGTTTTTTTATTACTCTTGTTAGTGTAATATAACTACTGTAGTTAAATGATTAACTGGAGTAATAAACATTATGTTCAACGAAATCCTTAAAGCAATTTGTACCAATGAAATCTATCTGAAGATGAAGCCTTCATTAAAAGGCTCACTCTTTATTGATGAATACCGTGATCTGTATGATGTGATCGTAGCTGCACAAGAAAAATACGCTATTGATATGACCCTGCAAGAAGTCTTCGGTCTATGGAAAGATAACAACCCTATCGCCACTAGAGCAGAGACTGACTGTGTAGTTGAGATTATTAATGAGATACAGAACGTATCAGAAATGAACCCTGACATTTTAAACGACTTAGTTAAGTCTATGTGGCGAATGGATATGGGTAAGAAGATAGCCAACATGGGCATCGAAATCAGTGAGGGTAACGACACTGCAATGGAGCGTCTTACTACTCTGATGGAACGTATTAAAGACGGCTTCACGCCCACCGAGTTTGGTGAAGAGACTACAAAAGACATTCATGAACTACTGGCCCTGACTTCAGATGAAAACCGCTGGAGATTTAACATCCCTACACTAAGCCGCCATGTCTACGGCATTGGTGCGGGTGAGTTTGGGGTTGTCTTTGCTACCCCAGAGACAGGTAAGTCAGCCTTCGTAGTATCCCTAGCGGCTGGCCCTGATGGTTTCTGCGACCAAGGGGGTAAGGTTCTCTACTTGGGTAACGAAGAAGAAACTCGGCGTACAATGCTGCGAGCTATGACTAGCTGGTCAGGCATGACACGGGAAGAAGTAGCCGTTAATCCTCGCAGGGCATTAGATAAGTTTGCTGCCATAGATGAACGCATCTCGATGATGGATACCCAAGAGTGGGATTTATCTATGATGGATGCGTATATAGCTCACGTCAAGCCTGATGTGGTCATCATAGACCAAGGCGACAAGGTACACGTCAAGGGTAGCTTCAATGCATCCCATGAGCGCCTAAGAGAGCTGTACAGACGCTTCCGTGAGTTAGCCAAGCGCCATCAGTGTGCAGTCATTGTAGTCTCACAAGCAAGTGCAGACGCTAAGGGGCGTACCCGCCTATCACCATTCGACATGGAAGGTAGTAAGATTGGTAAGTCTGCCGAGTGTGATCTGATTATAGGTATCGGTAAGCATGAGGCCGGGGATGTGGAAGACAGTGAGATCGACACAGCCCGTTACCTAACCGTCAGTAAGAATAAGCTGTCAGGATGGCATGGCACTGTAATCTGTAACATCGAACCAAAGGTGAGCCGTTATGTTGCGTAAATTTAAAGATAGAGTGAAGTTGGGTGTGTCCCCTAGCACTTCTGTAATTGATTGGAATGTAGACGAGCCATTTCCTATCAAGAAAAAAGAAGATGATGATAAGATTGAACCCACATTTAACCCTGCTGACTTGGAGGACGGAGACAATGCGCAGAAATGTATTTAGCATAAACACCAATAAGCCACTGGATGACCACTACTACTTATTTGAAGAAGGTAAGGTGAGTCTAGAGTGCTTCGGTAGGATCGTATGCAGTGAGACCCTGACAGGTGAGCCTATCCTTGATCCTACATGGGACAAGGAGAAGGAGACCGCAAAGCAGGTGGCTGCATTTTTAGGTGAGCGCCCCTACGCCATCAAGAAGAAGATTGAGTCGGGCACGTTTAAGCTGGTGGATTTGAATAGTGGCAGGGGCGATGTATGAAAGCAATAGTTTTGGATTTGGAGACAACAGTCCAGTTTGGTGAAGTAAAAGATAATAGCCCATTTAACCCTAAGAACAGAATTGTATCAGCCCACTGGCGTATCTTAGAAGAAGGGAACATAGGCCCAGCGCAGAGGGCTATATTTAATCACAATGAAGTATTGGTGCCAGAGAGTGCTAAACAGCTACGGGAAGACCTAGCCGCCTGTGATACGATTGTAGCGCATAATGCCAAGTTTGATGTACTGTACCTTCTAGAGGCTGGCTTTGATCTGCCTAAGCAAGTCTACTGCACAATGATCGGTGAGTACATATTTGCACGTGGGCAGCATGTGGAACTATCCCTAGCTAAGACAGCTATCCGTAGGGACGTAACCCGCAAGAAGAGTGATCTGGTAGGCGACTTATTCAAGCAGGGTATAGGCTTTGAAGCAATGCCACTAGCTACAGTTATTGAGTATGCAGATGCTGATGTACTCTCTTGTGCTGAAGTCTACCTAGCACAGCTAGAAGAGTTAGGTAAGAACTTAGGGTTAGCACCCACATTCAAACTGATGAATGAAATGCTGCTGTTCTTATCTGAGATAGAGCGTAATGGCATAAAGATAGACCTAAATGAACTAAGCACTGTAGAGCAGGAGTTTAAGGCTGAGAAGGCGCAGCTAGAACACGATCTGAATGGGATTGTATTGGACGTGATGGGTGATACGCCTATCAACCTTAATAGCGGTGCTGATATGACTAAGGTCATCTACAGTCGATCCGTGAAGAATAAGGCTATCCACAAGGAAACCTTTAATATAGGGCTGAACGCCAAGGGTAAGCCCCTCATGCCTCCCCGTATGTCAGCTTCAGGATTCACTAAGGCAGTACGTAAGACTACCGAGGTGGTTAAGCAGACTGTTGCTGACCATTGTCACCGCTGCAAAGGCCGAGGTAAGATACAGAAGTTTAAAAGGGACGGCACACCTTGGAAGACCAAGAGTAAGTGTCCTGCCTGTGGTGGTGCTGGTGCATTGTACATACCTAACGGCAAGACCGCTGGGCTTAGACTTAATCCTACTGGCCCCCGTGACGCATCTATTAACGGGTTCAAAACTGATAAGGCTACCATCAAGCGCCTAGTGGCTCAAGCAGAAGGTAAAGGCAACTTGATGGCGGTGCAATTCCTGCATAAGATTGTACGGCTGAATGCTGTCTCTACATATTTAGACTCATTTGTTAAGGGTATACGTACATGGACAAGACCTGATGGTCGCTTACATGCCAACTTTAACCAATGCATAACCCGCACTGGAAGGTTGAGCAGTAGCAATCCTAATTTTCAGAACCTGCCCAGCGGTAAACTTTTCCCTATTCGTAAGTGCGTTGTGAGTCGATTTGAGGGTGGTGAGATACTTGAAGCTGACTTCAGTGGTTTGGAGTTCCGTGTAGCGGGTGAGTTATCCCGTGATCCGCAGATCATTGAAGACGTACTAGGAGGTAAGGACGTACACAAGCAGACTGCCTCTATCATCCAGCAGTGTGATGTAGATAAGGTAGACAGCGATATGCGAAAGTCAGCCAAGGCCTACACCTTTGCGCCTTTATATGGCGGCACAGGCGCTAATGAGGCACCCCATGTGCAGAAATACTTCCAAGAGTATTTTAATATCTACGAGGGGCTATCCAAGTGGCATAGGAAATTAATGAATGGCGTACTTAAAGATGGCATTGTGCGTATCCCATCCGGGCGTGAGTTCTACTTCCCCCATGTCAGACGTACAGCTAATGGCAAGGTCAGTAACGCTACTCAAGTAGTTAACTGGCCAGTACAGTCTTTTGCTACTGCCGACATAGTGCCGCTGGCCTGTGTGAGAGCGCACAGAGCGTTTGAGCAGTACGCCTTGAAGTCACGTTTGATACTGACCGTACACGACTCAATCGTAGTTGATCTACATCCTGACGAGCGAGAAATCGTCGTTAAAGCACTGGTATGGGCCATGCGTGACATATCCGCAGAGCTTAAATCAAGGTACGATTACGATACTGTTTTACCTCTGGATATTGAGATTGAAAGTGGTGTTAACTGGATGACAAGCGCCTTAATTAACTTTTAAATTATTACTACTCAGTGTTGCATTAAAGCATTAATTAGTGTATTATTAAATTTCTTATTAAGACTACACGGAGTCAACCAAAATGAGTAATGAAGTAAGCATTTTATCAAGTGAAAAAGAAGCTGCTATTGCGGCTATGCTAGGCGCTTCACAAGAGCAGGCTAGCGACAATGAGGGCAGTAATGATTTTCTGCCAGTATTGAAATTAAACTGGGAAGATGAAGACGATGAAGGCAATGAGCTTCGCAAAGGCACATTCTTTATCGCAGGCAAGGGGGATAAAGTGTACGCTAAGTCTGTTAAAATCCGCCCTCTTTCTAACATGTTCCAGTGGTTAGACTATGACGTTGAAGAGCAGCAAGTAGTTAATCGTACAGTGATGATTAACTCTATGCGACAAGAAGCCCCCGACGAGCGAGGCACTGTTCGCTGTGGCAAGCCCCCTTCTAAGATACTTCAGGCAGACCCGGAGCTAAAGGATAAATACAAGTCTATCACTTGTTTCCGCAATGTTCACTGCTTGGTTAGTTATGAGGGCACTACTGCTTCGGGTGCTAAGACTACGGTAGAAAACGTACCTGCTGTCTTGAGGCTGAAAGGTGCTAACTTCATGCCGTTTGATGAAGAGGTGGTTCGGGCCTTGCCTCATAATGGTAAGCTCTACAACTATGCTTGTGACGTAACTACTGAGCGTAAGAAGAATGGTGGTGTTACATACTTTGTTATGCACTTTAAGCCTGACATTGCTAACCCGCTGGCTCTTGATGAACCTACAGTAGATACCATCGGCCATATCCTTAAAATGGTAGAAGGCGAAAACAAAACTATCATGGAGCGACATAAGAACTCGCTGATGGATCGCCAGACTGACATTGATGCGTTGGAAGCAATTGACGCAGAGTTAGTAGCTGATTTCGCTTAAACCCCCACGGAGCTGCCCCTCTTAGTGAGGGGCTTTAAGGATGTGTCCCTATGTCACTATTAGAATTAAAACTGCACAGTACGCTAGATAAGCTCAGTAATAATGAGTCTGTCCATGTGGAACAGGAGTGGATTGAAGAAGCTGGTGAAATGTTCAAGGAAGGGCTACGTAAGCAGCTATTCCGAGGTGAGCAAGATAATTCATTTCGCTTGCGTATGAGTAATCTAGGTAAGGCAACTTGTCAGCTACAAATGCAGAAGGCCGGGGCTACACCTAGCCGTATGCCCTACAATCACATTGTCCGAATGATGACAGGTGACGCAGTAGAAGCCTTTATGGAAGTCCTAATCAAGGCATCTGGATGGAATGTCACTGGCGGTAAATCCAAAGTGTCGATGGAAGTTAATGGTGTCACCATAAAAGGTGAGAACGACATTGAAATAGATAATAGGGTCTACGACACAAAGACCTGTTCGCCTTGGGCCTTCACTCATAAATGGATAGGCGGTGCTGAAGCTCTGAAGAAAGAAGATAGCTTTGGCTATATCCCTCAATTAGTTGGCTACGCTAAAGCAGGTGGCATAGGCATTGGTGGTTGGATCGTTGTTAACAAATCCACTGGAGAAGTGGCTGTCATAGAGACTAATGAAGAGATTCTTGATGCACCAGCCGTTGAAGAACAAATAGCGAACACCGTTGATCTTATTACTTCTGATGCGCCCTTTAAGCGTTGTTATGATCCAGAAGTGGAATACTTTCGGAAGAAGCCCACGGGTAATCTGCGCTTAGGCATGGATTGCGGCTTCTGCTCATACAAAAGTGACTGTTGGCCTGATGCTCAGTATCGCCCTCAAGGTGGATCACAAGCAAAAAACCCAAAGCACTTTTGGTATACCCGCTACGAGGAACCAAAGGATGAAGAAACCCTATAATGTCAGGAAGTCTGCTATACAGCGGGGCTACAGAAGTGGGTTAGAAGATAACATAGCAAAGCAGTTAAAGAGGTTGAACACAGGGGCAGAATATGAACCATTTAAAATACCATACTATATCCCTAAATCAGACCATACTTATACACCAGACTTTGTACTTCCAAATGGAATTGTGATAGAATCTAAGGGAAGGTTTACGATTGAAGACCGAAAAAAACATATCCTTTGTAAGGAGCAACATCCAGACATGGATTTACGGTTCGTCTTCAGTAGCAGTAAATCAAAACTTAGAAAAGGTAGTAAAACCACACTAGCAATGTGGTGTGATAGAAACGGGTTTCTCTACGCTGACAGGTTGGTTCCAGAATCGTGGATCAGTGAGAGACACAACAGGAAATCGTTAAAGGTAATAGAGCAATGGAAACAGCAATAGATGAAGGTACAGCCATACAATTAGCAGGCCGCACGTTGGAGGCCACCCTAGACCCCGAAGTAGTTGAGCAAATCATCATAGCCAACTTAACAAGGTCATATGACAGCCTATCGCAATGGATAAAGTTAAGGCCTTCCGGGGCTGTGGAGGAAGAAGAAATATACATGGAAGATGTCGTGAATGTCATGCGTTGGTTCATGTCTGATGACGATCATAAACAGTGGATGGCTAGTAGAGAAGCCTATGCACTCCAATTCACGCAGGAGGCGTTACTATAATGCCATACGTACTAGACCCAGCAAACAGTGAAAGCTTCAACCTACTAAGGCAAGTCCTTGAGGACATGGCCAAAGACCCTTTTGAGGGGGAGTGGGTAGATACCCCAGATGAAGTTGATGAAGATATTGAACCCTTAGATTTTAATGACGAGTAACTACCAATGGCACCAAAAACACGATTAAGTCAAGAAATACACGCAATGAAGTATCGCTCAGAAGGTGAGAGCTTTAAAGAAGCCCAGAACCGCTTTGCCAGTACGCTAGCTGATGACCAAGAACACTTCTACGCAATGCGGGAAATTCTTATGGATCAGCGTTTCATGGGAGGTGGTCGCACACAGCTAGCCATTGGTAGCCCTAAGCAGACCACAGCATTCAACTGCTTCGTATCTACGACTATTGAAGATAGTTTTGATAGTATCATGGACATAGCCAAAGAAGCTGGTCAGACTATGCGTAAGGGCGGTGGTATAGGCTACGACTTTTCTACTATACGCCCCAAGGGTAGTCTTATAGCTTCACTAGGCAGCTATTCCAGCGGCCCTATCAGCTTCATGAAAATCTACGACAGCCTATGCAAGACAGTAAGTTCTGCGGGGCATCGTCGTGGCGCTCAGATGGGTGTTTTACGGGTAGACCACCCTGACATTGAAGAGTTTATTCATGCTAAACAGAACAGCACTGATCTGACTGCTTTCAATATCAGCATAGGTGTTACAGACGCCTTTATGAAGTCTGTGCAGAAAGAACAGATGTTTGATCTGGTATTTGAAGGGCGAGTACATAAGACCATCCATGCCCCTACGCTGTGGGAAATGATTATGCGTTCTACATGGGATTGGGCAGAGCCGGGTATCTTATTTGTTGACCGCATTAATAAGGCTAATAATCTATGGTACTGTGAGACTATAGCAGCAACCAATCCTTGTGGCGAACAGCCTTTACCACCTAACGGGGCTTGCCTACTAGGATCATTCAATCTAGCTAAGTATGTTGACTTTGATGATGAAGGAACACGCAGCTTTAATTTCCCACAATTGATGCAAGACATACCTGTGGTGGTACGTGCAATGGATAACATCCATGACAACACTGTATTCCCACTGGAATCTCAGGCTAAAGAGAGCCGGGACAAGCGTAGAATGGGTCTAGGTGTAACAGGGCTAGCCAATGCTATTGAAGCCTTGGGCTTTAGTTATGGCAGTGAACGCTTCATCGAAACAGCCAGAGACATTTTTAAGGTGCTACGCAACGAGGTGTACCGTACCTCTGTAGCTCTAGCCAAAGAGAAGGGAGCCTTCCCTGCACTGGACACTGAAAAGTATCTTCAAGGTGAGTTTATTAAGACACTACCTAAATCCGTAAAAAATGGAATAAAAGATCATGGAATACGCAACAGTCATTTGCTTTCTTTTGCCCCTACTGGTACAATTAGTCTTACCGCTGATAATGTATCAGGTGGCATTGAACCCGTTTTCTCACATGGCTATGACCGTACTATCCAGACTGAGGATGGGCCTATCGTTGAAGAGGTAAAGGACTACGCATGGCGTGAGTGGGGTGTGAAGGGCAAGACAGCTAATGAATGCACTGCTGACGAACATTTAGACGTTCTAGCATTAGCTACTAAGTACGTAGACTCTGCTGTCTCTAAGACGATTAACGTAAGCCCCTCTATGCCGTGGGAAGAGTTCAAAGAGATTTATACTAAGGCTTGGGCGGCAGGCTGCAAGGGATGCACCACCTTTAATTCAGGAGGTAAGCGTTACGGTGTTCTGAATGAGCGTACTGAAGAACCCCAAGAAGAAGAGAAAGAAGAGGCACAGGCCTGCTACATCGACTTTGAAACAGGACAGAAAGAATGTTCCTAGAAATTACATTACAGGAGTGGTTGATCCTATCCGGGATCACCCTCTTGACCGTAGGGCAGATCATGCGTTGGCATGACGAGGATTAAATTATGGCTGAAATTAAAGTAGATTACATTGACCACATGGGTAATGACCTAACAGTAGTTAACGCAGCAAGGGTATCCTTTGATTTCGCCCATATGTTTAATCAGCGTACAGATAGTCATGCATAGGTCGAAATTCAGGAGGTTTCTCGACACGTTTCCGAGAGCGTTGACTGAATAATGTACCATAAAATGTACATTGTATACTGTAGTATGCATTTCAATACATAAAGGAGGACATATGACAACAAGTAACCCTACTACAGGGCAACCTATCAAGAGCAGGGCTAACTCAGACGCCTACTCAGATAACTATGATGCTATCTTTGGTAAAAAGGAAGAGGAAGC
>Ga0208299_1002653_pt1 | contig 11897 bp, 23 predicted proteins | sample 15_taG_FD_184089 | JGI IMG/M metagenome (GOLD analysis project Ga0208299, IMG submission 184089) | Marine viral communities from the Subarctic Pacific Ocean - 15_ETSP_OMZ_AT15312 metaG (SPAdes) (version 2) | ecosystem: Environmental > Aquatic > Marine > Oceanic | place: Pacific Ocean | collected...
ATTATTTACAAGAAATAAAATTATTAAAAGAAAGGGTAGATAGACAAGATATAGAAATTAAAAATCTTAAATATCACAATAAATTTATTAAGGATAATATACCTTCATGCGTTAATCTAAAAACATTATATGGGTAATAAAATGAAACTAATTTATGATAAACCTAAAGGTAAAAGATTCAATAAATATTTTACTCACATTGAGACTGAAAATTATTGGTGGTCATATAAATATAAGAGATGGATTTTAAATGAAAATAAACAATTTTATGATGGTAATTTTTCAAATTACTATAATTGTAAATCAGTAAAGGCATTTAAGAGACATATTAAGAATCATCCTGAATTATCGGGTGAAGTAATTTTATTTAATAAATATGACGGATATGATGTAAAAGTAATTATAAAAGATATTTGGAAGAATCCATTTGATGGCTGGAGTGAAAGAGAATCACCACCGCTTTTATATATAAATGAGACTAGATATAATAATGGATATGATTATAATAGTACTCAAAGTAATGAATCAGATTCTGTATTTGATTATGATGCAATGATGGATGCAATAGCTAATATTCCAAAAAATCCATTAGAAGAGTTTGCAAATAAGCATGGATTTTCTATTAAAGAAGGTGATATTTTAATAATGCCTATTGAATATGAAAATGAATTTAGTAATATACATGGAATTAGATTTTCATCTTATATAACAGAACCATATTTAATAAAAAAACCAGATAATATATATGGACTTAAAGGGCCGAAATTAAACTTTGGAAATACATTTATGCCATTGAGAAAAGAACGTAAAATAAATACAGTTTGTGCATAATAATTGTTTACATTTAAATAAAAATATATTAGATTTAGGAGGTGGAGCTTTGTCGAATAAAAAACTTTTAGTAGTAAATAAACGATATACCAGTAAAACTGAATATGTAAATTATAAAGAAATAGGATCTTATTTATGGAATAAAGATCTTGATGATCTTATATTTATTTATATAGATAGTGATAATAATGTAGAAATTATTATTAAAATAGAAAGTAATAATATTAGAAAAATTCAAAATTTAATTAACTTATATTACGGAGAAGATTCATGTTCATAACTTTAGATACAGCGCAATGGCTAATTTCTGGTATTATTATAACAATTATTGCTTTTATAGGAGTAAAAAGCATAATTAAGAAATCAATACTTAAATCAATTATTAATGATAATGATAAAAAACGTGCAATGTTAGATGTTACATATTATTCTTCTATTATAAAATATTCTTTTATTTGGACATGGATAATAATAGTATCAGTTGCTGTATTATTTTTTGGTGGTGGTAAATTTAAGCAACATAAAGAACTTGGTGTAGAAAATCTTAAACAAGAAGTTAAAGATGTTGTAATATTAAATGTAGAAGAAAAGCAAGAGATAAATGAAATTGTTCTTAAAGAAAAGGAAGAAAAAATTGAAAAGGAGGTTGAGTTAGATAGAGAGGCAAGCAGACAGGAGTTAAGAGATTTATTAACCACTAAATATTATTCAGGAGAAACAAAGAGATGAAAAAATTATTTATACTATTATTACTAGCAATCGTTATGGGGCTTTCAGCATGTAGCACAGGAGTTGTACCTCCAGGAACTATAGTAATCAAGGTCCCAACAGAAGGCGAAGCAGAGATAATAACAAGCGGAAAGTATACCGCAATTGGACGAGATAGAATTTATTTTCTTGATACAAAGATGAAGTCTTTTTCAGAACATATGGAGATTCTTTGTGATGACAAAGTAAATATAAAGGTCGATGTTAAATGGCTTGGATCTTTTGGAACAAATGAATCAGATATAAAAAAGATTCTTGAAAAGGTCGAAGCCTCAGAAATGCAGTACAACGAAAAGACTATTTATAAATTAAGCCTATCTTCGTTTTATAATACTGCAATGGCAGACATAGTAAGATCTAATAGTAGAATGGTTGTGTCTCCATATGTTACTGAAGCAGTACAGGAGAAAAGAGATATTGTAGAAGCAGAGATCAAGAAAAGAATACTTGATAGATTTAATACTATGGAATTACCTATTGTTTCCACTGATATTATGATTTCAAATCTTGATTTTGATGATGTCATAACAGCACAGAGGCAAGCTATTAAGTCTGCTGAACTTGAAGATGAGAAACAAGCTGCTCTCGCAAAGGCTGCTGTTGCTCAAGCTCAGAGAAATGAAGAGCTAGCAATAGAAAATGGTAAGGCCACAATTGCAGATGCTGAAGTTAAAGCTGCATCAAATAAAATTCTAAGTGAATCTATTACAGCAAATATTCTTGCAATGAGACAATGGGATGTATTGGAACAAGCAGCACTCAGTCAGAATAATCAGACATGGGTTATGCCTTATGAGGCACTATCCTCAACTGATATGTTGACAAATTTATCTATAACTCAGTAATAAAGTTATTTTGCTCCTATACATAAATATAGGAGCAAAATTGTTTTTAAAATAATTGTTTACTTTCAATAATAGATTGTTTATAATAGATCTAGAATTTAACAATTTTTTAAAGGAGAAATAAAATGTTAACTTTTTTATACTTGAAAAAGATGAAACAACGTGATATTGATATTGAATTGTTTACTAGTTTAATAGAAATGGATATTTGTGGTATGGGTTTTACAGTTTGTTTGGGATTTTAATTATACTTACAAAATTATCATAGGAGAACTAATTATGGAAATGTCAACCGAAGCTCATTACATAGCAGAAAAATTAATGTTAAATGATTTTGAGGTTTATGTTGTTGGTGGTGCAGTTCGTGATATGATTATGAATAAAATACCATCTGACATTGATTTTGCAACAAATGCTACTCCAGATCAATTAAATGAATTATTTTCTGATAAAAAACTTAATTATGTTGGCACTGAATTTAAAGTTACAATAATTGATGGAATTGAAGTTGCTACATATAGATATGATGTTTATGATAATAGAGGTAATCTTAAAGATGTTCATTTTGCCAAATCTATTGAAGAAGATTTAAGTCGTAGAGATCTAACAATAAATGCAATGGCTATGAATCCATTCACTGATAAAATTATTGATCCTTGGGGAGGAAAAAAGGATCTTAAAGATAGAAAAATTAAATTTGTTGGAGATCCAAAAGCAAGAATTACTGAAGATCCATTAAGAATTCTCAGAGCTTGTAGATTTCTTGCTATAATAGATGGAAGATTTTCTAAAGATACATTTATTGCAATGCTTCAGAATTCAAGAAATGTTCTTAGTATTCCCAAAGAACGATATCAAATTGAAATAATAAAAGCAATGAAAGCTCAAAAGGCTAGTAAGTTTTTTATTGCTCTAAAAAATATTAATATTCTAACACATATTTTTCCTGATCTAGATGCAATGGAGAATATGCCTGGTGGAAAATATCATGATGAGAATGTTTTTGATCATTCAATGATGGCTGGAGATTTTATTGTAACTGATAATCCTATGTTGAAACTAGGAGCATATCTTCATGACATTGGAAAGCATATATGTTATAATCTGAATTGTGATGGATCATTTATTGGTCATCAGTCATATGGAAGAGACATTGCTAAAAGGAATCTTGAGTATTTAAAGTTTTCTACTGAAGAAATCAATTTTGTTAAAGATTGTATTAGATTTCATATGACGCATATAAAGGATCTTAATAAAACTAAGATTAGACGTATGTTAAATAAGTTTAGGACTAAGCGAGAAAGTAATACATTTGATTTTGACGATTTTCTCAAGATTAGATGGGCTGATGAAAATGCCAATACAAAAATAGATGAAGATGAATTAGATATTACATACATAAATCTTATTACATTAAAGGCTAATGTACTTGATGTATTAGAGGAAAAACCAGTACTTGATGTAAATTCATTAGCATTAGATGGAAATGAGATTATGGAAATTCTTAATATTAAGCCAGGTCCAGCAATAAAAGAGATTAAACAAAATTTATTTGGATTTATTTTAGAAGATCCAAATAAAAATAATAAGGAAGATTTAATTCATATTTTAAAAAATATTCTTTTATACTAAAGGAGTTTATCATGGTTAAAAAAATGATAGATCAAGATGAAATACCATTTACTCTTAAGAATTTTACTATAGCCTTAGATTATAAAATCAATAGTGATAGTAAATTTAGTATTAAAAGATATTATTATGAGATTTATAAAATTATAGATTGGTTTGAAGTTATTGGATTTGATGAAGATGATTTAGTTGATATGACAAAAGGAAGTCAATTTTATAATTGTGTTTTAGAACCAAATGATACAGAGTGTTTAGTACATAGGCTATTAGTAGAACTAAAACTTGCAAAATTTATTTAAGGAGAAATAAAAATGGAATTATGTAATTTTTCAAAGAGAGAGTTTGATGCTGTAAAATTTAATTTTATATTAATTATTATTTATTCTTATATAAATTTAAATAATATTCCTAATCCATTTCTTGGAATGATTCATGGACTTTATACTATAGTTTCTATTATATTACTTTTAATATATATTGATAGATTATGGAGTAAAGGTAATATAGAAAAAGAAAAAGAAGAAAAGGCATTTGATTATAATGCAAAATATAGAATTATAAAAATTGATGATGGTTATTTTGCTCAAGTAAAAGATAAAAATGGTGATTGGAAAACTATAATTAAAAATTTAAATAAATTTAAATTTGATACAAGAGCAAAAGCAGAAGATATAATTATTGAATATAGAGAATGGATAAAAATTGATAGAACAAATATTTCAATTGTTTAAGTTTTTTATGACAGATAAAGTAATTTAATATAATATAACTAAAAATAACATTTAAGGAGAGTATTGATGAAAAGATTAAAGATGATTGTACCATTTAGTTCTGCTAGATTAAATCAGGGTTTATCAGATATTATTACTAATGAAACATTAAAGAATTCTATGCATTTCTATGATTCATTTATTGCCTTTGAGCAATGGCGAATAAATAATGGTTATGGGTTTGAAGAAGAATTTCTTGAAGATATGAATTTTTCTACAAATGAGGGTATTATTAAAGATAATTTTTGGGATATTTTTGATGTAAAAGTAGCTGAGACTATTCAAGATATTTTTCTACAAATAGGAATTGCTGAAGAGGTAAAGAGAGTTTTTAGTACAGAAGAGGAAATAATGGAGCTATTTCATTATTTAAATCAAAATGATACTAATTTATCTAAATTTATAGATATATATTTTGGAATTGTAGATTATCCAGTAAAATTTTAATTAGTATAGATGATTTATTTGAAAAGCTTAACCCATATGTTAAAACATTTCATGGAGATTAATTAATGAAGTTATCAAAAGAAGTGATAGAAGTTTTAAAAAATTTTAGTGTAATTAATAATTCTATTGCAATATCAGAATTAGGATGTATTAAAACTATATCACAAGCAGGTAATGTTCTTGGAATATACACATTGAAAGATTTTGAATTTCCTGTACCATTTGCAATTTGGGATCTTTCAATGTTTTTATCTGTTGTGAGCTTATTTGATTTATCTTGTACTGATTTTGATTTTAAAGAAAAATGGGTTATTATTAAAAGTAATTCTAATAAGATTAAGTACTCATATACTGATCCAAAACTCATAAGAAGTGTTAATACAATAAAACCATCAGAAGTATATAAGAAATTTGATGGTTTTAATTGCAATATCCATATTGATCAAGAGGACATCAAGAGGATAAGAAAAGCTTCTAATATTATGGATCTTAATCAACTTTATATTAAAGCTAGCGATGAGTGTCTGGTGACTCTCAAAGATAGTGAGGGTGCATCTGCTAATACATTCGATTTAAAGGTTGAAGATTTTTCTGCTCCTGGAGAAATTACTGTTAATGTAGAAAATCTTGAGATTATTAATGGAAGTTATAAGATTAATATTTCTGATAATAAAGTTATAAAATTTTCTAATATAGATATGGATCTATTTTATTTTATAACAGCAAAGGTAGTTTAAAATGACAGATCCTAAATATAAATATATAATTGAAGTCATTAGTAAGGATTTATTAAAAGATGCTTATATTTATTGTGCGAATCAAAAAGAAATTAATTATGTTTATAAAAAACTAAAATCTTATAAAATTAATTATAAAGCAGAAACATTTACTATACACTAAAGGAGAAAAATGAAGGTAACAAAAAGACCTAAACAAGTAAATGTAAACTATAAAACATATACTTGTGAAACAGATAATTACAAATGTCCTACTTGTAAAACCCATTTTGTGGGTTTTATTGGTAGTAGAAATGTAACCAGGTTTATTTGTAAATGTGGACAAGAGTTAATCATAAATCAAAAGGAGAAAAAATGAAGGTAATTGAACAACATTGGCAATGGGTTATACAACCACCAAAAGATATTCTACAAATTATGGAGAAATGTGCTAGAACTTGTTATAAATCAGAGGAAAAGATTACTGATAGTTCAGCAGAAAAATTAATTAGGAATCTTATTAAAAAAGGTCATGAAGCAATGATCGAATTTGGCGTTGATCCAGTTATTAAGATTACAACAAATCGTGGAGTTACTCATGAGTGTGTAAGACATCGACCTGCTTCTTATGCTCAAGAAAGTACTCGATATGTTCAGTATGATAATGATAATATGGAATTTATCAAGCCTGTTTGGTGGGATGAATCAACAGAAACTCAGAAACGTCTCTGGATGGAAGGAATGAGAAATGCTGAATTAATTTATATTGATCTTATGAGAAATGGCTGGACTGCCGAAAAGTCTAGAGATGTTTTACCAAATGCTCTTAAGACTGAAATTAATATTAAAGCAAATTATAGAGAATGGAGACATATTTTTGGACTAAGATGCTCAAATGCTGCTCATCCACAAATGAGACATATTATGAAAAGTGTTCTTGCAGAGTTCTACGTTAAAATTCCGATTATTTTTGATGATATTGCTGAAATATATTTTGATAAAAGAGAAATAGAATTTCTTCTTCATGATAGAAATGAATATATTAATGGTTAATATATGATTCATAGAGTGACTTAGTGGTAAATATATTGACCATTAGGTTGCTCTGGATCACTTAGTGGTTAATATATTGTACCTTATAAGAGGGATATAAAATGACAAAGAATAAGATTTTTTCATTAATTTTAGTTTTTATTGGAATAAGTATGATGCTTCCATTTGATGTAAGAATTATAATTGGAATTGGGTTAATATTTTTAGCAGTTATTATTGAAATAATAACTAGAATAATAAGGAGAATTAAAAATGAAATACGCAATAAAAATGAAAGAACTTAAAAATATTGATGAAATTATTATTTCAAAAATTGAAGGTGAAGATCTAGAGAATTATTTTAGATTTAAAGGGGATCAATATATTGAATATTGTTTTGTTTATGATACTAAAGAAATGAGAGATTCTAAAATTCCTTCAATATTTTCTGAACTTAAAGATGGTGTGATAAATTTTCCATGGGGAGTATAAAATGAATGTAAAAAATATTGCATTATTAGAAGAGGCTGTTTTTAAATGGTGGAATATTGCATTGGGTGGGTTTCCTGATGAAGGAATAGATAATTGTTCATTATGTAAAGAATATTATTGGAGTACGGTAGATAATTGTCCAATTAGTAATGATACATATAATAATCAATGCAAAACTACACCATATGATGACTGGTATGACTATCTTTATGAGGAAAGAGATCCAGATATAATGTATTTATTTGTTATTGATAAATATCATAGAAAAATAGCCATTGCTGAATTAAATTATTTAATTAAACTTTTAAATAAACAATATCCATCAATATGGAATTTAATTACAAATCTATTTAGGAGAAAAAATTAATATGTCAGATGAACAAGCAATAATTTCAATGAAAAGGTATAATGAACTTCTAGAAAAAGAGGAAATTGCAGAAGGTACAAAAATACGTATTCTTGAAATAGCTAAAGATACTCATAGTATATTATATAAATATGAATATAGACATATTGAATTAAATGATTTTAGTCCATTTTTAGAACATATAATGAATTCTATTATGGAAGATAATGATAGATTAAATAAAGAAGTTGATGATTTAAAAAATATATCTTTTGAATTTAAAATACCAGAATCAGATAATCAATATATGTCATATTGGGATATGATTAAGGGTTTATTTGGAAGATAAATTAAAAATATTCTCCATCCCATTCTTCATCGTCTTCCATATTATGGAGACCTGAACCATCACAGAAAAACCCTATAGGTAATAAGTTATCTTCAATTGCTTGTAGTGTTTTTTCTCTTTTATTATAAGTATCTGAGTCTAACCAATCTTCAACTAATTCTTTATTTTGCATAAAATATGAAAATAATGCTAATGGAGTTACTAAATCATCAGTTTTACCTTCTTCTGCTTCATAACTATTTTTAACTTTAATATATGAACTTAATTCTCCTATAGTATTAAAATCACAAATTACTAAACTATCAGCCTCAATATATTCTTTAAGATAACTATTTCCAATTCTTTTACTTCTTTTAGTCATCTTAATACCAAAATAATCTACATTTCTATTATTTTCTAATATATCACCATAAAAAAGATTTTCATATTCAAAATCATCATTTAATGAGTCAAGAATAGCAAGCCCAATTGTATTTGCTTCTCCAATTATCAAGCAATTATTATAATAATTACCTAATTTATTTAATAGAGCAGATGCTTCTTTATAAAGTAATTCATTATCTCTATAAACTGCTACTTGTTTCCATGGTAATTCTGTCACATCTATAACCTGAGCAGTAGTATAATCTCCAGAATTTCCTTCTCCAAAATCAGCAAACAACACATATTTTCTTTTTTCATCTGGATATTCATAAATACTAAATTTATTATCATAAGTTTTTTCTTCTGGATCAATAAAAACAAGATTTTGAAGTTTAGTTCCAGATATTAATGTTCCAGCAGAACCAAGAAACATACATTCAAACTCTTGTTGAAATTTTTGTAATCCAATCTCAGCAATTGTTTTATCTTTCCATGCTTCATCTCTTCCAGGGACTTTATCCCAAAGAACTGTATATGTAACAAATCCATTTTTCTTATTTTCACCATCAGTATATAATTTATAAAAATGATTCATTCCTTTAGGAGTTGAACTCATAATTATTTTTGCTTCTTTAGAAGATGAAATTGTTGGATATGTGGATGCCCAAAATGATTCCCATTTATTATTATCAATGAATGCTGTTTCATCAATATATAATAAAGCACATGCATCACCACGAATTGAATCATCAGTTGTTGCAGCAGCTTCTATTCTAGTATGATTCCCTAATGTAATTGATCCTTTATTCCACTCAGAAACTCCTTGTTGAAGCCAAACAGGAAGAGATTTGTACATATTCTTAATTTTTGTTAAAATACCACGAGCAGTTCTTCCTTTATTTGCTAATATAGCAACATTCTTATATTGGTTAAATATGATATAATGTAAAATATACCCGCATGTGCCTATTGTTTTACCAGACTGTCGAGACTGTAATCCAATAATTCTATCATTATTATTTATAACATCTATAAAATCTGATTGATAATCTCTTAAAACAAACGGAACTTTACCTTTATCAACATCAATTACCTTTACATAAGTTTTTAAAAAGTAGTGAATATCATTTTTACACTTATAAACTTCTTTTACTTCATCTGGAGAATAGTCTATTTTTACTTCTTCTTTTAATAGACCTCTAATTCCCATGTAATAATCTTTTATATTTAATTGTCTCATTTTTACTTAACCTATTAATATTATTTTAATTATTTACTTTTTGACAATTATTTGTATTTTTGTTAATATTAAAGGAAAAAGGAGTAATAATATGGATGAAGAAATACAAGAAGATGTGATAAATCATGGTATAAATATAACAGCTATTGCTAAAGCCTTTAATGTAATTGAAAAAGAACATGGGTATGAAGATCCAAATAAAGAAATTGAAGATTTAATAGTTAGAATTTTAAATAAATTAGAACAAAGATTAGAAATTATGGGTCCTCTTGGAGATGCAATATGGTGTCATACAGATGATTATGATAAAGCAACTATTGAAAATGATTTAAGATCAGAAATAAAAAAATATGGATTAAAGTAATTTTTATGTTTACATTATCTGAAAAATAGATTATACTATATTCAAGGTATCACAAAAACATATAACTTAAGGAGAAATGAATATGAAAAACTATAAAACATTTATTTTATCAATTTTTATGTATATTTTTTCTATTTCTATTGTATATTCAGGAGATTTAAGTTTTATCCCATATAGTAAATCTATTCATTTAAAATCAAAAGAAAATATTATAAATGAAGATAATTGGAGTATAGGTTTTCAATATGATTTTGGAGATATTACAAATAAATGGAATAAATTTGTAAATATAGCATGTTTCAAGGATTCTATTGATAATAATTCATATTATGTTGCTGGTGGAATAACAAGAAGATTTATGATTTCTAAAAAGATGAAATATTTACATATAGATACAGGATTTATTGGTTTATTGATGACAAGAGAAGATTATTTTGATAATAAAATATTTCCATTAATTTTGCCATTAATATCTGTAGGAACAGATAAAATTGCAATTAATATATCATATGTACCTAAATTAAAAAATTATATAACAGATGTTTTATTGTTTCAAATTAAAATTAATATAAAATAAGGAGAACTAATCATGGACAGAATGGACGAGAAAAAAGCAATAACCGATATCGTAGAATCAATGCTACCAAATTGGTCTGGTAATCAAATTGGTCTAAAAATGACTCTAAATATTGATGGAGCTAGTCATATTGATGGAAATTTCATTAATAGAACCGATCAGATAACATTTATTTTTATCAGATCTATGAATTACACAAAAGTTTTTGCAAGAAAACATAATTTTAAAGAAGTACAAAAAGATAATGAATGGAAAGTATATTTTGAAATTGCTGATCATGATTCTTGTTGGAATGAATTTAGTATAATTACTGATACATATTTTGAAGTATGTAATACTGTAAATCCAAATGCAAGACCAATCGATGTTACAGTTAGAATGTCATTTGATATATTTGATGGAGCACCTCATTATGTTGAAGTTGAGACAAAAAATATGAATAAGGGCACATATGAAAGAGCATATAAAGTAAAAACAAAAAAACTTGATCCACTTGAAGGAATGAAAAGACTTGTTGTATATCATGAAGCAAAAAATAATTCATTTTAATATTTACATTTCAAATTAGATGGTTTATATTAGATCTAGAATTTATCAAAATATAAACCATCTAAAGGAGAAATAAACATGTCAGACTTTGAAAGATTCATATTAGTTTTTTTGGGAGTTATCATTGTTATTCTTTCTGTATTTTTTCAGATTGATAGTACCTTTAATTTAACTGAAGGAATTCTTCTTTATATTATTGGTGGATGTTTGTTTCTTAGAAATGTATATAAAATAAATTATTAAGAAGAACTAAATATGTTAATAATAAAAATTTGGATATTGGTTTCATTGATTACTATGTTTTTTAATATACAAGTTGAAAGACATAAAGGGAATAAACCAGACTATTATTTCTACAATGAATGGGTAGTAATAATAATAATATCAATTATTTTTCCTTTTGGTTGGTATTATATTTGGAATGAGGTTCTATATGAATTTTTAATAAAAGAAAGATAGCTAACTTAATATACATAATTTAATAATCATAAATAATAAGGAGAAATAAAAATGAATTTTTCAGTAACTAAAAAAGGTAAACCTCTTGATCCATCTCTTTATACATGGGATGAAAAGACA
>Ga0208299_1002655_pt1 | contig 11892 bp, 32 predicted proteins | sample 15_taG_FD_184089 | JGI IMG/M metagenome (GOLD analysis project Ga0208299, IMG submission 184089) | Marine viral communities from the Subarctic Pacific Ocean - 15_ETSP_OMZ_AT15312 metaG (SPAdes) (version 2) | ecosystem: Environmental > Aquatic > Marine > Oceanic | place: Pacific Ocean | collected...
CCAAGCCTCCGTCACCACCGTAGTCACCGTAGTCACCGTAGTCACCGTAGTCACCGTAGTCACCGTAGTCACTGACACCGCTTCCACCTGAGCCCGCCGGAGTGTATTCTCCTCCTAGAATGCTCTTGAGAGAAAGAGGATCGTAGCCTGTAAAAAGTTCAGATAGAATATTTTTTGTAAGCCTACGCAGCTGTTTTTCTGTTAGTTTCATGTGATCACCTTGAAATTAATTATGTGGGCAAATCAGTTGACACGTTCTCTCTATGCTTTTAAAGTGTAGTATCTTGAAATTTTGTGTAAAAATGTCTGTCAAATGATACAATTCATTGTAGGAGGGGCTTGATGAGAGACTCGATTTTATTTGATATTGAATGTCTGGAGCGAGGTTTGCCGCCCATGTCTGGAAACGTATTAGATGTTGTCCAGATGGTGATGAGCTCAAACCCAACAGCCAGACGAAAAATTTCTAGAAAGCTGAAAAAGCTAGCCAAGTCTGAAATAACACGACGCTGTTTAAAAGTTCCTCATTTTCAACAAAAAGCGCTTCAAGAACGTCTTAAGGCTCATGCTAATATTGGCCCTCAAAAGACGGGATTCAGGAAGAGAGATCTTGTGCAGAGAATTATCATGGCCTGTGACTTTATAAATTACACTCTAGAAAAGTAACGCAAGACTCGAATTTGATATTTAATCATAAGATGGAAGGCCCTACCAGAAAAGTGAATCTTTTATGTAGACACGAAGTGTTGGTATTAAGTACGGGTTACGAACCTCTATTTAAAACGTGCTGGAAAAGAGCGATATCAGCAGTCTCTTCTGGCCGAGCAGAGATCATTGAAAGACATGATAGTCTTTGGATCGGCACAGCCACAGGAAAGATAATGTGCCCAACAGTTGTTCGATTTGTAACTGGTGTAATAGCAGCTAAGCTTAGGGTAGATTATACGACAAGGCGCCCTACAAAAAAACTTCTCCACTCAAGAGACCTTGGAAGGTGCCAGTATTGTTTTAAGAAAATTGGTGTATCGAACGCGACCATCGATCATGTCATTCCAAAATCCAGGGGAGGGTGTTACTCCTGGGAAAATTTAGTAATAGCTTGCGCTAAGTGCAATGGAAGCAAAGGAAGTTCACTGTTATCGGAGTGCAAAATGAAGCTTTTAAAAAAACCTACCCGTCCCCGAGGTATTTTTTTACCTATTCTTGCTTAGTGTTAGAATGCAGCATAGCCATTCAGGCACATGGTCTAAGTACCCGGGAGATCCGATGGCAAACGATACAATGAAAGAAGAGATGGAATTGATATCCACACATGTCTGCAAGCTGTCTGACGTTGGGTTCCATGGCAATCTTTTTGGTGGCCAAATGCTAGCATGGCTCGACGAAGCAGCAGCAGCGTATGTTTGTCAAATGTGTGATTCGCCTCAAATGGTGACAGTCAAAGTTGATACGGTTCATTTTAAGTTGCCAGTTCGACCACACCAGATCATAAGAATCTACGGAAAGTTAAAAGACATCAAAACGACTAGCGCAACAGTCGAGCTAGAGGCCCGACGACACAGTCCGTACAACGGCTCACAGAAGATCGTGTGCACAACGACAATGACTTTTGTTCGCATCGACGGAGATGGAAATCCTGTTCCAATTGGAGATCACATTAGGGAGAAAAGACTTCCGAAGGCGGGAGAATGAGCTTAAGCTTACGGGATCCCTGGAAAAACATAAAGAAAACTAGTCTGATACAGGTAACACCCAGGCTCTACGCAAAACTCGAAACAGAGAATCCCACAGGTTCTATAAAAGACAGACCGATACAGTATATTGTATCCAGGGCCCTGGCGTCTGGTGACATAAATAGCGAGACAACGTTAGTAGAAGCATCAAGTGGAAACACTGGAATATCTCTTTGCGCTATTGGTGCTTCTTTGGGATTGCGTGTGAAAATAATGATGCCTGTTAACATGTCCGAAGAGCGAAAAGTCATGATGGCATCTTTCGGTGCCAAGGTGTTGGATGCACCTCCGAGTGATTTTGCTGCAGCCATAAAAATGAGAAATGATTCGGTGTTTTGGGAACCTAATCATTGGTCTCCCATGCAGTTCGAGAATCCGCAGAATATAGCGTGCCATCGAGACACAACTGCAGTTGAGATCTATGACCAGACCTCTACATCTTCGACAATTTCAGCATTTTTCTCTGGGGCAGGAACGGGCGGAACCATTATGGGCTTTAGAGAGCGGAGCGTGCTAATTGGATCGTCCACAAAGTGCATGCTTGTTGTTCCAGCAGAACCTCCTGAAATTCATGGAATCCAGGGCATCGGTGATGGTGACGACTATCTTGTAAAGAGGTCCCTCTTAGATGGTGTACACCCGATCAGCACCCGGGATGCAATTAATAGGTCACGAGAATTTGCAAGGTCCCGAGGATTATTGGTGGGGATATCATCTGGTGCGAATTTGCTCGCCGCGGAGAAGTATATCAGGGATGTTAATCCTCCGGGAATTGTCGTGACAATTTTGTGTGACCGAGGCGAGAGGTATTTGAGTTCGAAGTGATTCATTTTTCCATGTGCCCATGGTCTGTCGAGAGATAAAAAAAGTCTTCACTATTGAGTAAAAAATACTTTTCTAAAACATACTTAATAGATGAGTGGGATATTTGGTCTGAGCCCACTAAAAAAGAAAATGAGACCGGCGAAAATCTTATCAAAAATATCGACCTCTCGCCGGGATTGTTAACACAAAAATAACGGGTGACGAGAAGATGAAAGTAACAAAGAAGCAGCTTAAAAGGATTATCAAGGAAGAGCGATCCAGGCTCCTTAAAGAGCAGTGGGGGCAGGTTGATAGCGGTTCACCCCTAATTGATTTTGCTCAAGCCTGGGCCGGTTTAGGCGGTGTGGTCCAAGATCAGGTGAGCGCGATCATAGTGGCTTATCATAACTCCGGCGGCGTAGGAGATCAGAGATTTAATGAGGCTGTATACGACCAGAACCCCAACGCTATTGACATGGCCATGGCCCGATTGGGTCATGTTCTTAGATACGGGGATCTCGGCGAGGAGGGCGATGCGATTTTGCTGGCGCTAGAGGAAGCGCAGGATCTTTTTATTCGCGGTGACATCGAGGCCGAGGCAGACGCTCGAGCGGCAGGTGATCTTCCATGAAAATCACCAAACGACAACTTAGAAGAATCATTCGGGAAGAAACAGAAAAGGCTGCACCTTTCGGTAGTGGAATGGAGCAGGCCGACCTGGACCCGGAACAAAAGGAAATAGTCGGTCACACGTGACTGACCCACGCCAAGTTGAAGTCTTCAACTTTACAAGAAGCTTACGGAGTCCGCGGAAATATGATCGGAAAGGTCATCTGGCATTCACTGAAGAGAAACGGAACCATCACTCAATATGATATAAGGTTTGGAAAGAAAGTCCTTAGAGGGATCCCCGCGGGCCTCGTAGAATCAATTAAAGAACAGCAGCATGAACATGAAGAGAGATAAGATGGTTTTCGCATTTGTAGTTACTGCCATCGCCGCGCTAACTTTTTTTGGCGGTTATTCGCTAGGATATGCAAGTGTTAGTAAGGATATGCAATTACGAACAACGACTGCGGAGACGACAGCTAGCAATTGTCTTAAGAAACTAACAGGCTGGTGCGACAATAATCGTTTTCGATTGGTCGACTGCGGCGACAATTTGCAAGTATGTGTATGCATGAGTCAAAGGGAAGTGAAATCCCTAAGACATGACAATAAATTTCAGGAGAAATAAATGAGAATCACAAAACGACAACTTAGAAGAATCGTTAGAGATTCTTTATTTGAGTCTTCTAGAGCCGGTGAGTCGCATGATGCGGGTTATGAAGATGGGTCCCACGGCCTAGATCCTAAACATCCAGGCGACATGGATTATATGTCAGGCTGGGAGATGGGTGAGGAAGATGCGCAATATGATGTTGAACGCGCCGAGTGGGGACCGCCGCGCCCTACTTCACATGATCCATATGGCAGGAGAATTTAATGAAAATCACAAAACGACAACTAAGACGAATAATCAAAGAAGAGAAGGCAAAACTCATGGAGGCTAACCCGGAGTACCCGAGACATATGTTTCCAGATAGAGACCCTAGGGCACTTCAGATGTCAACCCCAGAGCAAAGAGATCCTGGTGCCGGACAACCTGCAGATGCTGCAAGGGTTCTTAGTGGAATCTTAGATGACTGGATGAACGAGCCATCTATGAACGGTACCCCGATGGATGATTACTTCGATAGAGTAGAAGCTGTCATGCTCATGCTTGATCAGTTAGGATGAAAATATGAAAATCACAAAAAGACAACTAAGAAGAATTATTAGAGAAGAAGTCCAGATACTACGGGAGCAGTTCGAAGACGATCCAGCTGATCCCATGGGAGGCTCATGGGATGCTCCACTGATGGGTGATGAGGAAGATAAGTCTGTCGAAGTCTGGGAAGCCGTACAACAAAATGTAGAAGAGCCCTCTTTTGCTGAATTTCTCGGCAAGGAATTGGAAACCGGTCCTGACCCAGAGATGATCATGGATGCCGTCCAACAAAACTTGAATGATCCGAGATTCGTTGATTGGCTTTACAAGGAACTGGGCCTAGATGGTTACCTATAGGGTGATAAAATGAAAATTACAAAAAGGCAACTAAGAAGAATCATTCGAGAAGAGCGGGCCAGATTAGTGGAAGAGATGAAACCTGATGGCTCCGTAATCGCAGATGAGTGGTGGGAGGACATCTCCGCGGAAGAGTATGAGAGGACAGGGCCTACCTGGCCTGAAGAGCTCGAGGCAGCTCGGGAAGAGATAGAGGCCAAGATAGGTGATCGCCAGCTCCCGGAAGATGTAGTCGATGATCTAATTGCTTCTGTGGAAGAAAAACTACATAATGGAGGCTTTGCCAAATGAAAATTACAAAAAGACAGCTTAGAAGAATTATCAAAGAAGAGAAAGCTAAGGTCCTTGCTGAACAAAGAGTTCGTCGTTCTATCAAAAAAGTACTTTTAAAAGAATACGGTAGTTCCGTGGGCTCTGTTTCATGGTATGAAGATGTAGAAAATGACGTTCTATTTGATGTCGAGGGGCATGGCGATGGGTTAACCAAAGATCAGGTTCAAGATATCGCAAATGAGTCAGGCGTCGATGAAAGTGTGGAAAAAGATATTTGGGCTGCAATAGAAGAATACGACGATTACATGTATTCTTCCTAGAAATACGAGTTTATATAAATGAAAATCACAAAGAGACAACTTAGAAAAATCATCAAGGAAGAGAAGGCTAGGCTTATGAATGAACAACCCATAAGCCGACCGTCTTATAAGTTCAATCAAGGTGTACAAGGTGAATATGCTCCCGGTGAATCTGCACTTGAGGACCTGATGGTCGCAGTTGACGAAGCGATTGACAATGCCTCAGGGCTGGTCGACTTAGACTATCAAAATGACCCGCTAACGTCTAGACAAGTTATTAACTTTGTCATACAGTCGCTGCAGGAGCGTTAACAATCATGAAAGTCACCAAACGACAGCTCAAAAGAATCATTAGAGAAGAGAAGGCCAGAATCTTGAGTGAAGGTCCAAAAGACTTTACCGTCGTTGCAGGACCAGGTTTGCTTGAAGCAGCACAAGGATTTGCGCAGTCGATGTATTATGATAGTCCAGGGGGACTTCCACCCGGGGGATTCATTATTCCTGCACAGGGTCTAAAGCTGACAGCAAGGCTGGCTTATGACGGAATTATTACAGTGGAATTAAAGTAATGAGAATCACAAAAAGACAACTTAGAAGAATCATTAGGGAATCATTCCTGCAAGAGTATGGAAGTAACCCAGAATCTCGTGGCGAACCAGGTCATCGCAATCCGGAATCTGGCAACTGGGTCGATCCCGGTATGGATGGTTACAATCCACATAAGGACAAAACCCTGGGGCCTGATGGCGGCTGGCCACCGGGAGAGCGCTCGGCAGCTATCAGAGCATACACGGGTAGAGATGGTTACATTTCCAATTCCCAAGTAGATCCGAACTGGAAGCATCCGCAATTTCGATAGGAGTTAAAATGAAAATTACCAAGAGGCAACTTAAGAGAATCATTAAAGAAGAGAAAAGACGTATGAAAGAGTGCGGAGAAATGGATGATCCACACGATATGCCAGTACTACAACCGATAGACCAAGGTAGCGTCGAGACAACTGTATTAGAAAGTCAAGAACCGGAAGGTGAACTCGTTGTGGAGATGGAGATTGCTTCTAGGAATTTAGAATTGGCTGTGGAGTCAATTAATAATGCAGCTTCTCTGTGTCCGCAATGTGTGCAAGATGTGGCCGCCGCAGCACCATTAATAGAGGCGATGGTGTCTCAAGCTGGGGCATTACAAGAAACGCTCGATGCTGTCGGGATTGTAGTTTCTGAGAGTGCAGGATTTAGTTTTACAGGTGATGTTGCAGAATTACCGGGCGACGAAGCATTCGGTATAGGTTATGAAGCGGGTCAATTGGGGCTAGAATGAAAATCACAAAGAGACAACTAAGAAGAATCATCAAGGAAGAGAAGGCTAAAGTTCTGATTGAGGGACGTAACCTGGCTCTTCGCAATGCTCTCATGAATGCTTATGAGTATGTGTATGATGACCTAACCCTTAAGGGCGTAGACCCATCAGAGGCTACCTATCAGGCTGTGGATGCAATCATGTCAGAGGTTGAAGCTTTATTGGATGCCACCGGTGTTCCTAGGACTTATGTAGGGATGTCATAATGAAAATTACAAAACGACAGCTCAGAAGAATTATCAGGGAAGTCTATGAAGACATGGACTTTGATGAGGCCAACTGGATGCCTTGGTTGGAAGAAAGAGGTCTGAGTGTTGATGATCTAGACGATGCAGCACATTATGCGGGCGGTTCAGATCGTACTATGCTTCCTGCATCTCCTCCTGCTGACGGCATGATTGGTCCAGCAGACTTAGAGGTTTGGGCAGAAGAACGTCTGGGGTTAAGATGAAAATCACAAAACGACAGCTAAGAAGAATTATTCGAGAAGCAGTTGAAGAAACCTACCTCGGCCTGGAGGGGCCATGGCACGAAGTCGTGGCTGCATACATAGCGCGAGGCCCCGGCAAAGGTAGCCAGTCCGCGACAAACATGGTGCTTAATAAGTTGCATATGGGCCCGGACCTATGGCGTATGCAAGAAGATGTTTTAGAGGACATGCTTATTAATCTAGGGCCGAATGCAACCCCAGAACAGATTGACGCAGTTAGCATTGAATTCCGCGATGGCGTCCGTGGCGATAAGCCTGAGTGGATGCCTCAAACAAGAGCGGAAATGGAAGTCGACTGGGCCCGGGCCGGTCGACCCAGAACAGATTATGACAGGAGATCTTGAGTGAGAATCACAAAAAGACAACTAAGAAGAATTATTCGGGAAATTAAGCTAGCCGATATTCGAGACTCCACGACTGAGTGGTACACTGATGCCTCCGGTGAGAGACAAATGGTACCAGGTACGGGCTGGGCAGAGGCACAAGAGAGTCAAGCGCTACTAGCCAAACATGTGTCGGAATATCTAGCATTTTCCCCACCGAGCCAAAATGCTGAGCAGTCTGCTATCGAACAGGTCGCCGCCGATGAAGGAGTCCCCATAGAAAGAGTCCAGTCCGCGGTAGACGAATTTGGAATTAACACAGCACAGTGGGAGGATGAATTAATATGAAAATCACAAAGAAACGACTAAAAAGACTTATTCGAGAGGCACTTTCGTCCGGCGCGAAGGAGCTGGAACCTAGACTCATGGCAGTTTGGGATCAGGTGAGTGCAGACACACTCCAGGCCCTCGGAGGTCAGGCAACCTGGGAAGACATTGCTGATGAGGTGATGGCCTCTGGCTATTCTATCGATCCGGACCTGATAGAGTCGATAAACCTCCTACCCTTTGAAGAGCAGCAAAGGCTCTTTCAGAGGACCTTCGGCGCGGGAAGGAGATACTAATGAAAATCACAAAAAGACAGCTTAGAAGAATCATCAAGGAAGAGCGACTCAAGCTTGAGGGCTTCGGGGACGAGGTCAATCAACTGCTTCATGATTCGTTATTCCAGATCTTAGATCAGGAGCTTGACAGAATGGGTGTGGATAGATACGGCACACCAGCTGACGCACAGAATGTTGCTGATACGCTAGAAAGAATCGCCGGTACGATTCGATCAGAGGGCGGTGTGGGATGAAAATCACAAAACGACAACTCAAAAGAATCATCAAAGAAGAGATGGCCAGATCTGAAGCCGATGACTACATGAGCGCAAAGGTAGCAGCTGTGAATTATTTGGATCAACCGTCGATAGAAGCCAAAACTGCAAAAGAGTGGGTGGATCATCTTGGGCAAATCATTGACCAGGACATGACCTCCCGGGGGCTCACTAGTTATAAAGAAGAGGGCGCAGCAGTCATAGCGGCGTTAGAAATACTTCGACGTGAGATCAAAAATGAGATAAGAGGAGACACAAGATGAAAATCACAAAGAGACAGCTAAGACGAATCATTAAGGAAGAGAAGGCCAAGCTGCTCAACGAAGTAACGCCTGAAGATCAGGCCATGGCAGCAACGTATGCTGACATTGATCAGATGACAAGAAATCACCTAGGTGCCAAGATTGAAGAAGCAATTGCCCTAGCACAAGAAGCACAAGCACCAGATGTGGTGGCAGCTTTAATACAAGCGCATGAAGCTTTACAGGAATGGTAAAATGAAAATTACAAAAAGACAACTGAAGAGAATCATCAGGGAAGAGAAAGCTAGGCTTCTTAATGAGGTAACACCTGGCGAACGTGCTGAAGCGCTTAGACTATCCGCTGAGGATATGGCCGCTGACGCAGCTAATGCTGGGCGTTTGGCACGCCAGGCCGACAAACATCAACTCACCTTGAACCAGCCCGAGGTTGACGTCATCGCACAGATGGCAGACCAGATTGATAAGATGTATTTTCCCTTCACCAGAATCGCTTCCATTCCCCAGAAGTGGCTAGACAGCGGTGATTACGAGAAATTGGAGAACACGCTGATGGACTTAGCAGCTGACTTGGACGATTTGGCTAAAGACATGAAAAAGGCAGGAATTTAATGAAAATCACAAAACGACAACTAAGAAGAATCATCAAAGAAGAGAAGGCTAAAATTCTTAGGGAAATCCGAGATGAGCGATCTCCACAGGGTCGTCAAACTACCCGAGGTCCAGCTAGCGCCTATGATCAGGGTTACGAAGCAGGTACAAAAGGCGATCGATCTGAAATGCCACTAGAACAATATGGTACGCCTTTCTACAATGCGTGGATGGAAGGTTGGGACGATGGCCTCGCCTCATTTCACGGAGGCGGGAGTTACTAGGTGAAAATTACCAAACGACAACTTCGAAGAATCATCAAAGAAGAGAAGGCACAGCTTTTACAGGAGATAACAGATGATGAGCATTTTAATGCAGCAGCAGCTGGTATAGCTCAAGCTGAGCAGTCGGTCTGGGGAGTACTCCAACAGGCCATTGACACTGCAGTAGAGAAGGTGGGCGATCGGCATGTACGTAGCTACCTTGAATCTTGGGTGAGGGGATATCACAAATGAAAATCACCAAGCGACAACTAAGAAGAATCATTAAGGAAGAAATATCAGAATCTGTGGTGAGTGAGGTCCAGAAATTAATTGATGGAAATCAATTTCTCAAGGGCACAACAGTGTCAGACGCCGACTTAATTGATTCAGATTCCTATGTTTTTTACGTGTCTGATGATGGGTTGAAGCATGTTAAAGATAGACATCTAGATGAAAATGCCCCGGGGTCTCTTTTTGATTCTGGTGTTGATTTGAAGGATGTCATAGAGCGATTGGTGAATACCAGTCCAACATCCACCGCCGGCGGAAAAGTTAAGTGGGAAGGTGTCGATGCCGGCGGCAATATTGGAAAGATGGGATTAGCTGTTGCCGATCCAGGCGAGGTTGAGAAGATGAAATCTTACACAATGCCTGGTGGCCGTGCCGAAAAAGTGAAGCTCGGCCCTGGCGATCGTGAACCAACAAGCGACGTGACACTAGTGTCGGTATCTCTTGGGAAACTTGCAGACGGTAGAGAGGCATTAAGTTTACTTACGATGTTTCCAGGCGGAATGGAGGTTGAGGGTGTTAAGATTCCGATGGATAGAAATGCTTTTGCCGATGCGGGTATTTATTTCGTGTTACCTGCCAGTAGTTCAGCGCTTAAGGAGGGGGCAATGAGAATCACTAGACGACAGCTTAAGAGAATCATCAAGGAGTACGGCGGGCGACCTTTCGATCCAACCATTCCCGGTGATTACGAGCGCGCACGTAATAATCCGACCGGTGATGCACCTCCAGGCAATCCCGAATGGGATGCAAAACTGGACAAGATAGCTGATGAGGTTGGTGATAGAGCCGCCGGTGGATACGAGCCTTCAATCGATGGATCTCCTGAAGCGTATGCTGACATGATTCTCGATTGGTATGCCAAGGACCCGCCTCCTCCTCTCGACAAAATGGAGGACTTAGCGTTTGCTCTCTCAAAGCCTATGTATAGAAATTACATCAAGGAGAAGGTCCTTGAGTACATCGGAATGATGACGGAAGGTGTTAAGATAAAAATCACAAAAAGACAACTCAAAAGAATCATCAAGGAAGAGGTGAGTAGGTTGGTCGAAGTTACAGATTTTGCATCTTTAGTCGCCTCGGGTTCACCCCTGGCGGTTAACAGTTATGTAAAGAATATGAGCAGAGCACGCAGAAGCCCACAGACCTTAAGCGATATGGCTGAACTGTGGGATGCCATGCTTGAAGCACCTGGAGATGTTGCAAATGCTCGTGCTGCTGCCGACTCGCTTGGCTTATCGCCGGCCTTGGCATCATTTCATGCTCGAAAGCTCAAGGAAGGAGAAACTTATCCCACCGGCGACGAGCTTCGTGCAGCCATTGAAGCACTGGGCCCACCGAAACCGCCGCCCCCGCGACCAAGAAAACCGTATGGTGGTGGCAGCCGGCAAAGACCTTGGGATCAATCAACCTGATACATCAGGAAGGAAATAACTATGAAAATTACAAAGAAACAATTAAAAAGAATCATTAAGGAAGAGAAGACTCGAATCCTTCGTGAGCAACACGGCATGTCATCCAATACTACGCTAGTTGACAATGAGCATCATTGGCCGAGAGTTGAATGGACAAATGTGGAAGACCTCGTTGACAAGTGGTCCGCAGCAGAAAAGAAAGCATGGGACAAGGGTGACCCATCCATGAATCCTGACGATGAAAAGACTTCAGAAATGAAAAAGCGTTGGGAAGACCAGGTTAAAACTGCTGCTATGGATCTGGAAGCTGAACTCACTGTTAGAGTTAGAAAAGTCGCGTTGCAGACAATGCAGGAGTTCACTGATAATCTCATTAACGGAGAGTATGTATAGTGAAAATTACCAAACAACAGCTTCGCAAGATTATTGCTGAAGTGCTCGATCTAGATATTGACATCGGTGACGTGATTCTGACCGGTCGATTCAAGAATAAAAGAGCAGTTGTGAAAAAAATTGGTGTTGATGATATGGGTCAACCCACCATTAACGGAATGAAAGCTCTCAATTTTCGAATTGAAAAATTAATGCCGAAAAGTAAGTGGAGCAAAGAGACTTTAAAAGGAGAAGATAATGACTGAGTTTGTATGGGGCGTACTTGTTGGAGCAGCTGCCGGGCCTTTTGCCTGGGAGGGACTTAAATGGTGCTATCGAAAAGTTCAGGCCGCGGCCAGCAAATGAGAATAACAAGGCACCAGCTAAGAAGAATTGTGCTTGAAGCCTGTGTATTATCGCAGGATCAACCCGATCCTTCTA
>Ga0208299_1002656_pt1 | contig 11882 bp, 15 predicted proteins | sample 15_taG_FD_184089 | JGI IMG/M metagenome (GOLD analysis project Ga0208299, IMG submission 184089) | Marine viral communities from the Subarctic Pacific Ocean - 15_ETSP_OMZ_AT15312 metaG (SPAdes) (version 2) | ecosystem: Environmental > Aquatic > Marine > Oceanic | place: Pacific Ocean | collected...
AACGTTGTTGTCAAAGGCAAGTTTCTTTCAGATATTTATGAAGTAACGTTCACGGTAGCTGACGAGAATAGTGGAATGGAATATCAAAATGATAAAGGAGAATCAATAAGTGGTTCTACATTTGTCGGAAGAGATTTCCGTTCAAAGGGTTTCTTTAGATTTAAGAAGCCTAGCAAAAGCGAATATCCAAATTTAAGCGAAAATATGGGTTCTAATAGGTCGTATATGGAACTTGTAAATAGCTTTGGCTTGAATATGGAAGAGGTCGATGGCAAGTTTTATCTGCCAGAATTAGACGAAAGTGATATAGCTGGGACACCAGTGATAGCAAAGCTGTATCACGAAACTTGGCTCGATAGCGAAGGAGAGGAAAGGGTAACACCTAAAGCCTCTATGATATTTGCTTGGGAAGATGGCGAGAAAAAAGAAGAGGAATTACCCTTCTAAATCGTCATAATATATGAGGGCTTGGCTGGGCAGCAAAATGTATAAGCGCAGATAAAGTGATACGTTTTGACATTACGTATCGTGCCTATACGCCGAGCCCTCTATCATTACAAGAGGAAATAATGAGTGATTTAAAATTTAAAGATATACAAGAGACCGAATCTATGCTCAAAAGATTACGAATAGAAAGGGGTCACGATATGACAGAGAAAGATGTGGAAGATTTTTGTGCCTGGGTCTGCGTCAAGGCGACAAGCCTTGGCTTTGAGGTAAGAGTTTTAGATGAAGATAAAAGACTGGATTAAGATCGAGGATTCTATGGTAAAGTTAATGGGATGGGAAAGAGGTATAGATTCTATGTGTGACTCACATAGGGAGGTAGCACCAAAAAAACCCATATATGAATTAAGTGAGCGTGAAGATAAGAAGGTTAAATACAGATTAAGAAAAAGATATTTAAAGTACAAAGAGGATAATAATAATTCTTTTGACAACTCTAAAATATGAAAGGACTTTTTTGGTACGTGGAGTTGGCAATTGATAAAGTTATAATTGAAGGTTTGGCAAAACTTATCCTCTCTGTCTGGTTGGCTGGGGAATGGTGTTGGCATATGCTATCCCCAGCCTTTGTATGGAGAATAAAATGGCTATAAAGAAGAAGAAGAAGAAAACTTACAGAGAATTAATAGAGGAAGTAAAGTTACTTACCTCAATAGTAGAATACTACAGAGGATACCTGGAAAGACTAGGTATCCTTGTAGAGAACTACATACAAATGAATGGCGATGAAAAGAAGTTAATTAAATATATAGAAAAAAGAGGTAAAGAGATTGAACGCAAATGGAATGAAAAAGAACAGTAAGCGATGTGCCTTATGTGGAGAGAAAAAAGATAAGTACACAATGATACTATCTTCCGCTCAAAATTATATTCTATGCATACCTTGTTATCCAAGATATGACGGTCTTGATAATATGGGTAAGAAATGGTTAGAAGAAGAATATATGGAGGCATTAACTGACTAAAAAAAAAGAAAGGAGCTTGTAATGACTGAATTCTTATTAGGATTATTGATCGGAGCTATACTTACAATAGCAGGTCTTTACTGGTATACAGAATGGCGGTAAAAAAGCTCAATAAACAAGTAATGCTTTGCGGGCATAAAGAGTTTTATATCTACAGCTATAGAGGCGAAGAAGCTGATGATATATGCACTCGATGTGAAAAAACTCTTAGAAGAAAAACAAGGAGGTTTTACTATGCCAAGCAAAAGTAAAGCAAAAGGCAACCGGTTTGAGAGGTTATGCGTAGAAATAGCTAAACGACACGGACTCAATTCACAAAGAGCCTGGGGTTCGGATGGTAGGTCTATGGGTGAACATCAAGAGGTTGATATTAAAATAGAAGAATATAAACTACAATGCAAAACTAGAAAGAGAGTTGCAAAATGGTTAAAACCAAGCAAGGAAGTGGACGCACAGGTCGTAAAAGAGGACGCAGGGGAGGTTTTCGTGATCCAGCCTTTAGAACAATGGTTAGAAATGGTGAAATCTCTCCGAGCGCTGAAATAATACCAAAGGCTCAAAGGAGAACTAGAGGGAACGCTGCAAATACAGTTACAGGTTCTCGCGATTATCTTAGAAAACAATACGCAGAAACAGAGACGCTTATTATGTACTTCGATGAGGAATGGTTTGATTTCGACAGTATTATAAGCGGTGAACAGAGTATCGAAAAATCTAAAAGGAAAAACAGTCTGTACAGATGTGATTTCTGTTTAAGACCCTGGTCTATAGGTAGGAGTTATTATGAAGCAGAATACTATGATGTTAGAACATTTAAAAACATACCAATGGAGAATAGAACGTGCCTAGAGTGCGAAAGTGTCCTACCTGCGGACATAGAATAAAGAAAGAAGATTATACCAAAAGAATAGAAAAGAAGAGGCTTACTAGAGACAAGATTACTCTTAAGTTAATTGATGAAGCTACTAAGTCTATAAGCGAGAATATTCCACTTGATGATTTAGATATATTTTCGCTCTTTTCAGAGACAAGTGAGGTACAAGATATTATTGTTAGAAAAATGTGCAGACAGTACCTCCAGGAAAAGCTATATGACAGAGGATTTGGCTTAAGATATCTCATTGGTATGATAAAGAATGAAAATTCAGCGTATGGTTTAAAGCAAGAATACGAAAGGAAATCACTTGACAGAATCCCACCAAAAGTTGACAAATAAAATATACAATGAGAATTGTATGAAAACTATGAGTCGTATGGGCAGTCAGTCTATCGATTTAATGATAACAGATCCTCCGTATGGTATGAATTTTAGAAGTAATCATAGAGCTAAAAGATATGAAAGTATACATTGGGATGATAACTTAGATTGGTTAGAGGATTGGAGCGAAGAGGCTCACAGAGTTCTTAAAAGAAATTCACACGTATATATGTTTTGCTCTTTTCATAACGTAGATATGTTTAAGCAATCGCTTGAACAATACTTTACGATTAAGAATATATTGATATGGGAAAAGAATAATACAAGTATGGGCGATTTAAAGGGCGATTATGCCCCTAAATATGAAATGATATTGTTTGCAACCAAAGGAAGAAGGTTGTTAAACGGAGGAAGAGACCCTAATATATTTACATTCGCAAGGACAGGAAACAAGTTACACCCAACACAAAAACCAGTGGAGCTAATTTCCTATCTTATAAGTAAAAGCTCAGATGAAGGTGATGTTGTTTACGACCCCTTTATGGGTTCAGGAACTACAGCTGAGGCGGCGGTTAATAGTAATAGAAAATATATAGGATCAGAAATAGATGAAGTCTACTATGAAATATCACTAACGAGAGTAGACAAATCAGAAAGACAGGGTACATTGATTGTATAGCGAATCAACAGAAAAGGCTCTACTTGGAGCCTTAATGGTTGCTCCAAATAATCTAGACCTAGCACAGAAATGGATAGAGGAACCTGGTGTCTTCTATTATGATTTCCACAAACAAATATGGGAGACAATCTTATCTCTCAATGAACGTGGAGAACATATAGATATGGTAACTGTTGCTCATAATTATCCACAGAAAAAAAGCATTAAGAAAAATGTTGCCTATGAAATAACTGAAATAGGAACAGGCGAGGCTATTCCATCAAAAGCAGAATACTATGCTAAGATGCTACACGGCTATTGGCTTAGGCGAGAACTTGGAGATTACTCTAAGAAATTAAGTGGGCTAACGGAAGACAACTCAAATGATATAAGTGATCTGCTTAATGATTCACACACTCTTATTGGTAATCTTATAAAGCTACAACCTTCTAAAGAATTTAATATGGAAGATTTACTAGAGGAAACTCGTCAATCTATATTTAATAGAAGGACTAATATAAAAACTGGTATATCAAAATTTGATACAGTTATATCTGGTATGACAAGAGGTGAGATAACTATTATAGCTGGAAGACCAGCTAATGGAAAGACTACGGTAGCTGCAAACATAGCGAGGAACCTAGTTCTCGGTGGACATAGAGTAGCTATGTTCAATCGTGAGATGCCTAATACCGAGATGATGAAGAAGTTTATTGCTATGGAGGGTGATACTATTTCATACAGAAATTTAAGACACGGTATACCTGCAAGCAAAACAAAAGTACACGAAGCGATGGATTTTATACACAAAAACTACACAGATAAGCTATTTATGTTTGATGATATAAGAACATTGTCAGATACTTTTCACGAAATAAAGAACGTGAAACCAGATGTTGTGATAGATGACCACATAGGATTGATTGAGTACGCACCTAATGATAGGCGAGACTTAAGACATAAGATTGGTGAGACAACAAAGCAATATAAGTGGCTTGCGAAAGCAGAAGATATGTGTATTATGCTTGTATCGCAGTTAAATAGGAATATTGAATATCGTGTTGACGCAGTACCAAGGTTATCAGACCTTGCTGAATCTGGAAATCTAGAACAAGATGCTGAAATAGTAGCATTCACACACTACCCTTATATATCAAGATATGGCGAAGAAGATTCTAATGGTCGCATATGGACTGAGAATGAACTTCAATTAGTGGTATCTAAGAATAGATATGGCACTACTGGATCAGTAGAAGTGGGTTATTCTGGTGATAGCTGTAAACTATTTGATGATTTACAATCAGCAACAAGCCACGAAATAGAGAAGAAGCAACTTGAAATGGAGGAATTAGGGTGAAATTAGAAACTTTACAAGCCAAGCCGATAGGTGTAACAAGAAAGAAAAATGAAAGCATACAAAAGCTAATTTCACGCTTTAAAAGGGTGTTTAATGATAGCGGGGTGATGGAAGAATTAAAAGAACGACGGCACTATGAAAAGGAATCAGAAAGAAAGAGGCGGGAAAAGAAGAAAACCCGCCTCCTTATGAAGAGACAACGAAGAGAAGATAAAAAACTTTTCTGATTAAAATTCTACTGGCTTACCTGCCTGCAATTCTCTCAAGAGCTTTTCATGTTGCAAAGCCCTTTCTTTTTCTGACATTGGATATAAGAAATTAAACATATTTGACATAGGGGTTCTACCTGGTAACAAAGTCTCTATTGGCAATGATTGTGTATCTACATTTGTTTTATCAGCCATAACAGCAGAAAGAAACTGAGCTATATCTGAAGCTTTTATTATGTCGTCTATTGATTTTTTATTACTCATTTTTATTATCCTATTTACTATATCTTTTTAATAAAAGAGAAACTAATTCGGGAAGTGTTTGCATAGGAAGTGTAGTCCTTCCCTCCTCTAATTTCATATAATCAGCAATAGACTGTCCACCTGGGCCTTTTTTACTTAAAAGATCGTGAGCTCCTTTTTCAGCTCTTTGAACTCTATTTAAAGTTTCTAAATTAAATTCATTTTTATATAGCTTTGCAACATCTGCTTTTTGATTATCTGAAAGAAGTTTCCATACATTAGATTCTGGAGCTTTTGGCTTTGGAGCACTTTTCTTTACATATGGAGTTTTCCTAGATTTTTTAAATATTTGTTTTGCTACATCAGCTAAACTCTTTGCACCTCCTCCGGTAGTACCCATTATTAAGCTTAGAAGCTCTTCATTCGATACGCCAGATATATCTTCATATGTTGACTGCCTTATCTCTGGCATTCTAGCTTGATATTGAGCTGACTGTCCAGCTAGTGGATCACTTGCATCCACATTGGTTCTATCTGCAAGGGCGGTGGAGAGAAACTGCGCTAAATTAGATGTATTTATTATATCATCTATCGATTTCCCTGTGTCCACAGGTTCCTGTGATTGATTTATTAAATCGTCTATTGTTTTTGTTCCAGCCATTTTAATTTTCCTTTTTAGCTTTCTTTAATTCTCTTTTAATTCTTTTATTCTCTATAGTAAGCTTACGTCTACGTCGCTTACGTTCTTTTGCGGCTCGATTAGGCATTATGGTGTTAATCTATATTTTGTTTTGCGAGCAACATATTGATATATATCTGAACTGCTTATATCGTTCATTGTAAATGGATTTGTTTTTCTTTTTTTATTCCAATCTTGTATAAGTTGACGAGCCTTATCAGGTTTACCTTCTAAAAAGTATTCAAATATTTTTGATCTCAACTTGCCTTTTTCATTAGAAATACCTCTTCGCTCTTGCCCTGGCATTTCAGCTCTTCTCGCCAGTTGCTTTATTACACTTCCAAAAATTCCAGCATAACCCTTTACACTTCTTTGTAAGCCAACAGAGTTAAATCCATATTCTTCTACGTTGTCAGCCAAGGAGCGAGTACCTGAATATAGTTTTTCCATATCTGAAAGCATAACAGGATTTACAGCAAATTTAACAGCTGCAAGTTTGTCTTCAGCATCAAGTATATCAGAAAAGAACCCCATAGAACCGACCGTACTTATAGCTTCTATAAGTTTTTCAAAACCTTTTCTGTCCTCTCTTACAACATCTTTTCCACTTAAAAGCTTTATGAGATTATCCTTAGCCCAAATAACAAAATCAGCACCAAACCATCCGCCAACAGCTAATCTTAATGGAACTAATACATTCTTTTGCTGAAATACTTCCCTCCTCATAAGGTCTTTCATATATTTAGCCTGCCTAAATCCGAATCTCTTAAATATGAAGAATGGTCTTAGCTTTGGATTGTTAAAGGCAAGTGGGTCTTTAAGAATATCTTTCTGCAACTGACTTTCTTTTGCAAATCTATACATAGCATTCTCTATATTTCTATCAGATAAACTCGCCTTGTTGTAATCCTTATTAGATATTCCAAGTCTTTTAAGATTTCTTTTAGCCCAATCTCTTCTTGCTCCAGATATACCTTTTTTACTAATCCTATGTAAATCCCTAACATAAACGTCAGCTGTTGAAGCAGCTAATAACTGGTTAAGATAGTTTATAGGTTTAAATAAACTTACAGTTGAAAGTAAGCTGGCTACATGAGTGAATCTATTGCCTTTATCTGTAGTTATCTTCTTTATATTTTCTCTCCAAGACATTGGGTTCCAACCTATGTCAGTACCAAGAAGCATATCCATTACGTTATGGTGAGTTGCGCCAGATTTTCTTATCTTCTTTCTTGTGTTTTTATCAAGGAGTTGATAGGCTCCTCTTAGAAATCTCCAATAACCAGCTTCTGCAGCTGTTGATATAGTAAACTGAGTTATGTTTGGTATAGTTGCAAAACCAAGACCAATCTTAGTTGCATACTCAAAAGACATAATTCTTTCAGCTAACTTCCTTGCCATTGGCGACATAGCCTTAGCTGGATCAACGCTTGAAAGTCCAGTAAAGTTCGAATACAATTCTTTTAGTACTTTATACTCAGCTGGATTCTTCAGCCGCAATGAGTCAAGTAAAGCTTTAGCATTTTCACCTTTCTTACCAAAGACTTCAGCTGAGGCAACTCTTCTTGCAAACTTGTCAAAATATCTAACCATTACTTCTTTAGCATTTCTCTCGTAAAATTCAGCTGGAAGTTCAATCTTCCTAGCTTTCTCAAGGTTGCCAAAAGGTGAATACATTTCTCCCATAACATCTCCCCTAAGGCTATCCATAGCATCTTTATATGACAACTTACCTTCTTTAACAAGTTTATTCAAAGCCCTGTTTGTGTAGTTATTAAATTCACCTGCTTTGACTGCCCCTTCTATAAGTTTATTTATAATTCTTAAATCTTCTGGGCGCGCTATTTTACTATCAATAAGTTTGTGATTTTTCTCAATGAATGGCATTAGGTCATCAAATATTATTTGTTGTATATCTTTTCTCATCATACGCGGATAATACTTTTCTATATAACCAGACACGTCTATACCAGCATTTTTAGCCATATCATAAGCCCTGTCTAGTGAAACCTTCACCTTGTCGGCTATCGCCTTAGCCTGAGCGCTTGAAGGCTTTCCTTCTAGGGCATCAGCTACCTCTTTTGGGTTCTTATATTTCTTTAATCCGCTTTCAATAACAGCTTCCTCCGCGAAAGAACCGATTATCTCTGCTCTTCTAGCATCTGCTTTTGGAATCATATCGTGTCCAAGCTGTCTTCCTTCTGTGGTCTTAATCCTAGCCTCAGCAGATATCATTGGCTGAACCCATCTTTCTGGAAGTATTCTTTCTAAAAGAGTTTTACCAGGTTCAAATTCTAAAAGTCCCTTAAGGTCTTTCTTTATCTCCACAAGTTCTTTTTCATATCTTAATGATTTTCTGTACTTAAATAATTGCCGTGGAGTCATATCCTTACTACTTATATTCTCATTCCCAGCAACTTGAAACTTCTTTTCTTTTATAAGTTTATCAGAAAAACCATATTCTTCCGATGTGAGTTTTTTACTTAAGCCAGCAATTTCACCAAGTCTTTTCTTCTGTAAAGCTTCTGGTGAAAGCGGGTCTTTATATAAATCAAATTCTTTAAAAAATTCATTTCTAGGAAGTTCTAATGTTTTACCAGACTTAGCATCCTTTAATTGAAACAATTTAAGACCAGTTTTATCACTTGTTCTGTCACCCACTATTTTAGTCTCTTGAAAATCTTCTCTTTCAGACTTCCATATTTGGTCTTTACTTCTAATTTCTTCTCTCTTCTCTAACCTAGCCTTTGCAACTTCTTCTATTTTCTCTGGTGATGCTTTTTTATGTTTTATTTGTGGCTGTATAATAGGTTGTCCAGTAGCAGCTCTCCACCCTGCCTTTGCAACTCCAGTAGCCCCACGTATACCAAGTATCATTCCACTAGCGTGAACAAAGTCCTGTGGCGTTGGAAGTCTTAAATCTAAAGCTGGGCTCCCTATACCAAAAGCGGCTATCTCTTGTGCTATCCTACCTGCTTCACTTGTTCCCTTAAAAGCAGCTCTTCCTCCAATTGCACCAACAGTTCCACCAAGAACAACTCCCTTAGCAGCAGATTTCGCTGTCTTTCCCCAATCTATATTACCATCATCTATCTGTTGAACCATAGCATCTGCCACACCGCTATATACACCTAATGCAGTTGCACCTGTTCCAGCTGAAACACCGGCTTTAGCCACTAATGTCTCCATACCCTCTTTAAGTGTTTTTTCTGCAAATTTCTTTTTGACACCAGCCTTCGCCATTTGCTTTAAAGCCATTTGACCAGCTTTTTTAGCAGCTATAGCACCAGCTCCACCTGTAAGACCGAAAGTAAGTAGATCTGTTGGAATAAGAAAACTAATTACATTAGCAGCTATATCCTTAAGTACACTTGGGTGATAGTCTTCTATATCAAAAGGAACTTCTCCTGTCGCTATTTGTTGCGCCATTCCAGTAAGAGATTCATTGTATCCCTTTTTAAATACGTCAGGTAACCAATCCCATACATCAGAGCTTTGTACTTTAGGAGCTTCAAAAGTTTGCTGGGTTGTTTCTCCAAAAAAATCATCAAGACTCATATATGTATCATCTGGCTCTGGTTCAAGAGTATCTAAAAAATCTAATCTCTGACCTAAGTTATTTTGAGGTTCAGCTGATCCGAAAAAGTCATCTAGTGAAATTCGTGGCATACTAATATATTATCTCATATTTATTTGCTTGAGTCTTTGAGCCAGCACTTTTATAATATTGATTTATTTTTCTAGAAGCCTCTTTTTTATCTGATAATAAATCTTCAGCTGTATTATATCCAAGTTCCTTAGCAAAAGTATCAAGCCATTTATACTGTCTTTTTCCACCTTTTATATTATAAAGAATCAAGCCCTCTTTACGTTTCCTTTTCCAATCTGGTTTATTTCTCTCTGTTACCATTTCCTGTATTATCTTTACATTAAATTTTTTGCCTTGATGTTTTCCCGACGGAACTTTAGCTGAAACAGTACTAGCTTTAGAGTATTCTATTAACTCTTTCTTGAAAGATTCTAAAGATGCTTTGGCTTGCGAGGGATTTATATTTTTCCCGGAATACTTTTGCAAAAAGTTTTTACTTATATATCCTCCGTATCTACTTTTTAATTCACCTTCTGAAATTCCAAGAGAATCGGACATATCTTTTATAGCTATCTTATTCCATTCTCCTCCTTTTTCAAAAGGTGTATGTTGTAATATATTTCTATTACCAGACTTACTTCTTCCTCCAGATAGATTTTGATTCGTAGCACTATGCCTACCACCTGACTCCGCCATCATAACAGCTTTTGCCATAGGAGCACTATCTCCAAATTCTTTATTTATTAAGTCTAAATTAGCTTTAGATAAACCTCCACCCATATAGTAGCTATCAGACTTATTCATATGCTGTTTATATGCGCCACTTTTAACCACAGACCAATTATTCCAGCCAGATTTTACACCACCAGAAGTTATTGGACTGTTTTTGACTATCCAAGAAGCCATTTTTATATTTTCTTGTGGAGTTAATCTCCTTGCATCTTTCCCAAACATACCTTGAGAAGTTTTATTCCAAGTTTTATCATTAATCTGATATAATCCATAATCGGTTGAATCAACAGCGCCACCACCTTGACCTTTATATATAGACGCTCCACTAAAAATTTCAGCTATATCTTTGTCAAGTTGATCCTTCTTTTCTTTCATCTCTAATAATTTATCTTGATTATATAAAGTTAGCGATAGAGGATCATTTAGTTTCTTAGCTAAGTCTTGTCTTTCAGCCGAAAGATTCTTAGCTAATGTCACTTGTCCTGGATTCATTTTTAGCTTTCTATCTATTACACCTAATAGCGAAGTGAATCCAGCATTAAAATCTCCCTTATTATACTGTCCCTCAATCTGTCTTCTCTCGAACTCGGTGAGATTATACACATCGAGACCAGTAACTAAATCATTAGCAGTAGCAAGATTTCCTCTTGAGGTCTCCATTACCCCTTCTAGTAGATCGTATCCTTTAGTAGATTTTATTTTACCAGAATCCAATAGATTTTTATAATACGTTTCTCGCTGAGGAAGATTCATTTTCTCTCCTCTTTGAATCAAAATATTATCAAAGCTTAAATCATTTGCTTGATCAGTGCGTCTTGTATTATCATTGTGACGTTTTACATTCTCATTCCATTCACGCAATTTCCACCTTTCATCATCTGCGCGAACTTTTTCTCTCTCTTGCTTTCTAGAGATTTCGCTAACAATTTGAGGTAAACCTTTGCTTAAAAAAACGTTTAATGGTGATTCGTAATTAAAACCGTTTGCCATATTATGCTCCTAATCCTCCAAATAAACCAAGTCCAGTTGACATATTTCCCCATGGATTATATTCTGGCCCAGGATTTGACTTATTATCATTTAAAACTTCAAGTAAACTACCCATCGCAGCTTTTTCACTTTCTTCTTCTTCTGTCATCGTTTTTGAGCCGCCACTAGTAAATGTTTTTGTACCATATCCTCCAAATTTATCAGTAATTGACCCTAGGGATGGGGATGAAAAACCTCCTGGCAAGTCACCCGGTGTTTCATCTGACAATCCATTATCAGGTTCATAACTGCCGGCAAAGAATTCATCTTCACCTGTCCCAGAATATAAGCCTTTTTCCTCAAATTTACTTAAAAAATTTGCTTTAAAGTCTGGAATGAAACCTGGATCTGGGTCACTAGGTTTAGAAACAGATGGCATAAAAGATGTTGCGCTAGTGCTAGTTCCTGTATTGGCAGATATTCCTGCCCCTGATGATAAATTCACACCAGTGCCAGTACCTACGCCTGTACCAGTGCCAGTTTTTGTACCAGCTCCAGTTGTTATAGTTGTAATAGGTTTGGTCATTATATCTTTTATAGTTGTGCCTGTGCCTGTACTTGTACCTGTACCTGTGCCTGTGCCTGTACCAGTACCTGTTCCCACACCAGTCCCAGTTCCAAGCGTTACTCCTGTACTTTTTGTTGTATCATTTGTAACAGAAATAGGGTTGAAAATATCATCAAAAACTGGATAACCACCTAAATCTGTTATGCCT
>Ga0208299_1002658_pt1 | contig 11875 bp, 14 predicted proteins | sample 15_taG_FD_184089 | JGI IMG/M metagenome (GOLD analysis project Ga0208299, IMG submission 184089) | Marine viral communities from the Subarctic Pacific Ocean - 15_ETSP_OMZ_AT15312 metaG (SPAdes) (version 2) | ecosystem: Environmental > Aquatic > Marine > Oceanic | place: Pacific Ocean | collected...
TCACCAGGGCACATTTTATAGAATTCATCTGTACTTTCATACAGACACTCATCTACACGCTTGACCTTTTTAGTTAACATACTGTATATCCCGACCTAATTACTTCATGTGACCCAAAGCCACCCCTCCGATACAGTATGCTTATTACAGTAACTCATATACCACCTATTCATTACCGTTTACCTCTTGTCCCCAGACAAAAGTTTTACCTTTATGTATATCCACTACATTCAAAGTAAAATTTCCTACATTATCCCAATCTACTATTCCAAATGCATGAGCCCAGTTGGTATGCCTACCTTTTAGCCAAACATTTGATTCTGCCCTCATATCCTTCAAACATCCCATAGAAAATGCATGATGAGGCCCATCCACATGTGTTACACCACTTCTTTGAACATCATGAGTATGTCCATACACTACATTTTTGCCTAAATTCATAGCATGCTGCCTTGTATGACTAATTGTTGAGTAATGTCCTCCGTGATAAAAATACAATTTTCCAATTTTCAAATATTTTCCATATGGATGGTACTTATAACCCCTGTCATCAAGCCTTAATACGTTTCTAAATTTGAATTGAGAAAGATATGGGTACTCTTCTACAAATTTATTCAGCCAATCATCATGATTGCCTTCAATCATATGCCTTTCAGCGCATTTTACCTGGTCCAGCACCTTATCGAACTGATCTAAGCCCTCATTTACTGAATCAGCCTCTTCCTGTATCTCTGGAAGCTGATATTCTAGCGGTGGACGCTTGCGGCGCTTATATCTATAAGGCGAAGCACTACGCCATTCACCTAAATCACCTAAACATACGAAGATATTAGGCTTTACTATCTTAATTGCCTTTAAAACGCAGTTTATCGCAGGCTGCTCATGCAGCGGAAAGTGAATATCAGGTATTATGATACCTCTTCGATGCTCTTTTTTACCTTTTGGCATTTTTACTCTTCTTATCTCGCCTGTAAAGAACTATCTTATCTTCTTTCCTAGCTAAATTCGTAGCAGCATCATCTCTTGACATTGCTATTGCAACTTTTCCGCCACCACTTTTAAATACGTCTGCACCTTTGCCTAATGCATCAACTACTACTAAGTGCCTTAGATCGCAATCACAGCACCATAAGTAGAAATATGACTCTGCATCTACAGCAAAGGCATCATCATCGAATGTTTTAATTTCCATCATTGACTCCTGGGGATACTATATTGTCAAAATAGTCGCATCCTTTGTCTACAGCGCAATCCTTGCCAGTGAGCCTTTTACTCAATTTAAAATGAAGAGTTCCATCTTTCCTGTACATCATACACCCTATACACTTACCATTGAACCAATTGGCACAATACTTCCTTGCTACTGCCTTTTGCGACTTTGTTACCATTTAACACCTGTAATCTAACCATACCCCTAAAAGCCAAGCAAGTAAAAAATTCTTTGTAATATAATATAATATATATATATATCCTATAAACTATCTTTTATATAACCTTAACCTTAACCTTGGTATTAACCTTGCTTTAACCTAGCCTTAAATAATATATTCAACTAACTGCTATATTTTATATAGACTCAAGGACAAGGCTAAAAGTTAAAAGATTAGGCAAGAAAAAAACAAGATAATGACGGCAAAGTTCAATAGTTCAAATATATAGATATTAGAAGATAATGAAGAAATGAAGTATACTTCTCCTAAGTTTGAAAAATTGCTATACAATGTGTGTACGTCTTTTATGCGCCAGCGTATCCGGTCTTCGTTATTGCGACTGAGTCTCAATCTCGTTGAAAAGCATATAATTGATTTTTACCTTGCTTTTCTCATTATCTCTTATTGAGGCCGAGTCTCATTATCACTATCATTATTCTCTTGCATTTGTCAATATCTCTTATTGAGACTGAATCTCAATATCATCTCTGACAGCGTACAGTGATCTGGATTATTTTTCACTTGTTTGATTATTTTCTTGTTTTTTTGATTTATTATGCTTAATTTCTTTTAATTGGAGAGTAATTAAAACACGTCTCCAGAAAGTGAGTTAATTGACAATGAGTAAGCCAAAGAAAAGAAAAACATCTTTGGCTATTGCGAAAGCTAATAAAAGCAAAGCAAGAGATATCCAAGACATACTGAATGGCAAGAAAATAAACAACGCCACTCAAAATGTACTTAAATCTTTAGATGGAAAAATGACACTTAAAGATGCTCTCGCCAAACTTGATGAAGACAACGCATTAGCAGGCCAAAGTAACAGAACGTCCAAATCGAACAGTAAAGCTATGAATGAATTTACCAAAAGATTCAACGGATTAGTAGATGAATTCGTTAAATCTGGAAAGTTCAAAAAAGATGGAAAAAAAGTTACTGTATTGAACGCAAATGGAGAAGTTCGAATTCCTAAACGTTACTTTGCCACAGTGAAAGATGTTAAAAAATAACCTACTCGATCCGGAAAAAAGGCCCTCAATTAAACTTGGGGGTCTTTTTCTACCAATTATCAAGTAACTTACCAAGATAAATAAAGCAGGTCATAAATAAATTTGGCATTACTTATTCCACATAAATAAATGAGAACTTCGGAAAATATACTTCCTCTCACAAGCATTTCAAGGTGTCTCGATAAAGATACCATGACACTTTATCCAATGCAGAACGACGGCAATCCTGATCTACATACGCCAATAGATCATTTACATATAAAAATAAAGCATGGCAAGATCGTCAGCCTAAGTGAAGATAACCTGAATGACGACAAAAATTTGATTAATAGTCTTAACCGAAATGACTATGATGCCTTAATTGTATTGTACCACGAAAGACTAAGGAAAGGAAACAACAATGCTAAGAAAAGCAAATAAGGTAAAAGGCGAAGGCGGAATTAAAGCCCAGATCATACTAGATGCTTGGCATAATTACTGCATGGAATCTCGATTGTTCCGAATATTGAGATTCTTTGGGCTAAGGAAATAATGGTCCAAGAACACGCCACTATCGTAATCAAGAAGGCAGGGCATTCAATAGAATTAATCAATATTGGATGCCTTGTCAAAGGAGAAGAAGATAAAACCCTCATTTATTCCAATCAGGCGATGAAGGGTGAAGATGGTGAACCTCTTGTAGATGAAGATGGGAAACAGGTAAGAGAATTAGACCTCATTTTAGATATATTTAAAGAAGCATCTTTGGAACAAGATATACCAATCAGAATAGTGGTTATAAACACTGTTGGCAGTGTAACAACCACAGAATATAATTTTAAAACAGACGCAAAACTTGACCAAGCTACCGTATTGGGTGATAAATCCACATCCGTGAGATATATTCCAAACTCAATGGTAAAGGTAGAGAAATCGAGCAAGGAGTTACTGAACGAAAGAATGGAAAAGGTCTACGGGCAGTATCAACTTGGATTCATTTCAGAAAAAACCTTATTAGACAAACTAAGGAAAATAAAAGATGGGAAGTAAATCAAACTCCCGTTCTACAGTCATTACGGCAAGACACAATACAGCCTGCCCTCGTTGTGGTGGGACAGTAAAAGCTGGAATGTCGTCAAAGGTGTATGCTAATAAATGGTATCACATCGGATGCTGGGAAGTTACTTGGCAGAAGATACTGAATGATCGGGAATCAAAAACAAGGCTTGAAGCTATTGCCACACAACTTGATGTTGTAAGGAAAGCGATACTTGATGGAAAGCTGAATGGCCTTACTATTGATAAAATACAAAAGCTCCAGCAAACATTCGATGATCTAATCGATGGTCGGAGCAAATAGGGAATGTCAACTATTTTAGTGGCATTTCTGATTGCCTCTTTATTCACCATCTGTTCTCAAAATAAGGAGAATAGAAGAATAAACGAGGAATTAACTAAAATCAAAAAACAAAACAAACTGATGGAGAAAGAACTGTTTTAATGACAAAAGTAACCGTTAAGAACATACATGGCGGTTTAAACGAAAGGGAATATATTTGTTCCCCTGAGTTTGCCGCCAAGGTTGCTTCAGCGATAAATACAAAGCCAGTGGCAGGTGCTATTTTAAGTGGTCCTGCAGGTACTGGTAAAAGTTATTTACCGCAAGTATTGTCAGATGTATTGGAAAGGGATTTATTCTTTTATCAATGCTCTGCTGGTACAAGAGAAGATGACCTGTTAATGAAACTGTTACCGTCAGAAGACACAGTTAGTGGTATAAAGATTGAGCCAGGTAAAATCTATGAGGCTACGATTGCGAGTAATGAAAGAAAAGTGATCCTAGTTCTTGATGAATGGGATAAGACTCGCCCAACAGCCGATGGATTTTTCCTTGATTATCTACAGTACGGCAGATTGTCAATTCCAGGTGAAACCATTATGGCTAACCTCGATAATATGACAATATTTCTAACGACCAACAATGAAAGGGAATTTCAAGAGCCTCTGCTCAGAAGATTTCCAAAGATAGACGTTGATCCGTTGGAGCCTACATTAGTCAAGGAAGCCCTTGTAAATACCCACTCAAATAGTCCACATATTCACAGCGCGGTAGAAATCTATGTAAAGACCGTGATTAGCGGTATGCCAAAGCCAGCAACAATACAGGAACTAAGACAATTCTTAGATGCGTCAAGGTTCTTAGGTAAAGGTGCTGATTGGGATTCACTAGTGTACCAGTTTATAACTAAAACACCTGAGAATCATTCCATACTCGCTAAAATATCCGATGAAATGCAAAGTAAGTCCCTAATCGAAGACTCACTTAAAAAGATCAGGCGTACAATATCCAAAATTGATCCAGATAATTTTGGTTCGTATAGTCCTGATAAAAAAGGTGAGAAAATAGAGAATACGGGACCTCAGATGCCTCGCGGTAAAGTGTTGAGCTACGACAAACAGACCTCCAATGCTGAATGTGATATAGACCTTGATGAACACTATGGTGTTATCGAATCAAATGATACTTGCTATACCTTTGCGTGTAAAACATCTAAAGATGCACCTGATAATTTTCTATTGCCAGGCAATTTTGCTGTAGGCAGAGAAATAATAGTGGCAAAGGAAGCAATTCCTCTTGTTGATATTGAAGACTTAAATTCAGACCTTAAATCATCTTCTATGTTTGATGGTATAAGAGGTGAAGTAGTCTTTACCGATAAGTATTGCACAGTCAAGGACATTGAAGCATTTTATTGGTGGCCTCAAGCCAGATTGTACAAGTATTCCAAAACTGAAGTTGTTGGCAGGGTGAGATATTTTCACCAAGAAGATAAAAACCCACCTATGCCTTACAATATAGACTTCATATGGACTCAAGATGAAGGTCTTGAGATTATTGTACCGTTTAAGGTATTGAAGAAATTTGTGGATGGGTGCGTACAAAGGCGTAGATATTACAAGACACGAGCAATCCATACCGATTCAAGGGATACGCAGATGCCTAATTCTTATGTAAGTAAGCGTCAGGCCTCATCTTATCTTTCAGGTGATTACAATAGACCAGGCAATAGAGACACATATGGTCTTCCAATCCTGACTATGAAATCTTTGATGGATGAAGATGAAGATATTATTGGCATAAATAGTCATGCGTTTAAAAACATGATTGCCAGTGATTGGTCTAGTGATAGGCCTCCCTTTTACAGAGACCTATATAAGATTGGAAGTGTTAATTGTAAAATCAATCCGCACCACACAAAACTGTATAATGATTCATTTGAGATTGAGATAGAACAAGCGTCAAAGGATAAGGCAAGACATCCGTATTGCATTAACTACCGCATATACTCAAAACCTCCGTATGAATTAATACAGATGTTAAGTGCGATATCACCATCACACTGTGTACCTATCTTCAAAACGGTAAAAGCAAAGACCAATCCAATAGTCAAGGAATTGAAAAGTAAAGGTTGGTTTTTCAGTAATAAAAAAATAGGGACAAAGGAGTATAAATCCAAGATGTTGTATCATGTTATGGTTCTTGAAAATATCGCCATATTCTATTTTCTAATAGCTGGTGATATAGAAGGAACTGATAGCAATACAAATAAGGTTCGCTATGTCCCTTATGAAAAATACACAAGGCGGTTTAATGCTGCCTTAAAAACTATAGGAGGCTTAGCAGACAAGTTCCAAGATGGCTAATAATCAGTTCATAAAGCGAAGTTGGCGAAATTGGAAACTCGATGACAATGGTGGAGGTGCCGATAGTAACTCGGCATCTCCTTCTGGTCATTCAAGACCTGCTAGAGTTAGAGTAGTAAAGAAGTCAGCGTGGCATAAAATCAAGGACACACGCAAAAGTACTATACAGTCCAACAAAAATATTAAAGGATCGAGTTCATCCTCAATGCAACTCAATAAATCATCTATAAATAACAAGTTGGCTATTAATAATCTCAATTATTTAACTGGAGAGGATACTGAAGCAATACGTCATATGGATAATTATGATGGCGATATGAATATGGCTGCCAGAGCCAATAGGCATCTCAATAAAGAAGATGAAAGACAAAAAAGAATAAATTTAGGTAAGTCAAAGTCCGCATTTGACCTTACCAAAGGCTTGAGAGCCAGAAGATTATCTACCGCATTAGCAACTGTTGTTGCCAAATTGGCAGAGGATCAGAATTGTGAGCCTATTCCAGGCGATGACGAGTGGAATGTGGAAGATATAATGATGAGAGGCATAAGTAAAAGACCAATTACAGCGTGTAGGCAGTCAAGAGAGAGGAGTAATATCGTACTCCTACTTGATAGTTCGCCAAGTTGTGAAGATCAGGCTGGTTTTTACTCAAGTCTCGCCATTGGTGCAGTTGGAATGAATATATTGGATGTATATGATGCCCCTAATGGAAGAGTTATAAGGAAATTTAACTATAAAATCAAAAGGTTTGAAGAATTTTTATCCAAAGATGAAATACACGCTGGTATAACAGGGTGGGACTATATTAAGAACAGGACTGTGATATTCTTTGGTGATTATGATGGGTACCGTGTTATTGGTATAAATTCTAAATTTAATAAAATGTACTGGTTTAACCCTGATTATGGTAGAGGTGGATATGGTAAATCATATCACAAAAATTTTGATGGAACAATATTCCAATGTTATGATGACAAAGATTTCATGAAAATCCTTAAAAAACTGAGATAAGGAGGTTATAATGGGAGATAATGGAAAGGCTGTAAGGCTCGAACTGGTATTAGCAGAAGGAGATTACAGAAACATACCTGAAGCACTTAAATCATCAGTAAAGGCATCCGTTGCCAGAGATACTGGAGAAATAATGATGAAAACTAACGGTCCAGCAAAATTCTATGTATCATTAATATGGTATTTGGATAATCGTAAGGGCATAGCAACTGATCTATTTGAAGAAAAGACCAGGATGCATTTTGCCCTTTACTTGATGCACAGTTCGGTATTGGCGAAAATTCAAACCAATGAGAGAACGGGCGACGATGAAGAAAACGAAATGCTTGGAACTGTTAGCCACGTTATTGGTGAAATGGTGAAAACTACGGAAAAAGGCGATGATAGTGCCTTAGAACATTTCCATAAAAAAGCTATGGAAAGCTATTCCTTAATGGCATTTTCGGAAGAAGATGATGATATTAGGGAAGTTATGGATATGTATAGTGAAGTAGGACACGCATAGAAGAAAGGAGTCCTTTATGGGATTCGATATATATGGTATGCAACCAAGCCATAGTCCAGTACCTGATTTCCCGTCAGGAGGATCGGACAAAGAAAAAGAGGCTTATTATGCATGGCAAGACGGCACTGAGGGTGCATACTATAGACAAAATATGTGGGGCTGGAGACCTTTATGGGAATTCGTGTGCTTTACCTGTGATAAAATACTCACGAGTAAAGACATGAATGAAGGTAACTACAACGGTGGACACAAAATAAGCAAGACAAAGGCTAAACGTATTGCGGCGAAAATAAGAAGATTGGTTAAAAACGGATTCGTTGATAAATACATTGAAACCAGAAATAAAGTGATAAATGCCATGCCTAACGAAGATTGTGAAATCTGCGATGGTACTGGCAAGAGAACAAAACCGCCAAAAACAGGTGCGGGTAATATAAAATGCAATGGATGTAATGGTAAAGGTCATAAAAGACCTTGGATAAGCATGTACCCGCTCTACAAAGAAACTATTGTTGAATTTGGTGAGTTCTGTGAACATAGTGGAGGTTTCAAAATTCTTTAATTGCTTTAGTTAAGGTTAAGGTTAAGGTTAGTGATTATTAATAAATATATTATAACCTTGACCATAACCTTATATGAATATAATAATAAAAAACAATACAATAGGTAGTTATTAAGTTTTACATAAAACATGAAAACAGTTTTAATGTTTGTTAAAACTATTGATTTGTATTAAATTCTAAACGAAATGAGAGATAAAAATGACTAAATCATCAAAATCATTCAGGGTGGATGACTCTATCTGGAGACAGTTTAAGGTCATATGTGCCAGTAAAAGTTTACTGGTTCAGGATCAAGTCGGCTCCCTGGTGAAATCGTGGACAAAAAAGAAGCTGAATGAATACGATAGGAAGAACACAAACCCCCTAACCTAACGTGCCAAAAAGATCAGTCAAAGCCAGCACAAGAGTAACTGATATTTATGACGGTTATATTCAAGACCTAAATAATGTAAAAGTTAAATCTCGATACGAAGGCAGAGAGGAGTGGTATCATTCCTCTCTTGCTGGTCTTTGTGTAAGGAAACATTACTTCGGCTCTATAATGGGCATGAAGGGAACGGCTAAAGATGAAGGTACAATGAGGCTATTCAGACTTGGCGATCTTGTTCACGGTGATATACAAGAAGCAGTTAGGCGTCATGCTGAACAAACTGGCGCATCAATTTATATAGAAAAAGAATTATTTATCCCAGAATTAAATGTCAGAGGTTTTATAGACCTTGCCTTTATAGATGATAATGTAATGTATGACATAAAGACGTGCAATTCATGGAAATGGAGAAATATGTTCGGTAGAGGTGCTACCGAAGATTCTTCGGAGAATTATAAATTACAGGTAGGTACATACGGCTATTGGTACAACCAAACCCACAAAAAAAAGTTAAGTGGGCTATACCTGTGTTATTACAACAAGGATAACAGTACAATGAAAGAAGTCGAGATACCGCTCAGTGTCATCGACCAAGCTCGTGATTATTGGCTCACTGTGTCTCATTTCCTTCGTGAAGATAGTGCAGGTAATGGATTGCCTCCCATTGAACTCGGAATTTCTCCAATGGTTCAGTGGGAGTGTAATCCCAAATATTGCTCTTACTTTCAGGAGTGTGGCGGTGGCTTAAAACCAGAACTGTTAAAAAAGATTTGAGGGTACTAAAATAAAGGAACACAAGATAACACGCTACATTCATCCTCCTCGTTTGATTAGCCTCCTAGAAGTTTCTTGTGAACAGGGTCTTAGAAGCCCGTACCCTCAGTTAATTTCATTAATACAAGCCATAATGATAAGTGAAAGGAGGATTTAATGGCTAAAAATAAAAAGAAACATGGCAGGATGTCAAAGGTTACACCTGAAATGATTACAGGCATGTACATCATGCGTGAAGGCGGTCTTACGTTTAAGAATATCGCTGAAACATGTGGTGTATCAATGTGTACGGTCCATAATGTTAAAAGAGCAGGTTGGGATTTCGAACAATACCGTGCATTAGTCAGTGGTCAAATTGACAGATGGAAATCTCGCAAGGCTAAAAAGAGCAGAGAATCGGTACAGCAAAGCACCGTTACCACCAGTAGCAGTGCTCTCACGATAGGCGGGAATGGAGATACTGGTATAACATCGTTTTATAAGGAGGATTTCGATTCTTTTACAAAAAGGTTGAATACTGTTGAGACCAAACTTGACGCACTGTTAAATGCTTTTAAGGGTTTAAACTTAGTTTAGCCCTTATAGTAGGGACTTGGTTGCTCTGTGAAATCACCTTAAAAGGATTACATCAGACAGCGAATTAACGCCTTAGTTAAGTCCTTGCGAAATTGCAGACTGTTTGCTGGTATATAGTCTAAAATCTAAAACCAGCGAAGATTTAAAATAAGGAATACCACATGCCAGACAAAAACACAGAGCTATGGGACTCTGTATATGAAACAGACCCTAACTATACCACTACTGTTAATCAACGTGGTGGTTTCACAGCAATTGGTGCACAATACCAAGTCAAATGTGCAACAGAAAAGTTCGGACCCTACGGTTTAGGGTTCGGTGTCAAAAATGAAACATTCAAGTTTGTTATGGAAGATCGAATGGTCGTCTATCAAGCTCAATTGTACTATAAATTAAAGGGCGAAGAAGGAATACTTCCTATACATAGCTCGGCAACAACATCATATGGCAGTAGAATAGATGATGACTGCATTAAGAAGGTTGCCACAGACGCATTTACAAAGGGTTTATCTAAACTCGGATTCAATGCTGATGTATTTATGGGTAAATTTGATGACAATAAATATGTATCCACATTAGAGTCTAAATACGGAGTATCTAACGCAAGAAAGATAACCACAAAAGGTAAAAACTCTACACCTTCAAGCTCTCCCAGCTTAGATATTTAGGGGGCGCTATGACAGATATAAAAGATGCTTTCGATGAATTCGAAAGTGAAGACGATGGTGTATACTTTGACCCTACTCAATCATCTATTGTACCAGAGGGTACATACCCAGCTAAAATAATAAACCTTAAATCCTTTAAAATAACAACACGCAGAGGCAATGATGCCACTGTGTTCAAACCAGTTTATAGGATTGAGGATGACGTTATAAGTGCTGGAGGTGCTCTCGTTGAAGATAAGGGCATATTCAGATATGTTCCACCTAAGAATAGCAATGGATTAAGAGTCAGCGGGTCTGGTAATTCAGACTATAAAAAGTTTTTAGATAAGATGGAAATACCTTTAATCAAGGAAGATTTTGAAGGGAAGACACTGTATAAGTTACCTACCCTGACCACTGAAATGATAAAAGGTACTGATGTTGTAGTAAATATCAGACACGCATCTTGGGAAAGCAAGAAATATGGGAACACAAGAACTGTACCTGAAGCACGACTTGCATACAAGAAGAAGCGTGTTTAACCATTGTGGTTCTGCCATTGTACTTCTTTCAATACTTAGAAAACACGGTAAAATACACACACTTGATGCACATAATGTGTATGGTGTGTATAACCTGCCAATTGCATACTCCAAGTTGAGATCAATGGGTTATAAAGTAAAAAGAAGAACAATCAAGGTAGAAGGAAAGAAAACAACAGAATATTTTATGAGGCAATATGGCTAAGAAAAAAACAGTAAAAAATATGATAGTTATGCCAAATGCCGTTGAAACTGAGCGAGAACTATTGGCACAGATCATCATGGATAATGATGTTATAGATAAAGTAACGCCTTATTTACCAAACCATAGTGTATTTTATGACAATTTTCATGCAAATGTTTGGAAAGGTATAAATGAGATACGTAAAAATGGCGATGAAACTATTGATATCAATACACTCATGGCTGAGATACCTCCAAGCGTTGGTAATGCAAGCGTAGGGTATGAATTGACTGGTATAACAGGTTCATACATGGGCTCTTCTAATGCCATCAGTAATGCTAAGATTGTATATGAAAAATGGCTTTTAAGACAGGTCATACAGAGTGCAGAACAGGTAAAGCAAGTAGCGTTTGTTAAGAACTCAAGGGCTAATGATGTACTGACTAAATTACATAGGGAATTAGAACTTGTTATTGATATGCAGATAGGCGAGAATTTTGACTTGAATGAGTCAATAGATTCTGCAATTCAGCATATGCTTGACGCAGATAATACTATACCATTTGGAATACCGCAGT
>Ga0208299_1002659_pt1 | contig 11868 bp, 14 predicted proteins | sample 15_taG_FD_184089 | JGI IMG/M metagenome (GOLD analysis project Ga0208299, IMG submission 184089) | Marine viral communities from the Subarctic Pacific Ocean - 15_ETSP_OMZ_AT15312 metaG (SPAdes) (version 2) | ecosystem: Environmental > Aquatic > Marine > Oceanic | place: Pacific Ocean | collected...
TTGACCGGTTCCCCAGCCATAGCCGCCTAATTGTTGAGCCGGCCCCACACTATAATAAGTTTGAGCTCGTGCACTTCCTACATTAGTCGTGGTTCCTGATGCAGCAGCGTCCATGGTAATTGTAATGGTAGTGGCTGTGGGAACCGATGTAGCCATAAATTTTTTATCTTCAAAATCTGCATCGCTGTAGCCTGAACCCGGAGGTGCAGTAACTGTATCTAAAAAAACAATATCATCTTCACTCATGCTATGAGGGGAAGGAAAGGTGATCGTAACTGTAGCTTCGGTATCCGTGGTAGAAAAATCGCAACCCGTAATCGTCTTATTGATGGGGGTAATGTCGTAGTATTGTCCACCTGAGTAGACGTATAAAATTCTGTTGGTGCCAATGGCAGCGTATTTAATCCCTGCATTGTCATCGAAATGGTGGAGTGCTCGACCGGCTCCAGTCAGTTTATGCTCACCGAGTTGTTGCCAACCTCCTATTTTTTCAGGGGTCCCATATCGAAAACGAACAAAATCTCCTCCTGTCCACTGCCCTTCGGCACCGGTTGGGGTCACTTGTTTATTGAATCCTGGTAAAAAGCTTACTTTTTGTAACATAGAAAATTCCGTTTCTATTACAAATATACTAGATTTTAGTGGAGATCAACTCCTTACACCATCCGTTTTTATAATCAATAGCCATGACTTCTTTAGCTTTTGCTTCTTGAGCCTCGGTAATAACTCTAGGTGTATGTTCCCTGAGCCTTGTTTTTTGTATCTTTTTTCCACCGAGTTGTTCCAGAAACGGAAGGAGGTGGGTATCAATCTCTTTCATATTCCAAACATGGGTATAGATGCTGGGATCAGGGCCTAACATGTCCGTGTTGGTTCGGCAATGAATCCTGATGTAATTGTTTTTTAATTGTTCTTGATAAGTATCAAGAAAAAGATCTAGGTTATTAAGATGAGGAAATTGCTCCTGACAATAATAAAAACCACTAATAATTTTATCAATGGGATCTCTATAAACAGCAATTCTTATCTCACATTCTTTAAGTTCTTTATGATAGGATTCAAAACCTTTCTCACGTCCGATGTAGGAATCTTCGCCACAAAAATTCTGTACATTAGTACCACTATAAGTCGTAGGTTTCTCATTCCAGAGAAGTTGGCCAAGATAATTAATGATGGTCGTGGATCCTGCTTTATTATTTCTGACATACCCCAGACGTTTGCCGCCTAAGGTGACACGAACTAAAGCCATTACTTGCCAACACCAAGCATCGGTCGGTTGTCAAAAAGATTTGTCTTGGCATAGGGACCGTTAGCATGATTATAGTGCAAGAATACTTGAGAGCAGACAGTCCCTTCAAAAGGTTCACGCCAATGCTCGAGTTCACAGCCTGAATAAATCAGCATGTCTCCTACTTTTAAATCCACTCGAACTCCCTTGGGAGCTCCAGGTTTATGGATGTTTTTATATTCATCAATAACATTATCTGCACCCGTAGGATCAAGAAAAATAGGCCATTCGTTTCCTCCAAGATGTAAGGTCGTAGAGATCTCACAACTGGGTCTGTCTTTGTGTCGTTTTAAAATATTTCCTTTTTCGTAAAGTCGTGTGTATGAATACGTTGGAATTAATTCCATGCCAGTTTTTGCTTTCATAATAGGACGCATATATTGAAGTAATGTTTCCATGACCCAATCTCCATATTTAGAATAGGCTCCTGGGATTTGTCGATCGCTTCGAGTTCCTATAAAAGGATTATAAGGATTTATTTTTTGATTTTTAACCATAAAATCCACAGCGTCTCGCTGCAGCATCATATAATTAAAAATAAAATTAGCGAGCTCTTTAGATAAGGCTCCTTTGATCACTTGATATTTTTTGGTTTTAAAACTCATCCTACTTTTCCTTCTTCATTGACTTGAATAAAATTAAAAGAAACCGATACACGCCATCCCTTTTCTCCTTTTTCTTTAGATTCATTGATTTCAACTCCATGGGGTAACCATGCCGGAAACATAATGATTTGTCCTTCGATCGCAGGATAAACTACTATGCGCCATAGGGCTCTAGGGACTCCTTCCACACGTCTAGGAAGTATAATATTAGGTCCGGGTCTTGGATCTTCTACAAATAATCTTCCTGAGTTTTCAGGAACTTTCACATAATAAACACCCGACCATTGAGAATTAGGATGGATATGTTGTTTGTTATAAGATCCTGGATAATTAATGTTCGCCCACATGTTTCCTAAACCCGGTTTAGGTTCCATGCCATAGTCTTTATAGATCTCTTCTTGCATAGCGAAAAGTTCATCGACTAAAGGTTGATATTCTTTTTTAAAATTCATATTGGTGGGACCATGCCATCCTCCCCCCGCATTCGTTTTTGTTTCACCTTTATCTTTTTTACTCCAGGCTTTAATCAGGGGAAATAAATATTTATTTAATTTTTTAGGATCCTTAACCATTTTAAAATAGATAGGAGTCGGAAATAAAATCTCACGGTTCATTTAAAAGGAGGGCCTCCGAACCACATGACCAAAGAGCGTCGCACACCTTTCTTGACTTTGCTAACTCGGTGACGAAGCAGGCTACAAAAGAAAACGGCTTGTCCTTGCAAAAGTTGAGGAGGTTTATTACCCTCCGTCATAAACTCTAGGTCCCCTCCTTCAAATTCGTCTTTAGGAGAAAGTAGAATGGTCATAGATATTTTTCTAACCGGAGGCTCATACCGGCAGTTCACGTCGGCGTCCATATGCCAGTCATAAAATCCTCCTTTAGGATATTCGGTAAATTGAGCAGGCTCGGTAATCTGCATTCCTTCATAACCAAAATGATTACCACTCACTTGGAGCATTGTGCGTTCAATTTTTTTATACATGTCGGGCATCGCTTGAAAAGGAATCCAGCTGATGGTAGTAATTCTTTTTTTAGTATCATAGCCTCCTTCTTTTCCCTCTTTAGTTCCTACCTTAGCCTGTTCTTGTTTTTGCTGATGACCCATGTTAATAATGTCCTGACACTGTTCCGGAGTAAAGATCGGGTCTACGGTATTAGCCATCAAAGATTTCCATTTAGGTTCAAAGATCATTGAGCCGTCCTTGAAGAGACAGGGTTATATTCAACATCGCAATTACAAACCAGCGTTCTTCTTTTTGCTTTTTTATTGGTCATCGGATAAACGGTATGTCTTATATCGTAAGGAAAAACATAAAAATCTCCTATCTTCATTTTAGGAGAATAGTCAGCTGTACAAAATTGACCTGCCGCACTTCCCATCATTTGAAGTTGGCCATTCATGGGTTGATCGGGTCGTGCAAGTTCGGGCCCCATATCTTTAGGCAATTTAAGAATCATCACCGAAGATAATCCCGTATACATTTTTCCTTGATGAATATGAACCGGGTTATAATCGCCTGCTTTCATTTCATTAACCCAGATCGAATTGATATCCATTCGATACTCCTGAATTTTATTCCATTTTAAATAATGATCAAAAGTAGAATAGAACCATTTTAAAATATCTTCGGAAACATAACTGTGTTGATGCATCTTTTTATTCGTAGGTCCTGCATAGAATAAGGAAACTTCATCAGGAATCTTTCCTGCAAGTTGCTTGTTAGCATTAGGTAAATGTTTCTTTTGAGTTTCGTAAAGTTCATTGAGTCCCACAAAGACTTCAAGGGGCACTTGATATTTTAAAACTGATTGTCCGAGGAATACAAAATCAAAGTTCATATAAATTTAATCTTTCCATATTGCTTTATAATTTCTGGAGGAAGGACCTTAACATTTGTTTTACTTTTAATCAATTTCTTTGTTTCAATCGTATGCATATCTTTACCTAATACACCCTCGTCGTGATAAGACATTCCATTAACCGTGACCTGCTCTAGATTAATAAATCGATGTTTAAAAGAAGGGATACCTAAGAATTTATAAATTCCTTTAATGGTTGGACCAGGTTTAGAGACAATTTCTTTATAATCAACAAAATGAACCCTGTGTTTGTTTTCAGGTTTTAATAAATTTTGCATACATAAAAGTTCTTTAGTTATTTGTCCGTCTTTACTCATCAATAGATGACACATATGCGTAGGATTCTTAGATGCTTTTCGTATGAAAGCATCCGGAGTCTTACTAGCCCATGTCACCCATGAGGCCAACACTTCTAGAATAGGTCGGACGAGAAAAATAACTTTAATCTCTTGTTTAAAATGTTTTTTTAATACTTTTAAATTAGCAGGAGTGCCTGCGGGGCCACGATCAATGATATATTTATAATTCCAATTTTTATAATAAAGATTATAAACTTCATCCATGACGTTATTTAAAGACTGTTCATCAGGAAAATTTTGAAAGACATCGGTACTCTTAAGAAGAAACAATTCTTTCATGATTTCTAAAGTAATACTATTGGGAGTACAACAGACATCAGGATTTTGATTAAGAATAGACGTGAGTAAAGTATTTCCTGAACGGGGAAGACCCGCTAGAAAAAAGATCTTTTTATTTTTTACTGGCTTCATAAGCCCTTGCACGTGAAGGAAGACCTTCAGCTTCGGTTGGAATATAGTCTTCGGTTGCTGCCATCAGATCTTTTGGAACTTGGCTCGTGACAATTTTGATGGGAACTTCTTTAATTCCTAATTCATGGGCTGCTAGATAACGATTATTTCCAATACAACACATGTATTTTTGACCTTCGCATTCTTGAGTCTCAATGCAAAGTAAAGGATTAACCATTCCTCTTTTTTTCATCGAGTCTCTTACTCTTTTATAGAAAGGGCTCTCTCTTTGATTCCAGGGTTGAGCTTCAAGATTTTTGTTTCTTAGAAATACTTTTTCGATTGGCACCATCATACTTCAATTCTCCCGATTGTCTTACACGTTTTAATGTTTCTAGTTGACCCAGTACATTAAAGACTTCAGGTTGTGAAGAGCCTGGTGTCAACGTTAATTTCTTCTGTTCGAGTTGATGCATGTACGATTCAGCTTGATGGGTGTTCACATCCCTATCATCAAATTTACCATCGTGAAATTCTTTCTTAAGTTTAGACCAAGTTGAAATTTCTCTCATTCGAGCTTTAGCTACGAGTTCCATTCCTGCTCGACCATAAAGTTTTTCTTCGAGTTCGACTTGTTTCATTTCTTTCTCTAAAGGATCTTTTTCTTTTTTAATATCTCTTTGAATTTTTTTAATCTCCACATCATTTTTTCGATATTCAAAAGAAAGATGCATCAAGTTTTCAAAGTGGGTGTTTTGTTCACGGACCGATTGCCAATACTTGGCCGCATTCGTTCCATATTTATTATCCGATAGAACCGAGAAGCGCATTTCTGTTTCGGTTCTAAACATTTGTTTCTTGACCCAAGTATCCTGAAGTTCAGGAACCATCTTTTTAAATTCACTTGCTTGAGATTTATCAAGCAAAACCATAAGGTGTTTGACTTCCTTACTAGCGTGCGGTTGAATATTTCTTTTATCTTTATCCATTCTTTCTCCAATATAGTTATTTTTAAATTAAACGCAAGGTAAATTAATCCTATAAAATATGGGACAGTAGTAAAAATTTAATCAAAAAAATTTTACGATGCCGTAAAGGTTTTAATTGCGTCAGGAACCGTCCATTCTTCTGTTGTTGTAGATCCACCAGTTCCAGGGTTTGATCCTCCTTGAAGTACAGCCACACTGCTAGTTCCTGTTGCGCTTCCATTGTATCTTGCACTTGCTAAATCTGCAACTTCCGTCCAACATGTTCCATCATAAATTTCTGTTTGAGCATAATAAGTTGGAGAGTTTCTACCTCCTGCTACCATAGCAGCAGTATTATTTGTAGCCGCTCCCATTCTTCCTTCGGCACCTTGATTTAAAGAAGCAATGTCTGACCAAGAAGTTCCATCCCAAGTTTCAGCATCAGTAGTTACACCACTTCCAGGATGTCCTCCCGCAGTAATTGCAGAGGTTGCTGTTCCTCCACTTGTCCTTTGTGTTCCAGTCGTGTTTGTATCCGATGTTTCTGTCCAACTGGTTCCATCAAATTCTTCTGTTTTTGTATAGTTTGCTGTCCACGGAGGAGAAGATTCACCTTGCCAAAACAAACCTGTAGCATTGGATGTTCCTGCAGCACCAGATTGATATCTTGCAGTTTGGACCTCATTAACTTCTGTCCACGATGTTCCATTCCAACTTTCCACACCCGCTTGCCAAGTAGTACTATAACCTGAAATACTTAAAGCTGAAGTTTGCGTTCCTGATCCACATTGTAACCTAACAGCAGCATTTAAATCTGCAACTTCAGTCCAACTTGTACCATCATAAGTTTCTGTGTTAACTGTTCCTGTAGATGGAGGAGCTGCACCACCAGCAACCATCGCAGCTGTTTGTGTTCCTGCTGCCGGTGCTTGTGCTCTTGTGGTACTCATAGCTCCACCAGATCCCCAAGCTCCTGTTCCTAGTGCGCCAAATCCTTTTAAAACTGCGCTTGTCGTGTTGTACCAGACCTGTCCTTCTTGAGCGATGCTTAGTGGAGAAGCTGGTGTAAAAAATTCACTTGTGTTTTTATAACTGGCGCTTGGCGGGGCAGGTGATCCTCCAGCTACAAATGCATCAGTTGAAGTACCTGATCCACCCGTGGTAACCCGTACACCAGATAAATCTGCAACTTCAGTCCAACTTGTACCATCAAAATATTCTACTACCGCAGTAGCTGGAGGTGTATCTCCACCACACATTAAAGCAGCAGTATTGGTTCCCGAATGGGTGCCAACCCCATCATTTCTAGCAGTATTTAAATCATTCATGTTTGTCCAAGACGTTCCATCATATGATTCTGTATTAGCAGCGGTGGCTGGTCCTATATAACCACCATAAGCTAAACCAGCTGAGGTTGTTCCAGACCCAGTACTTGATCGTCTAGCGGTATTACATGAGTTTACACTTGTCCATGTACTTCCGTTATACGTTTCTGCGGCTGTGGTAAATGGGGGATCAATTGCTCCTAAAGCAGCAAACGCTGCTGTTTGTGTCCCACCTGAAGACATGTCACGTCGAGCAGTATTCATACTTCCGCTTGTTGCCCAAGATGTTCCATCATATTCCTGAGTTATGGCAACATTTGCTCCAGGAGTAGTAGGGTCTCCTCCAAAAAACACTCCTGCAGTTGCGGTGCCTGTTGATCCGGCACCTGATATTGCGGGGGATCCGGTTAAATCATTAACTTCAGTCCACGTGCTTCCATTATAAGATTCAGTATTAAGAGTACGACCAACCCCTGGACTTACCCAGCCGCCTGCAACCATCGCTGTGGTTGCAACTGGATTTCCAAATCCTGAAAAACTAGTTCGAGCCTGATTAATTTCGCCACCACTAGCCCATGTTGCTGATGCTACTGATGATGTATAAGGATCAGTCGCAAGTGATTGTATTGTAAAACCTTTTATTGTTGAATAATCTGCCATTAGCTCACCGTCACCGTTTTAATTGTATAAACTGGATCGTTCCATTCTTCCACACTCGTTCTTGGGGGATTTCCACCTATACATAATCCCTGTGAAGTACTTCCTGCTCCTGTGGCGATATAAACTGTAGATCCAAGATTTGCCACGGTGGACCAAGAGGTTCCATCATATTTTTCTGTAGCATTTGACATTGATGGAGCTTCTCCTCCAAATATTAAAGCGGCTGTATTTGTTTGTCCAAAACTTCCCGGTCCTTGACGAGCGGTATTAATACTATTAACTGTTGTCCAACTCGTTCCATCCCATTTTTCAGAGGCGTTTAAAGGAGAACCTCCAGAGTTTCCAGCAGCGCAAACGGCCGCCGTTTGAGTTCCTGCCCCTCCTAGTTGATTTCTTGCAGTTTGCATATTATTTACTGACGTCCAAGCTGATCCATTCCATGATTCAGTTGCATTACTGAAAGGTGAGGGTAAATACCCTCCAAACACTAATCCTGCTGTTGTCGTTCCCCCACAAGAACCTGCAAGAGCACCTCTTGCAGTATTTAAAGTTCCTGGTGAAGTGGTCCATGCCGAACCATTATAGGTTTCTGTAGCCGTTAATTGTGAACCTGGTGGTCCATTTCCACCTGCAATTATAGCTGCTGTTTGAAGTCCAAATCCTGCTGCATATCTTCGTGCGGTATTCATTGCATGTCCTGTTTCAGTCCATGTGGTACCATTATATTTTTCCGTAGCTGAAATTCCTCCGGGCGGGGGAGCCGTACTTCCTCCCATTGCTAGACCCGCATCTTGAGTTCCTGCAGACATGGCTCCTCTTCGAGCCGTATTCATAGCATTAGCAGATGCCCAAGCTCCTGTACCGGCAATAGAATATTTAAGTGCGTCTGCAGTACTATTATACCATACCGTTGCTTCAGCTTCTGAAGCGGTTGGATCAGAAGTTTTAGTTACAACTTTAACTCCTTTAATTCCTTTGTAAGTCGCCATAGTTAGTTCCTACGGTAATGTATATTTTACGGGTCTTGTCTGAGTTTCAAAGCCGGCAGTCGGTGCTTTTTCCGCTTCTGGTAAAGCATCCCATGCTGCTTGGCTTTCTTCTATCTTAGCATCAACGATTGCTTGTGCTTCTGCTTTTGTTTTAGCAGTGCCAGTCACTCTGTTGATCCAGGCTACGCCTGCAGCGTTATTGCCTACAACCCAAACATCGCCAGGATGACCAGACAGATAGAAATCATTACGATCTTCATGCGTAAAGAATCCCTTCCCCCAGTTACTCGCTGTACAATATGTATTTGCCATAGTTTCCTCCTTTTAAAAATTTTCTAAGGTAATGTATATTTTACCGGTCTAGTACGTGTTGAAATTGCAGGAGCCTTTACTTCTACTGGATCCGCATCCCAAGACGTTTGTTGCGCTTCTATTTCAGTATCCAGAATCGCTTGTGCATCTGCTTTTGTTTTCTTCGTTCCTTCTATTCTATTAATCCAAGATATACCATGAGCATTATTACCTACAACCCAAAGATTGGCAGGATGACCCTCCAGAAAGAAATTATTCCGATCTTCATGTGTAAAGAATCCCTCTCCAGTATTAATCGCTACACAATATGTATTTGCCATAGTTTTCTCCTTTTAATTTGTTATAATTCATTTTTAACTTACTGTCACGGTTTTAAGAGTAAAAGACTCACCGCTCCATTTTTCTGCTAAGGCAGTTGGGTTCGCTGGGGAAGCCGGATACATATCTCCACCGCAGGCAACTCCTTCAGTAGCCGCTGCTCCACCTCCTGCTCCACTTCTTCTTGCTGTCCCCATATCTGCAATTTCTGCCCAACTAGAACCATTATAATATTCAGTAGCATTACTATTGGATCCTGTGTATCCACCAAAAGCAAGTGCGGTTGAACCATCTCCTGTGCCAGCTAACGCAGTTCGTGCGGTATTTAAACTATCTACTGTAGTCCAAGCTGATCCATCCCATGTTTCTGCTACGTTTGTAGGTGATGGAGCAGTGGTACCACCACAGCAATAGAATGCAGATGTCTGAGTTCCACCTCCTGCCGCATTATTTCTAGCGGTGTTGAGAGCTGTTCCAGCAGTCCAACATGTTCCATCCCAACTTTCCACAAGCGCTATAACAGCGGGAGTGTAGGGTGGAGATGAGCCTCCGATACATAAAGCTGCTGTTTGAGTACCAGCACCAACGGTACTAGTTCTAATGTTAAGTAAATCATTTTGTTCAGACCAATTTGTTCCATCAAATTCTTCAGTAAGTTTTGAATCTGTAGGTGTGCCACCTGCAGCACATAAAGCTGCTCCGGCAGTGCCAGCACCGGCAGCTTGATTCTTTCGTCCAGTATTTAAATTATTTTTTGCGCTCCATGAGGAGCCATTATATTCTTCAGTCTTGTTCATACTACCCGTATCAGGGTAAGATTGGCCTGTGAAAAATAAAGCTGCAGTATTAGTTCCTCGACCCGCCATAGTACCTGAATATCTACCTGTCCCTAAGGTACCGGCACTCGCCCAAGAACCACTCGCATCCATTACGACTTTAAATTTTCCGGAACCACTATTATAATAAAGCTCTCCCTTGAATACGTCGGAGGTACGATCTGATGATAATTTTTGAACTGTATAGCCCTGTATACCTTTATAAGTAGCCATGGATTATTTATCCTTCAATAGCCAGCCTTGTGTTCCATCCGTATAAACTAAAGTAAAGGCAGCTCGTTCAACACTAACAGTTAGATCAGCCGCGCTTCCATTAATTTTTTCTGAATTACGACCAACAGTTAAATTGTTAGTATCAAAAGTTCCAGCGTAATCTACAAACGTACACTCATCTCCTAAAGCCGGAGAAGAGGGAAGTGTAGCTGTAAAAGCAGCTGAAGTCGTATTACAAAAATATCCTTCGCCTGCCACTGCAGTAAAACCTGTTGTATCAACCGCTTGCCACGAAGTTCCACCAGACATAGTTGTCCATGATAAAACTCCTGAAGCATTAGATGTTAAAGCATCACCTGAAGTTGCTGCATCAGCTAATGGTAAAACATAATTAGTATTTTCTGTTAAAACTCCTGGTGAAAAACTTGCACTAAAACTTCCTGTATCATCCGTGTCCGCCTGTAGAACTAAAGTTCCAGCATTGCCAGAATTTCCGGCAACGATTAAAGATCCAGTACTAGGAGGGTTAATAAAAACATCTCCCGTTCCTTTAGGGGTAATATTGATAGGGACATTTGCTTCCCCTGTTGCAGATAAAGTAGGTCCTGCAGTTGTTGCTGCATTCGCTATCGTAAATTCGTTTACTGCGGATCCTGTTGCAGTTAAAAGAGCTAATTCATTTCCATTAGTGTCTAAAATAGAAGTTCCAATTTTTGGTGATGTTAAAGTTTTGTTGGTTAAAGTTTGTGTTCCTGTAAGTGTGACTTCTCCAAAATCTGAACTGGCATCAATAACGTTTGTACCATCAGTATAAAGAAGTTTAGTGACTCTACCCGCAGCACCGGCTGCAAAAGTAACACCGGATCCACTTACTGTTTGAACGGTTACCGTATAAGTATCCGATCCATCCGTTGTTGCATTTCGAACAATCCACCAGTTTTCAATACTATCCGGAACAGTTACAATTTGATTTCCAGTAATGGCTCCATTTAAATTCCAAATTCTTGTTGCCATCGTAGCTCCTGTAGAGCCATCGGATTTAACAAGAGTTGTTGTTTGAGCACCACCAGCAATAGATTGAGAGACATAGCCTCCTGAAATTTGTTCGATGATGTTCCAGTTTGTGTTAGTGAGAGTCCCCCACGTACCAGCCTTCTCGCCGGTAGTCATAAGTTGGACACCTAGATTTGTATAATTTGAAGCCATAATTTATCCCGTTAAGCCGCGTGCTCATCTATTGTATATGATGTAGAGCCGGTGATGTCAACACTTGTATAGGACGTGGACCCAGTAATCGTGTCATCTTTATAATGTAAAGGAGAAACTATCCCTAAACTAATGGTTGCTGACTGTCCTGTTAATTCTACGGTCGTATATGTCGAAATAGTGAGTGAACCCGTGCTAGTTGTTGCTGAAACTCCTGTTAAAGGAACTCCTATAGCAGTGACAACTGAACCTATCGAAGTTGTTGCTGAGACTCCTGTAGGCTGAACGGTAGGATTTGAAGTAACTACTATACCTGCAGCATTCTGGGCCGTCGTAGCAGAAACTCCAGTTAAGGTTGTTGTGTTATAAGATCTTGCAGTAGGAGAGCCTACAGCAGTAGTTGCTGAAACCCCTGTTAAAGGAACTCCAAGTTCTATATTTAATGAACCATCGGCAGTAGTTGCTGAAACTCCTGTTAAAGAAACTGTTACATCTCCAACTATTGTTGGTGCTCCTATAGAAGTTGTTGCAGAGAC
>Ga0208299_1002660_pt1 | contig 11863 bp, 10 predicted proteins | sample 15_taG_FD_184089 | JGI IMG/M metagenome (GOLD analysis project Ga0208299, IMG submission 184089) | Marine viral communities from the Subarctic Pacific Ocean - 15_ETSP_OMZ_AT15312 metaG (SPAdes) (version 2) | ecosystem: Environmental > Aquatic > Marine > Oceanic | place: Pacific Ocean | collected...
ATATGATTGTTGGCCTCTATGACCATCTTGCATTGGGTACCATAATTTAAGGTTGGATTCCGTGAGAGATGTTCCACCTGCGTTTAAAGCAAGTGATTCTGGGTTTAGGTAGTCGTAGGTTATATCGGTTTGAGTCCAAGAGGTATCCCAAAGTTGGAGATCAGATATTGACCCGCTGTACACCCAAGTGGAATATCCTTTACCTATATGCCTAACTAGCAAGTCATCCGCGTCAACTATTGCTCCTGTCACTGACTCAACCCCATTTAAAAAGACTCTAATATTATTACTAGAATCTCTAGTAATAACCATCCTGTACCATACGCTTGCATTAAGGATTCCAGTAAAAAAGAAGGTATTTGATGTACCATTCATTCTTACATCTATTCTTTGAGTTGTCATTTGAGTCCTTATAGCATCTGTATGTGAGCCACTACCAATAATAGCGTGATCAGTTCCTGTTCCTGTTGGATAAATCCAAGCAGATACAGTGAATTCCCCATCAATCACCATCTCACTAGGTAAAACTAAATCATCCGCAACCCCATCAAATTCTAATCCTCGACCAGAATATATTTGTCCGTGGTTGTTGTTTACAGAGGTATCTACTGCCCTAGCTTTTTTCGGTAATTCTATTGTTTGTATTGTCGTCGCCATTATGATAAAGTTCCTGTGTTACCGTTAACTAATTTGACTGATATGTTAGAAACTACAACACTTGTACTGTTTGTATAAAAATAATTTCTAGCACTACCACCTGTTTTTGTTACATAAAACGTATGAGTTCCTTCTGCACCTACGTCATTGTAACTTATAGCAGTGGTTATATTGTTACCTACACTAATTCTAAAAGTTCCTGACGTAAAATCAGAGAGTGTAAATGATATTTTATAGGTTTTGTCACTTGATATATCTCTGTTTTTTAGTTGAACTTGTACGCCTGATGATGAAGAATTATCAAAAGTTAAAGTTCCATTATCTTCACTAACAGAGCCCGCGCTTGGGTTAGTCTCAAAGTCTGATGAACTAAAGTCAGATGCAGGTGTAATTTCACTTCCTAAAACCTCACCACCTCCGTGGTGATTATCATAAACTGTAGTGTCTCCATCGTTTAAATCTGCTGAATCTATTACACTATCCAAATTCCACCATGATACTAAATCCTCTTTCTCGCTAGATGTAAGTCCTGCATAATTTTTCCACATTATAGATTTTACTTCAGCTTGGGTTAAAACTCTATCCCAGTAACCTACGTTGCAAATGTAACCCCTGAATTCTGTGTTACCATGGTTTCTACCTATACGAGCTTCTTGAGAGTGGGCTAGACTATCTTGACACGCTGTAATACCAACACTGGCTTCAAGAACACCGTCCACGTATAAATATTGACTCCCACTTCTATCCCAAACTCCGCAGACGTGATACCATTGGTTCGTGTTTTTCGCTGCGCTTGCTGATACTACTGAGCCAGAAGGGTCTTCGTCAATAATCATTTCAAATTGATTACCACTATCGGTACCGCATCTTAATTCAACGCCTTGTCTATTGCCAGACGTGGTTCTATTACTAAGAATAGCACCCTCATTAACAAAGGTCGTTACATGAACCCAAGCAGATATAGAGACATCACCATCAGCTATAGCTATGGCACCTACATCAATATACTCGTTGTTCGCTGCATCAGCGTTAATATCAGCAGCACCATCACTTAGTGGTTGGACAGGGTTTACATAGTATTCATGTTGTAACACTCTATTACCAGTTACAATAGTTAAACCTGTAGATGATGGTTTATTTATATGTGCCCCTAAGCCTAACATATTATAATTTGTATGCTAATACTTTACCAGCAGTTACTAATTGAATAGATGTAAAATTCCCATACATTGTACTTCCCATTGGAAGTATAAAGTCTGCTCCACCTGTAATATTAGTTGTGCATCCTGAATGATCTATTGTAGAATCTATTAAAGCTGTAACCGCAAAAAACGGTCCTGTATGCAAATCACCAAGAGTTGATATTAATACCGTTTCACTTGGTGTTATAGCTGATCCTGTATTATTTTTTACTGCATCTAGTAATGCATCTTGTTCTGTTCTTATTGCCATTATTCTATTATTTTTATTATTTTGTTAATTTGCTGAGCTGTAATATCTTCCGGCAAAATATCGTCACTAATTATATGGAGTTCAACCGAAGCTTCTTCTTCCATCATAATATGTATTTTATCCATTTGAGATTTTCTACTTTCAACTAATTTAGAATTTTCTTCTTCAAGTTTATCAATCTGTTTTTTAGCTTCTTCTTCATTTTCTATAGTACTAGATATTGTATTTACTTGTTCAGCTAGTTTCATAAATTCGTCAGAAGGTTTACCAGCTTTTTCTAAATCTTTCAAAGCTTCTTTTAGAATATTAATATTCTTACTTACTGGTAAACTAAATTTTTTACCTTTTAAAGCTTGAACTCCATATAATCCATTGATTATATTTACTAATTCTCCTTTTGTATCCGTAATTGTTTTCATTGTTTCTGTTGCACTAATTGTTTCCATTGTCTATTTATTTAAATTGGTTAATATTAACTATTGTTTATCACTAAAAAGTGAATTTTACTTGCTGTTGTGCTTGTAGATGTTGCTGAATGTGGATTTACAATACTAATTTTAAAACTACCTCCAGCTACTGTATGTATAGCGCACGCAAGTTGTTTATTGTCTACAGTATTTTCATCTTGCATTGTAACAAGAATTACTGAATCTGCTTGAACAGTACTATTAGTTACTGTAAATTCTGCATTTGTTGTAGCAGCTAAAGCTACTGCGGCTAATGTAATTACTCCTGAAGTTGCATTAATTGTAACTGCAGTTGTATGATCAGTAGCTTGTGTAACTGTTCCACTACCTGTATGTACTATACCTTTAGCTGCTTCAGTAATTACTAAGTTACCTTTATCAACTGTTACATCAGGATTAGCACTTCCCCCTGCTACGGTTAAAGCTTGTACTGCAGAACCACTTCCATCATACACAGAATTTTTAATAGATCCTGCTGTACCTCCTGCTTCACTACCTGCAACTACTAACACATGTCCTCCATTTCCACCTCCAGAAGCAGCAGTCCCACCTTTAAGACTTAAGTCTCCAGCATTACCTGATGCACTACTACCACCTTCTATTGTTACTGCTTGTCCAGCTGTACTAGAGGTTGTTGCAGTTGGTTTAATTGTTGGAGCATCTGTATTAGTAAATCTAATTCCTCCTTTTATATTTAAAGTGTCATCAAAAGCTGCAGTAGGAGTTGATTGTCCTATAAATACTTTACCATCAGAGTCAATATTAATTCCTTCATGAGTTCCGTCTCCGCTTAACCACCCTGTCCCTAAATCAATATCATAATTAGCCATATCTAAGTCAGCTGCCATTGAAGATAAACTAGCTGCTATACTAATAGCTCCTGCTGTATTAGTAATTGTTACATTACTTCCTGCTGTAAGAGTTGCTACTGAAGGATACCCATTAGTTGCATTACCAATAAGTAATTGTCCATTTGTAGACATTGCTGCTGTAGCTGTCATAACATCATTTGAACTTGCATAAAGTAATGCTCCTTTAGCTATTGTAGATAGTCCAGTCCCTCCGTTTGGCACCGCACATTCTCCAGTTACAGTACCTGTAAAATCCATTCCTGAAACAAAACTTGAAGTTGTATTATTACATAAACTAAGATCTATTCCAGCTTCTAAAGCTGTTAATACTATATTATTAGAAGCAGTAGTTACAGTTAATAAATCTGTATCTCCACTTTTTATTCCTTTAAAGTTTAATTGATTTTTATTTGTTATATCTATCCAAAAACTTTCACTTGAAGTTCCAGTTGTAGATAATGAAGCAAACAGAGTTTCAACTAATAATTTTTTATCAGACCCTGTGGCACTATTTGTTGTTAATAAGAAATCAGTACTTGCTACACTTGTTTTAGCTAACGTTATTAAATCTGTTAATTTTGGCATTTTATTTTTATTTTATTTTAATCTTTATTTATTAATATAAATACTCTCCATAATCCCCCTCTATTGCGTTAGGAGGATTATCCTTAGAATCCAACTTATTAGGAATTAGAAAAATATTTTGGTCAATACTATACGTTTCACAATTATCACAAAATTTGTTTACAAAACTACTAAAAATATCTAAATAATTAGTAGTATTTGAAAAAGAAATTTGATTCATAGCATCGTTACATAATTTCCAAACCCCTAAAGATTGTCCTACAGATGTTTCTGGATTAGAATTATTTAATGTAAAACCTGTAGATGGTAAAGAGCTAGCCTGTGGTCCATCAACTACCCATGTAAGTCCACTTGGCATTTTAATTATATCTCCTTCATATAACGTATTAGTTACCACAAAAAATGTTGCTAAAGTTGCTACTGTAGTTCCTTCTCCTGTAGTTATTGTTGATCCTGCTTGAGCCATGTCATTTAAACCTGTTGAGGGTCCTCCAGTTATCCATAAACTTTCATATGATATTAACGTATTAACATTAGGAGTTCCTGAATCTGCACAATTATAAATACAGTCTAAACCAATAAGATCTGGATCTGTTGTAAGTTCTAGTAAATAATCTATTAATATAAGTTTCCAAGAGTTCATTATTAAACAATTATCAGCTTCTCCTAATATTAATTCATGATAAAAATTATACCCACTTTCAGCTATACATGTTTTAATTTTAGTAGATAATTGTGATATATATGGAGGTATACATGATGTACTACCACTAACAGGAGCATATATACAAGAACCGTCATCAGTTGTAGCATTTGGATTATAATTAGATGCTTTTGGATTTGTACATCCAGCATACAAACAAGAACCATCATCCTGAGTTGCTGTAGGATCATAATTTGTTGCATTTAAATCCGTACACCCACATCCTGAAGTAGAATTACCTATAGAATAAGTAATAGTAGTAAAACAACCTGATGAGTCTTCTACTTCTACTTCGTATCCACCTGGCGCTAAACCTGTTTCTGTAGTTGCAGGACCATTAGATGTATATACACTACTCCAAGCAGACCAAGAACCTCCAGATGGTCTATATCTAATCGTCCAAGTAGTAATTCCAGTATTTACACTTACAGTTACCGTTGCTGTACCATCATTATTTGGTGCCGTACAATCCCCAGTTGAATCTACAGTAGCAACAGTTAAAGTAGTAGGACTAAGAGGTGGACATGCTATTGTTGGTGGATAAGTACATGAATTATCATCGTGTGTTGCAGTTGCATTATAATTTGTTGCAGTTGCATCTGTACATCCACAAATTAATGCGACTACTGTCACTGCATTAGTATATTTTATACAATTATTATTACTACTATCTACTATTATTTGCTTTACTCTGTAATCACCATCAGGAAGACTATCTGTTTGAGTAAAATAAGTAGAATACGCCATATCCTTAAGTGAATTTTGTTGGGAATTATTAATCCACGGTGGATGCGCAGGACCTTTAAAACTAAAACTATAAAGACAACAAGCTCCTGGATAATTTTGAGGGATTCCAACTGAGGCAGATGGAAATAAGGGATCTGGAATAAGACAATTTGATGTGCAAGATGTATTAACTTCAGGAACATCTTCCCATCCATTCACAGGATGGTCATATTGCAATTGAAATTGAGCTATCTCTATATTTGAGTTATTAGCATCTTGTGAGCAATCAAAATCTAATATCAAGCCCCAAGCACAGTCTCCATATGTATGAGATAGTGTAGTACCATTATGAACGTAGTTCTGTATTCCTCCTGCCCAAAAAGCAATATTATTAAATGTTAAAGTTGGGGATTCACAGCAAGGAGGAGTATTAGCAAATTGTTCTAATTGAGAGGTTACTACAACTAGTTCTTTATTTGTTATTGTTACCGAATCAGCTGTTACAAATGTATTAGGTTTTGACTTATCCTGTCCTACTAATACTGGGACAGTTAAGAATCTTAATTGATAACACCCATCTATTTCTCCATCGTCTGGGTCATCAATAAATATTTTTACAGCATATCTACCATAAGTTACATCATACCCATTAATAGAATTAAAAGTATAATTAAATTTACTTCCTTCATCTGTATTTGAAACTGTACTACCTAATTTAGTAGCTCCTGATATTGTTTTATTTTTAAATTGAGTTTCAGTTAATGGATATAATTCTAATTTATATGCAGCATCTACATTTCCATATGCATCAACAACATTTTCTATATAAGTTTGAAATACTGAAATTGGAGTAGCTGAAAATTGAATTACTCCATCCGTATTATCAGAATCTGTAGCTTCTTGAATATTAATATTAAAACTTTCTATTATATCTCCAGTTCCTAGATAATTTTTACTTTGATAATCTACTAATTTACCATCAGCTGCTTTACAATATATACAAGATTTATTATCAATACCTGCATTAGTACTAAAATTTAATGCTGCACCGTCATTTGTTCCTGCATTATTATCAGTACATCCTGCTATTCTAGGAGGATTAACTAAAGTAATTTGGCTTCTAGCTAAACAACTAGAAGTTGTATTAGCATCAAAAACATATACATTATATGTACCTGCTTCTAAACCTTTAGTAGATACCCCCTCTGTAGATACTGCTGGAATATACCCTTTAAGAGAAGATATGGCATATGTAGGATTTCCTACAGCTCCTGTCTGTTCTAAATCTATATTATACCCAAAAGTAAATTTTGTATTAGAAACTGCACCAGATCCAATAGTACTTCCAGCACCTTTACCTGGATCCTCAGCATTTACAGGTTCTATTACATAAGTATAATTTGCTGTACCTGTGGAAATATCATCTCCAAAAGTTTCACTAATTGGATCTATATCCTCTCCTATAACTCCTGCAGTAATATATCCATCAGTTCCCCCAAAAGTTGAAGGACTACCATAAGTAATAGAAAGATTTAAATTACAATCAGGACACCCACAATCAATCCATTTAGCTTGACTTGGATTTTCAATATAAGTTGCAGGAATAACAGCTCCATCACAATCTCTATAAGGAGTGTATTCATAAAAATTTGCAGAGTTTTCGTTAAGACAAGCTGTAATAGTAAAATTTAATTCTACTATTTCCTCATCTTCTGTTAATACTCCGTCGCCATCTTCTTCTAAATCTGTTGTGTCTTCATACTCTTCCTCAACATCTTCTTCTGGAATATCTGGAGTATCTTCAATATCTTCTTCGTCGTCTGGTCTCATAAATTAGTTTAGTTATTTTTAACAATCACATCCGCAACTGTTATCACAAATTTCTTTTGCTTTTATATATTTACTATGTGCGTCTAATAAGTATCCTGTAGTATTTCCAGGCAATGATGTTTGGATCTGAGTTAAAGCATATTTTGCAGATTTTATTAATAAAAATATTTTCTGTGCTTTTGCTAATGCTGATGCGCATCTTACACAATCACATTCGCAATCTATAAGTTCATTAGTAAGTTTAGTTAAACAACAATCAATATCACAGTGTATTAATACAGGATAAGTATATTCTACTACTGTTGATGAACTTAGAAACTCTATATTAACAAGCCCGTTTGTTATAGATAAATTATCAACAAGTATTGTTGTATTAGTTGTGGTATATTGTGTAGATATAGTTATACTAGTATTATCCATAAGAGAATCTCCATTTATATCTGTAATCCTTAATTCTCCTGTAAATGGATAACTCGATGCATTTTCATAAAAAACTTCTATATTTATATAATTACAATCTCTTGTAACTGTTGCTGTTAAAGCCATATTTTTTAGTTTTAAAAAAAAGACCGATAGGGGGACTAATGCCCCCTATAAGTCTTATTAAGTTAACAAATTAAGCTAATTGAAAGTATTCAACTATAATCGCTACATCCATTTGAGTTGTATAGTCTGCACCAGCTACTGTAACACCAATTGCAGTGTTATCAGCTGTTACACAGATTAAATCTTGTAACTGCTCAGCGTAAATCCATCCAGCTGTATCAAGTTTAGCTAAAGCAATAGCTGTACAAACAGGAGCACCACCAACGGTTACCTGCATAGTTGCAGCACCACCTGAAGTACAAGCTGTTTGTGCTACAACAATAGCTCTAGTTACCATTGCTCCAATAGGAAGCGTAGAGGTAGTTGCTAATGTTTTAGCTCCAGTTGTTAAACCGTCTCCGGTTACATATTGTGCAGTTGCATACTGCGGAGTTATATTTGCCATTTTTTTTTATTTTTTAAAGGTTAATAATTACAGTATAACGTTAGGGAATGATCCCGCGAGATATGCGTTTAATTTATTTTCTACTACTAAGCTATCTGCATCTCCTGCTACTAATGCAATATTAAGTTCGATTAAGTTATCAACTCCGTTAATTTGTGAAGCTGAAGAACCATCTTTAGTTGCTACTAATGAATACATATCATAATTAGTACCTGTTGCCGCCTGAGTAGTAGGTGCATTAGGAAGTTCTAATCTATTATAATATCCATGAGAAGTTCCCATTAAACTTTCTTCAAAAGCTTTTACTGCAAAGTAGTCTCCATATCCAGGTTTTGCAGCTTGCGTTGCAGCAGATCCAAATCCAGATACTGTAGCTGTTAAACCTGCAGGTAATGATTCAGCAACAACTTCAAAAGTTGCTGGAGCATAATCCCAAGTGTTACCACTTAAAGCTACTTGTCCTCTAATTGAAGCTTCAAATACATTTGCATTACCAGTATCTGTACATGCAGTTTCTAACCAATCAGGAAGATTGTTTAATGCAGCATATGCAGTTGTAACTGTAGCATCTACAGCTGTATGAGCTTGTCCTGAAGCTATTGCTGTAGCAAAGCTAAAGAATTCAGTTCTAGGACCATCAGTTCTAATAAACTTAATTACAATATCTGCAGCTTCTGTTGTAGTTCCTGCATAAGTTACTGTTTGTTTATGAGAAGTAGCAGCTGTATACGATTTACCACTCCAGTTAACTACGTCTTTACCGTAAATCCAAGGAGTTACAATATCTTTTCCATCAGATCCACCCGCTATAATTCTTATTTGGGGTGCATTTGCTGGTGTGTCTCCTAAAACCAACTCTGTTGGTCCTGAAGAACTCATTTTCTGTACGGAAACTGCACCGTCAGCAACTAGGCCACCTGCCCAAGTTAATGCTGTACCATCTCCTACTATTAAATGTCTTGCCATTTTTTTTGTTTTTTAAATTAATAATTTTTATTCATTTTTGCTCACCTCTAATTGATGAGTCTTGTATCGAGGGTCACTAATTCCCTCTAATATGCTGCTTACTGTCATATCCACAATCTCTTGATGACAATGGTCAGGCAGTTCGCAACTAATTTCCAAAGGTAGTGAAATATTCCTTGGTTTTCTTATATAAGTTATTTTTACTTTGTCTATTATAAATATATCATTTGTGTATATATCTATATATTTACCTCGCATAGTTGTTAAAGGAGCTGTGTGTTTAGTTGTATTAAAAGGATCCTCTAATAATTTAGATATATCATCTTGTTGTATAAATTTATTTAACGCATATTGACGAGTTCCGTTAGTTGGAATTCTTTTAATTCCTAATGCATCAGATGTGTATTGTCCATAAGCTAAAGTATTAAGAGAATCTTGCAAATCACCAGCTGATGCAACAAACATTCCTACTGCTGTAGTTATTAAATTAGTTCCTGAATTAGCATTAGTTATTGAAGAATCCCAATTAAAAAAATCATAAATTGATGTATTAATTATTACTATAAAAGAATTTGGAACATTTATATTTCCATACTCTTCCCAATAAAATTCAAAACCACTTGCCCAATTTGCTGCAGTTTCAATAACAGTTCGTAAATTTACTACATCTGCTGGATAATTATAACTAGCCCAATTAATATTTAACATAGGAGCATTTCCAAGACTTGGATTTGCTGGATCAGCCACTAAGGTTAATTTATTAATAAAGTCAGTACTATTATGAAGATTTGAAAAAGGTATTACTATATATGAAACTGGATCATAATTAGAAAACTGATATTCCATTTGCTTACAATCATCTGAAAATAGTTCTGAGCGTTGATTAACTAGATATAAATAATCAAGAGGTAGTTTAAACGTATCAACAGAAATAGTATTATTATATTCTTCTTTATAAGTTACAGGAGCTGAATATTCTTTAACTAAAGATCTAAGATCATCAATTCTTTTTTGACTTTGTTCAAATCCTTTTTGATATATATTATTTTTACCATACTTTGTATTAATAAATCTAGTTTGAGATTTGTTTAATTCAATATCTATTTCTTGAGGTAATAGCATATCAGCTTGGAGTGAATTAATTTTATCCACTCCTTGCTGAATTGCTACATGCATTTGTCCTACATTCATATTATATTAAAGATAATTCTTTAAGTTTTGCTCTTAATATAGTTAATTTTCCAGAGTTCTTTTTATCTTTAAGATGAATAACAGTATCATCTATTGTATCTCCTAATACTTCATCAATAAAAATTACCTGATTTCCAATTTTCCTTAAAACTCCGGCTGAGATCATTTCTTCAATCTCCGCTTTTAATTCTAAGTTTTTATCTGTTGCAACTCTAATAAACTTTTTAGGATTGCTATTTTTTAATTCATAAAGAGAATTCTCAATTTGATCTTCAGTCATTCTAGCAGGATTACTATTAGACATCAATCTTAAAATTCTTTTCATATTACTAAGATTTGAAGAAACTTTAATAAATTCTTTATCTGCATCTTTCTTAAGTTTGATAGAGTTATTTTTAACTTTATCTTCTCTTGTAAGATCTTGAATATAGAACTTTTTAGTACTATCTGTATCCATTTCTTCTTTAGTTAATGCTACATAAGGATGCTTAATTGCAAAATTATACTTAATGTAATCCATAATAGTTATTGGACTTCCATCTTCATGTAAACCTATTTCTAATTCAACACCTGTAAATCCTACAGGAATTGTAAGATCTGCCCAGAAATTCTTAGAATGTTTAGGCCAATCAACATGTTCAGGAGAAACATCTAATATCTCTTGCATATACTTTTTTTCTTCCTCTGGGGTAAATCCCTTTAAAGGTTGTCTATTTACATAAACACTACTAAGCTTTGTTGTCGCTTCAGCTCTTACTGCTTTAGGCAAGTGACCTCCTAGGTCCTGTCGCCTTAAAAATACTTTTTTACTCATAATAATAGTTCTTTTAAAGTTTTAATTAAGTGGGTGTAAAGAATAACTCCCCGTATAATAATCAATTAAAGCAGTGGGGGATTGCTCCCCCACAACCTTAATCAAAAACCAATATATAGACGCAAATTAATGCCAGATTAAGACGCTACACATGTAATATCAAGCGAAGTATCAAATCTCTTAAGAGCGATACCAGCTGTTTTTAACATATGAACGCTTGCCCCGTCAACATCAGATGCTCTAGCAGAAGTTGAATCAAATCCTCTAGGGACTACAGATCCAGCTACACACCATCTCATAGACTCACGACCTTTCTTAGAGATCATTTGTAGGTTATTTTGACCATCATAATTTGATTGATCAACAAATACCATTCTATAAGATTCAAGAGAGTATCCAGTTGTTGGGTGTTTCGAACGAGCTTGTGCAACAGCACCATGATCAAACATAGGAAGTTTTACGACATTCACACTATGTCCATCAATATGCTCATACGAAGTAAAGTAACCACTCATACCTAATGATCTACCAGATCCAGTGATGAAACGGTTCTCTCCACCTACTTTCCAAGTATTACCTGAGAAGTGGTTTTTAAGAGCCTCATCAAATTCTCTAGCACCACCAGTACCA
>Ga0208299_1002661_pt1 | contig 11857 bp, 10 predicted proteins | sample 15_taG_FD_184089 | JGI IMG/M metagenome (GOLD analysis project Ga0208299, IMG submission 184089) | Marine viral communities from the Subarctic Pacific Ocean - 15_ETSP_OMZ_AT15312 metaG (SPAdes) (version 2) | ecosystem: Environmental > Aquatic > Marine > Oceanic | place: Pacific Ocean | collected...
CTATACGCTATGGGCGCTGTGACTGCTGGTGGAAAGTTTGGAGAGTTTGAGGATGAGATGGATAAGTATGGTACTGAGTATTCTTTGCTACAAATGTATACTGCTGCCGCTATAACGGGTACTACTGAGGCTTTGTCAGAAATGATTACGCTAGGACAAATAGGTCGATTTAAAACAGCGTTAGCAAGCAACCCTTCCTTAAGGTTGGGTATATCAGACTATCTTACAAAACAATTATTCTCCGCTTCTGGGATAGCTAACACGTTGTCTCAAGCTGGTCAAGAAGCTGTATCTGAAATGGCGGCTTCGCTTAGCGAAAATGCTGTTGACAAGTACATGATGGGTAAAGATATCGATATGCTAAGGGGTGTTAGTGAGGCTGGTTGGAGTGGTTTTTGGATGAGCACTATGATGTTTAAAGCGCCTATTGTTGCTAGAGATCTTTACAAAGCTATAGAGGGTAAGGACGCAAATCAAAAGATTGGTGAAAAACAAACGAGGCTAAAAGAGCTTGGTGTGCTTTTAAATAATCCAGATTTAGCACCTGGGTTAAAAGAAAAATACATAGCTGAACACCAGAAAGTAGTTAAAGATATAAACTCTATACAACAAGATGAAATATCTAAATTAGACGAAATGTCTAATACAGAAAAGAAAACTATTTTAGACATAGCTAGACAGAAGTATGATTTAAGAAAACAACAAGACGAAATAGCTAGTAGTAATTTAGATGCTGAAACTAAAGCGTCTGAAATTCAAAATATAAAAAACGAGATATCTAAGCTTGACGTAAAGAAGAACGAATTGATGGCCCCTTATTATCTTGAAGATACTATAGATGAAATAAGAATTCAAGCTGACGCTATTGGTGGAGCTACAGGTAAAACAGCTAAGGTAACTCCAATGAATGCTGAGGAAATTGCAGAGAGCTTACTAGCGGAACAAGCTAGAATTAGAGAAGATATAGCTTATCAAGAACAGTTTTTAGGTACACAGGATGATGCCATGGCTAAGGGAAATATTGAATATTTTGAAAATGAGTTAGCCGCTTTAGAGCAAGCTGATAATCAATTTGGGTATATAAGTCCACAGGAGGATGGTGGTTTTGAGGTTATAATAAATAAAGACAAACCTATGATGGGTACAGCTGCGCATGAGCTAATGCATGCTGTATTGTTTAAATCTATACAACAAGATCCTAGTATACAAGACGTGATGGGAGATGCTTTAATGGATCATGTAGCTTCTCTTGGTGGTAATAGTAGTGTTATAGGTAGAAGAATGGAGGCTTATGGTAGATGGGCTAAAGATAAAGACGGTAACGATATTTTTGTTAGAGATTCTAACTTTGGAGAAGAAGCTATCACGGTTATATCTGAAGGTATATACGATGGTACATTAGATTACAACGAAAGCTTTTTCAATAAAGTAGGTAATGTTGTTAGAAGAACTTTACAAGACAAACTTGGTAGAAAGGTTAGTTTTAATACCGGTAGAGATGTTTATAATTTTATTAAAGATTTTAATAAAAGTCTAAAGGATAAAAAAGTTAACAAAGCCATAATACGTACTGCCGCGGAGGGAGCTGGTGGTAGATTAGTCGAGAATAAAGCCGCAGTAGAAGCTACAAAGCAAATGTCTAAAGATGCTAGGGCAAAAACACCAGAGCAATTAGTTAAAACAATAAAGAGAGGTAGAAACCCAAGACAAGTCGCTGCTGCTGAAGACGTTTTAGTACCACAATACCAAGCTTTAGCTTTAGAAGCTTTAGGTTACACAGAGGCAAAGGGTGATATACTTAGAAAAAATGTTGTTTCTGCTGTTAACGATTATTACGATGCTATTATAAGGAACTATGACCCTAAAAAAGGTAAGTTTTCAACTCACGTTTATAACAATATAGCGCCTAAAAATGATACTATATTTGAGAAAGCTAAGACATTAGCCAAACGTGACGAGAGCGTTAGTATGGATGCCGCAGAAGCTAGGCAAGTAGCTGGTGACGCAGGTGTAACCACTAACACTCAAGATACTTTTGTACAGAAAATAGATATACTTGGTTTCGCTACAGTGGGTAGAGTTGCTGATAAAATAAAATCTTTAGTCAAAGTAAAACCTGGAGATAACTTTAAAAGTATAATATCAAGATACGCTGGCAAGGTTGGTGAGCTTGTATTTGATATTCCTGCTAAGAAAATAATGCAAGGGGGTGCTAATTTAGCGGCTGTTACAAAATATAAGGAAGGTATGCCAGCGCCAGCTGAAGCTCAAAATATACAAAGATTTTTTAATGCTGGGCAGAATGCAGATAGATTTATTAAAACGCTACCGCTATACAATATAACTGACAAGAACGCTGACATAGATAAAGTAGGTGAAAATATAGAGGTATCTAGAAATGCTTATGGAATAGCTATTGGTTTAAAAGGTTTACCATTAGATTATTTCTACGAAAACTATACAGATCCAAAATCTATAAGTAAAGATCCTAAGGTTAGAGCAGAATCAATAACTTCGCCAGCAGGTAGAAGTAAAGGATTAACTTCTCAGACCCAAGTTAAAAGATTAAAACCAGAGTTTAGAAATCCAACACCAGAAGTTGTAGAACAATTCAAAAAAGATATAGGTATAACGCCTAAAGGTCAAGAAAATGTTTATAATAGAGATATTGGTCAGTTATTAAAAGGTGCCGCTAAAGTATACTCTATAAACGCATCGTTATCCGCGGCTCAAAGAGCTCAAGAAGCTAAACTTAAAGCTGCACCTGTAACAGAGCAAAAAGCTATAAAACAACAAACAGCTGATATTACAGCTGCTCAAAGTAAAATTGCTTTTAGTAAGGACGGCGAGTTTGACTTAGATAACGACACTAAAAAGCTAAATAAAACTTTAAACAATTCTGATAATATTATAGAAGCTAGGGAAGAGGCTGGAAATATTGATCCGGAATTTATAGATAAAGAAAATAGAGATACGTTAAACAAAAATCTTGCGTTTCATGGTTTAAAACCAATGCACGCCTATGATTCTCCAACAAATATTGACTTTATTGTTAAAGAGTTTGAAAGAATATCCACAGTGTTAAATCAAGAAGCGGCTAATTATACTATTTTTTTTAAGAGCGATAGGCATATACCATCTAGTGTTAGAAACAACTTAATTGTTGATCCAGAAACTGGAAATCAAATAAAAGTTAGAGATTACTACAAGAGAGAAATTAAAAAAGCTTTTGCTAAAAAAACAACTTACGGAAAACAATTTACTGGTCCAGCTTCAAAATATAGAAAAGGCAAGAAGTTTGCAAAACTTTACGGTCAAACGCCTGCGGATTTTAAGGCGGCAATGGAAGTTGGTAGAAACTACGAAGGATCAGGTAAAAATACCGTAAAATTAACTATTCCAGAGATAAATGAGATGCATGAAAGTATGGGTACTCAACTTTGGCAAAGAGTAAATAATGATATAAACGGGCCAAATGGAAGTAGAGAAAACGCTAGAATTTGGGCTAACTATTTTGACTTAGCAACAAACAATACTGAGCACCCGCATAGACAGTGGGCTGAGTTTATTGCTTGGACTAAAAAACCTCTCGGATCAAATTCAAAAGGAAACACTAATCCAAATTCAGAAGGATACAAGGTTTATGAGTGGGAACACGCTATGCAGTCTGCTAAATCAATTAATTACCTAATGCATTCTATGTTAGGTAATTACAATTTTGGTGCTGCTTTTGAGTTGATAAGAAGAAATTACAAGTTAATAGCGTTAGACAACTACGATGATAAGGTTAAATTAAAAGGAGCTAAAAGAACACACAGTATGGGTGACGGGTGGACAGTGTTAGATGCTTTTCATAAAAGATATCAAGATGAGGTAGTTGCCGCTGTAAAAGGGAAAAACGGTAATGGTATAAACCCCGAGGGTATTGAAACCATTTTTGATGGTAAAACTATGGGTGAGCACTACAATATAAATACTGAAGGTCAACCTAGGGGAATAAAACCTAATATCAAACAAAGCCAAATGTTCAGCAAAGCTATAAACAAAGCAAGAACAGTTAATCCCGCTAAAGGTATTACAGTTCTAGATTTTGATGACACGTTGGCTACGACTAAGTCTGGCGTGAGAGCTAAGGTTCCAAATCCAGACGGAACACCAAAACCTGGTAGAAAAGTTATATTCTTAGCTGGTGGGGCTGGTAGTGGTAAAGGTAACGTTATTAGTAAGTTAGGTTTAAAAGATCAAGGATTTAAAATTGTTAACTCTGATATATCTTTAGAGTGGCTTAAGAAAAACTCTGGATTACCAGCTAATATGAATGATTTTACTAAAGAACAAAGAAGTAAGTTAGGTTCTTTACAACATCAGGCAAGAGGTATTGCTAGAAGAAAACAAATGAAGTACCAAGGTGAGGGTAATGGGGTTGTTGTTGATGGTACTGGTGGGTCTATTAAATCGATGGAGAAACTAGTCAACGAGTTCAAAGATAAAGGATATGATGTTAGCATGGTATTCGTTGAAACGTCGTTACCAGTAGCGTTAGAAAGAAACGCTGCTAGAAAAGAGAGATCTTTATTGGATAAAATAGTAGAGAAGAATCACGAAGCAGTTCAAGGTAACAAAGATGGTTTTAAAACTATGTTTGGTGATAGATTTATGGAGGTCAACACTGATAAATTAAGTCAAGAAGACGCAATGCCTACTAAACTTACAGATCAAATGAATGACTTTGTTAGTGGTTATGAGAATAGAAGATTAGACGCCGAAGAGTTTGCTAGCGAAGGAGCTGATATATTAGAACAAGGTGGAACGTTTGATTTCTCTGAATTTAATAAAGTAGTTGAAGGACAAAAAGCACCATTGTTTGAAAAAGCAATGAAGTTACAGGGGAAGTTTGGTAATAAAGATATGTTTGTATTAACAGCTAGACCCGCTGAAGCTGCTCCACATATACATGAGTTTTTGAAAGCTAATGGATTAAATATACCTTTAGAAAATATTACTGGCTTGGCTAATTCTACACCTGAGTCTAAAGCACTGTGGATGGCTGATAAGGTTGCTGATGGATACAACGACTTTTACTTTGCTGACGATGCTTTGCAAAACGTACAAGCTGTTAAAAACATGTTAGATCAATTTGATGTTAAGTCTAAAGTTCAACAAGCTAAAGTTCAGTTCTCTAAAGACGCTAGTCAAACCTTTAATAATATATTAGAATCGACAACTGGTGTTGAATCTATAAAAGAATTTTCTAATGCTCAAGCTAAATTAAGAGGTCAGAAAACTAAATACAAATCTATTATACCGGCGTCTGCTCAAGATTTCCAAGGGTTATTATATAACTTCTTAGGTAAAGGAAAACAAGGGGAAGCTGATATGGCTTTTTTCAAGAAAGCTTTAATAGATCCGTTTGCTAGAAGTATTAACGAATTAAATGCATCTAGACAGTCAGCGGCAAATGATTTTGAAAATCTAAATAAGAATTTCCCTGATGTTAAGAAAAAACTTAACAAAAATATAGAAGGTTTAGATTATACTAACGACCAAGCAATGAGGGTTTATCTTTGGAATAAAGCTGGTTTTGAAGTACCTGGTTTATCAAAAAGAGATTTAGCAGCTTTAACTAGCTTTATAGAAAACAACCCTGAAATGAAGGCTTACGCTGATGCTATAGGTTTGATTTCTAAAAAAGAAGATGGGTATTCAAAACCTAAAGATTATTGGTTAGCTGAAAATATTGCTTCTGATTTACTAAGTGATGGAGCGATTGGAGATAAGAGGTCTGATTTTCTTGCTGAATGGATAGAGAATAAAAACATGATATTCTCTCCTGAGAATCTAAATAAGATAGAAGCTATATATGGCTCTAAGTTTAGAGAAGCATTAGAGGATATGTTATATCGTATGGAGACTGGTAGAAATAGACCAACGGGTAATAGTAGGCTAGTAAATGGCTATATGAACTGGGTTAATAACTCTGTTGGGGCTATCATGTTCTTGAACTTACGTTCTGCTACATTACAAACAATATCTGCAACAAACTATATTAATTGGTCAGATAATAACCCACTAAAAGCTGGTATGGCTTTTGCTAATCAAAAGCAATTCTGGAGCGATTTCTCTATGATATGGAATTCTCCTTATTTGAAACAAAGAAGAGCTGGTAATCAAAGAGGTATTAATGAAGCTGAACTTTCAGCTGCTGTTGCTAATAGTGATAACAAAGCTAAAGCGGCTATAGCTTGGTTACTTAAGAAAGGATTTACACCTACGCAAATAGCAGATAGTTTTGCAATCTCAATAGGTGGAGCTACCATGTTGCGAAATAGAATAAAGAAATATGTTAAAGAAGGCATGTCACAGAAAGATGCTGAAGCAAAAGCTTGGTTAGATTTTCAAGAAACTACAGAGGTAAATCAGCAGTCAGCTAGACCTGATATGATATCTCAACAACAAGCGTCTCCTCTTGGTAGATTAATATTAGCATTCCAAAATACTCCAATGCAGTATGCTAGAATAATGAATAAAGCTACTAGAGATTTAGTAAACGGTAGAGGTGATTATAAAACTCATATATCTAAAATTGCTTATTATGGTGTTGTACAGAGTATAATATTTGGAGCTTTACAATCCGCATTATACGCTTCACTAGGAGATGACGATGAGGAAGATTTTGATAAGAAGAAAGAGAGAATATTAAATCAAATGGTTGACTCGTGGTTAACCGGTATTGGAGTTGGTGGTAAAGCTATAGGTACGATTAAGAATACTTTAATGGAATACTTTGAGCAAAGAGATAAAGGGTTTAATTCTGACCACGCATACACGTTGCTTACTATTCTTAGTTTTTCTCCACCAATAGGATCTAAACTACGTAAGATATACTCATCTATACAAACTGAAGAATTCAATAGAGGTGTTTTCAGTAAAAGAGGATTTACTTTAGATAATCCTATTTGGTCTGGTATTGGTAATGTTATTGAAGGGGTTACAAATATTCCGCTCGGTAGAATGTCTAATTTAATGTTACAATTAGATAATGCTATGGATTCTAACCACAAATGGTGGCAACGTGTTGCCTTGTTGTTAGGGCAAAATACTTGGGACTTAGGAATTAAAGATCCGGATATAGAAGCTGTTAAAGATGAGGTAAAAGAAGAGAAGAAAGAGGCTTCTAAGGTAAAAGCCAAAAAGAAAAAAGAACAAAAGAAAAAGGAAAAAGAAGAGGAGAACAAGGCTGTAATAGAAGATAATAAGAAGAAAAGTAAAAAAGATGGTATTTGTTCTGCCATAAGCAAGGGTGGTAAAAGATGTAAGACCAAGGTTGTTGAGGGTAAACTTTTTTGTACAGTACATGAATCTACTACTAAAAGATCTGATGGTAAAGAGGTTCAATGTAGAAAACGTAAATCTGACAACAAGAGATGTAAGATGAAAACAACAAATAAAAGTGGGTATTGCTACTACCACGATTAAACAATTTAAATAACAAGTGATTATAATTTGATATGGCAACAACTGCACAAGAAATAGCATTAATGAAAAAAGACATCGAAACTTTGGGAGAGGACGTTAAGGAGATAAACAACAAATTGGATAGGCTGATGATTAAATTATTAGACCCAGACGAAGGTTTAGTAGTTAGGGTTAACAAGAATACTGAACGTTTAGACGAGAGAGACAAAAGTCTAGCTGGCTGGATGAAGGATGTTCGTGACTTTCATTATATGAAAAAATGGAAATCTACAGTGACAAAAGCTCTTTGGGGTTTGTATGCGGCTGTTATTGGTTATATCGTTAAATTAATATTCTGGTAAAATGAAGCTACCCATAAATTTTAAAGACTTTGTGACAAACCCTATAGCTGGAGTTTTATTCTTCGCTTTAATTGCTATTGGATATTTATATGTTGACAACAAAACAACGTTAACAAATCACATTAAAGTCTTACAAGAGGAGGTTATAACTCTTAGGGACGACTATAAAAAGTTGAACGATAAATTTATAGAAACATTAAAAAACATAAGGTGAAAGGAATATGTTATACGTTATTACTTATTTTATTTTCTTGTTCTGGATTAGAAAAGCCAGCGGAAGAAACGAAGGTCGTTATTAATAACGATTTAGATAGTTTAATAACACTAGCAGATGAAGCAATAGAAAATCTAAACAACAAGAAAGAGCAAACTAAACAAGCTCAGTTAAAACTAAACAAAAGACTCTTAGCTATATCTCGTTTAAAAGATCGCTATAAAGATAGTATAGGTGATTTAACAACTTTGAAGTTAATAAATAGAGATAGCATTATATACGATTATAGAGTTGAGGTGTGTGAAGTGGTTGATAGCATCAAGGTTATAATTCCAGATTCAATATGTCCAGTTTGCATAAATAAAAAAGAAAGATCACTATTTAATATATTTAAGAAGAAAAACAAATGAAATGGATAGGCCAACATATATACGATTTAATATCTAGGTTTCGTAATAAAGTATATATAGAAGACGACTTAAGTGTTACTGGCTCGGTAACATCCACGAGTGAGGAATTTTTAATAACCCATAGAGATACTTTCAAACCAAGACTTCATCTTCAAAATACAGGTAATGATGCGACTGGGCCCCACTTACTTCTTCATAATGATAGGGGTGCTAGTGGTGTAGACGGAGATAATCTTGGTATAATATACTTTGGGGGATTAAATAGGACCCAAGAATTCAATCTTTTTAACAGTATTGAAGGATACATATCTGAAGCTGATGATACCGATGAAGCTGGTAAACTAACACTTAACGTAAGGGCTAGTGATGGTTCCGTATCAGGATTAAGTCCAGGTTTAATATTAGAAGGAGAGCACGCTACTTCAGGTGAGGTAGATGTTACCATTGGCAATGGAGCCGCCTCAACAACAACTGTTGCTGGAAGTCTACACGTTACAAGTGATTTAACTGTAACTGGGGACAATATCACTTTTGAATCTGGGAATGCAGATGATCCAATGGTAACTATCAAAAATACAGCTGACGACAATCAAGCTGCTAGATTAGTGTTTTGGAAAGATCGAGGCGCTGCAATGGCTGACAACGATCGTGTTGCTGAGATAGATTTTTTTGGTGAAGACACTAGTCAAAACACACAAGGGTATGGTAAAATAATGTGCCAAGCCTTAGAGTCAGATGATGGGGCTGAAACTGGTAAAATTAGACTGCAAGTCGCGGAATACAATGGAGGATTAACCGATGGATTACAATTGCTTGGGGGTGATGCCGATGGCGTGGTAGATGTGACTGTTGGTGCTGGAGCAGCTTCAACAACAACTATTGCTGGGGATTTACAAGTTACTTCCTCACTTAGAATGGATAGTGCTACTCTTTCAGCAATTCAAACATCTTCAGAATCATTTGCTTATAATAATACTAGTTTAATGACGTCTGCCGCTATTGATGATAGAATAAGAGTTACAAGCAAACACGTTTTACGTTGTAATGCTTTTTATGTTAATGACGACCCGATGATACAAAATTCTTTATATTTTGGTAACTCAATAGGTAATACACCGTGGAATTGGAATGATCCACGTGCAGCTGGAGGCGCTATTAGTGGCACAAGTCCTATCACGATAATAGGTGATGATGAAAATTGGGGTATAGTTTTACCTGTGGATGTATCAAAAATAGAAATTCAATGTTCTTTGAGACCGAGTGGTAATCCTGGGGCTATTGATTTTTCATTAGCCGTGTACACTGGTGTTAGATCAAGCGATAGCTCTGATGATCTATCGTTAACAAGAATTGGGCACCAATCAGTTTCTTTCAACTCCACTAACCAGAGATATAAACAAAACGATTTAACTATCACTGGTGATTATGATAAAGGAACAATGATATATGTAGGTGTTGGAACAGAAGATGCTCCTAATGGTGCTAAAAATTGTAGAGGATACATGAACATAACAGTAACAGAAAGATAATGGCAGATATAAAAACAGTAGCAGAAGAACTACAGGCTTCGGGTAAAAAAACTCAAGTTGAATATTTAAAGAATGATGAGATAGCCGAGGCATTGTTGTTTAAAACATTAATAGAAAAAATAGAAGAGCTCGTAGTAGCTGTAAATAAATTGAACAGTTAAAATGATAAGCAAACAATAAATGAGTTTAATAACAAATAAAATATCAGGGTCAACAGCGGTGCTGTTGGTAGATTTAAACGCAACAACAAGTGTAGGATCGCTAAATATATCCAACATACACAGTACTGATTCTGTTGGTGTGGATCTATACTTATATGACGCTGATGGTAGTTATTATATATTCAAGAACTTAAACATACCGGTTGGGGTTTCTTTATTTCTAGAGGGAACTGAAATTAAATTCCCAAGGGATTTTCAAAGCCTATATATAAAATTAAGTGCGTCAGATAGTGCGGTGGACGTGTTAATAAGAAATTAAAATGATAAGTAAACACATAAGCGATAAAGAAGGAGTGTATAGCATAACAGCAACGCGCTTAGGAATTGATAATACTCCAAATCAATTTGAACTAGCTAACATGAAAGAGTTAGCCGAACAAGTGTTTGAACCATTAAGAGAGTGGGTTGGTGGACCAATTAGAGTTAATAGCTTTTATAGGGGTAAAGCTTTAAACAAAGCTATTGGTGGATCAACTAGGTCTCAACATTGTAAAGGTCAAGCTATAGACATAGATGATACTAGATGTAAAAAGACTAACGCTGAGATGTACGAATGGATTAAAGAGAACGTAAGCTTCGATCAAATGATTTGGGAGTTTGGAGACGATAAGAATCCTAATTGGGTTCATATTAGTTACATCAATGAAATTGATAATCGGAATAGGTGCTTAAAAGCATATAAAGAAAATGGTAAGACTAAATATAAAGTAATATAACATGGCAGATTTAACAGTAACGTTGACCGAAGCGGTCACATTAAACGGAAGCTCTCGAGGCTCAACAAACACATTAACAATTTCAGGTGTCGATGATGTGTATCACAGAATTGTGACTTGTCCAGCGAGTGCTGACACAACAGTAGCTACATTTGATGCGGCGTCAAGCACAACAGATGGGGCTCTAGATTTAGCGGATACAAAATATATAAGAGTAACCAATATGGATGCTAGTAATCCCGTAAATTTATCTTTACAAATATCTAATGATGAGGATGGTGCTGCGGATTATTCTGGAACAATACTGCTTGAGGCTGGTAGAAGTTTTGTAATGGGTACTCCCCATGACGGTATACAGGTTAGCGATGCTAACGCAACTATCATTACAACTTTAGTTGATTTAGAGAGTATACTGGTAGATCCAGGTTCTAATGCGGTGCAGGTAGAAGTATTTATAGCTGGAGTTGTGTAATTAATATAACAATATAAAAAATAATATGAGTGGACCCTTTAAATTAAAATATAAAAATAGTGAGTTTCCTTTCAAGCAAAAAAAGAAAAAAAAGGAACAAAAAACTACAAGGCAAAAAACTATTGACAACGCGATAGAAGAGGGCTATGCCCCCAAGCCTAATACTAAACTAAAGTTAAAGCAATTTAAGAGCGCATACTTCGACGAAAAATTTGTATAAAAAAAGGGATCATCTTTCGATGGTCCCTTTCTTAATTTAGTGTATAGCACTACGCTGTCACAGAGTTCTTTTGTGATTGAACTTCTAACCTAACTTGTTGAGCTAAGTTCTTAATGTTCTGCATAGCTTTCCTAACTCTTGTTCCTGCAGAGTTATTACCACTTTCAAATTTCGTAGCATCATTTGTTGCTTCGTGAAATTGTTCTGCCATATTCTTAAGCAGATTTGTTACTTCATTTTCCATAATTTAATTTAATT
>Ga0208299_1002662_pt1 | contig 11855 bp, 13 predicted proteins | sample 15_taG_FD_184089 | JGI IMG/M metagenome (GOLD analysis project Ga0208299, IMG submission 184089) | Marine viral communities from the Subarctic Pacific Ocean - 15_ETSP_OMZ_AT15312 metaG (SPAdes) (version 2) | ecosystem: Environmental > Aquatic > Marine > Oceanic | place: Pacific Ocean | collected...
CATTTCCGCACTTATCAAGTGAGTCGACCAAATTCATCTTCTTCGTACCTTTCTGGTCTGCGCAAGAACTAAATCTCACTTCATCTTTCTTATACCGCCGCCCTCCCCGGCCTGGCAGGAGGCCAGGCCGGGGAGGGATTTGGTAGAGCTCCCTAGAAGGGGATCTCGTCGCGTGCGTCCGTCGGAGCGCTTGGTCGAGACTGGGAGAAAGACCCCTGACCCGTGGCTCGGCCGGATTCCTCCCCGGCTCTTGTCAGGAAGACGATCTCCCTGGCCACGATCTCAGTGGTGTACTTATCCACCCCCTGAGCGTCCTGGTACTTCCGAGTCTGAATCCGACCCTCAACGTAGACCTTCGTCCCCTTGGGGGCGTACTGGGCGCAAAGCTCTGCGAGCTTGTCCCAGACCACCACGTTGTGCCACTCTGTGTACTCTTCTCCTGCTCGCTTCTCATTCGTAGCAACAGAGAAGTTTGCGACAGCCTTCCCCGACTGCGTGTGGCGGACTTCGGGGTCCTTGCCGACGTTGCCGAGGATAGTTGCCTTGTTGACTGAATATGCCATGTTCTTACCTTCCATACTGAAAAGCGCATCTTTGCGCAAAGGCCTTATACCCTGGACATGAGGTAGAATCTTTAGATGGGCGACAACTTCCCAACCCCTGACTACGAGCCGTACTGCACGCCGCTTGGTGACGTTACGACGTTCACGTCGGACATCCAGGTCAAGCGCGGGATAGTCGTGGGCACGGTCAAGGAGATAATCACAGATCCCATCAGCAACACTCAGAGGGTGAAGGTTGACACCTCGTGGGGGAACTGCGCGGAGCTAATTACGGCCAAGATACTCTCGCCGTACACAGATGAGTTTGGCCATGGGATCGTCTGCGGGATCAAGAAGAACACAAAGTGCGTCGTCGCATCTGCCAGAAGGAGCGCAGGAGGCGTTCCCGAATACGTCGTTCTCGGCTTCTACCAGACACAGCCACTGCACCTTCTCGAGAGTGTAAATACTGGAGACATACACCTCAGGTCGGAAAACAACGGAAAGATCGCCCTGTTCTCGTTTGGAGATATCCTGGTTGAGGCCAACGAGAAGTGCTTCACCATGTGGGACACGGAAGAGTCAGACATAACCACCGAGGTTCGCACCAGCCATCTCAGCACATTCGCTGGCAAGGAGCGGTGGGAGCACAGCAAGGCAGACGACACGAAGGACGAGACACTTCGCTCTGTCGAGGTGGCAAGGAAGATAGACACCAAGACTCAATATGTAGAGCAGCAAGGCGCCCTCAAAGCCGCAGACGAGTCTGCAGTAACATCCAGGAGGCGGGCTTACGAGGCATCTAGCTTCGACAAAGACAACCCAACGAACTCTGTCGTCTTCATGGAGGAGATAGCGGAGGACGGTAGCTACACCATCGAGGTGGCAGACAAGGCCACAGTAACGATCGACGCAAGCAACGGAACTGTGCGTATCGAGATCCCAGACAAGGCGCTCATTGAGATGAGCGGAGACGACAAGACCATCCTCCTCGAGCAGGCGAACAGCGGGGCGAGCGTGAAACTAGACGCGTCTGGGAACGTGTATGTCACCGCAGGGGGTGGCAAGAACGTCCATCTGAATGATTCGGCCGGAACAGCGCAGGGCGTTGCTAGGGTCGGAGACGCCGTCAACGTCAGCGCCAGCTTGACCTCGTTCATGGCTTCGACTGTCACAGCCCTAAGCTCCGTAGCGGCCGCAACCATCCCTCCGACCGTCATCGTCCCCCCGGTCCCACCCACCACATCTGTCGGGGCCCTGTACGAGGGGTCTTCCACCGTGAAGTCCGGGTAGCGGTTAGAGGCTCACATCATGACCATTTAGGCAAGTGCCGGAACCTCTTGAAAGATGAATCTCTTTGGCCACTATGTTATCAGCGGGTAAGAATCAACTGTATAGTTCGGTCGAATCCCCTTGGAGTGAATGAAATGGATGGACTAGCTTCCCTTCTCACAGGAACATCTGACGCCACATCTAGGGGGTATCGATCCCTCCCACAGGACAAGGATTCCTGGGCTAGCGTCATAACCGGCCTCGTCTACAAGGTGATTCCGCCAGATCTGCCTATCCAGGCATCTGTCCACATGAACCAGGTTGATGAGATCAACGGTTTTGGCATTGGGTCTGTCCGCCTGGCCGACCAGGACGGTCAGGTCAAGGCGTTCCTGCCTATCGTGGTCAGGCGCTTCAAGCTCGCCCCTCTCGATGTGATCGTGTCGAACGACAAGTTCAAGCCACTCTCTGAGGATTTCGTCCGTCACCTCTTCTCGAGCGACGAGATGACCGAGGGCCTGGCCGACAAGAGAGACCTGCGAGAGTACTCAGACCAGGACCTCACTAGCCTGACTACGCCTCCAGCCCAAGGAATGTACAACTACGCATCCGACAGGAGCGGATTCCTGTCTACGATCTCCGAAGACGACCAAGCGACTTTCCGCTCCCTGCTGGCGCAGGACGCTACGGTTCTCGGCGAGCTGAACGCACTGAATAAGACCGCCCACGTACAGGGACTGCTTGCGGTGCCTGAGCAGGAGAAGGTGGCAGCCACCAGAGACCTGATCACCACGTGGGAGAAGCTGGCCGAGGGCAAGTACAGGATTTTGACTAGCGACGGTACTTTCGGTCCCAAGGTCGTAGAGGTCGACGAAAAGGGCCTGCGTGTCTCTATCAAGGATGCAGATCCCGAGAACAAGGACCAGCTCCTCGATCGCGTCCACAGAGAGGGCGCCGTCACTCGGTCTGAGCTCGACAAGCGCGAAGACGAAGATCTGGCCAACCAGAACCTCAACGAGGGTCCTGCTGGAAGCGAAGTCCTCCTCTACAGAGTAGACAAGGCAGAGCCGAAGGTTGGCGACGAGCACTCCATGGGCTTTGCCATGACCAGTGCCGGAGCCAAGATTCGAGGAGTGCTGTTCACCAACGTCATTGGGCTGAACGGTAAGAAGGTCGACACGAAGCTGTTTGTCGGCCGAGGGGTCTCTGGCATTCAGCCGAAGATCGCAATCGAGCCCACGTCCGGCAAGCTGGACATGCAGTCAGACTTCCAGGACACCATGCCGAAGGTTGGAGAGACCGGAACCATGGTCCACTTCAAGGACCAGAGCGCTGTCGCGCTTGTTCCCGTCACGATTCGGTCGGTTCGAGTGAGCCCAGACCCGAATCCAGCAGCAGCAGCAGTTGTTCTCAACGCAACCACCATGCTTGGAGACGAGGTCGTTCTCTCCATCTCGCCAACCATAAAGGGCATTGTCGAGACTACGCCAAAGGGCAGCAGGCGCGGCAAGAAGCGATATACGATCTCCTCTAGCTTCCACTGGCTTCCAATGGGCGACTTCAAGGAGTTCGCCACAACGCCAGACATGATGAAGAACGCAACCGACTTCGAGAAGAAGGCGATGGCGTCCAAGGCCCGCATCATCAATACCGGTATCGGCTACTGCCTCCAGGCTCCATGGGTCAAGGTTGCAGAGGAAGACACCGGAATGGACTTCGGCTGCCTCAGCACTGGTGAGATCTCACACGTGCTCTCTGGGCTCGGCTGTCACACGAAGACGGCGGCTGGCATCCTCCGAATTGCAGACGCACGGCCATCTGTGACTGTGATCGGCCTGCGGCATGGCGAGATGAAGAAAGAGGCAAGCCCATTTGTTGGCGAAGAGAAGCTCTCGTCTATCCGAGCAAGGGTCAAGATCGTAACCCCGATGGTCGTCCGGTTCTCCAGGGAGATCGAGAAGCGAGGTGGACACAAGGACACCGTAGATACAGTCCTTGACCTCAACTTCCTTAATCCACAGAACATCAGCTACTTCACGTCGCTCGTTCCAAAGTTCGACGACACAATTGACGCCCTAAGCAAGCTGCTGGTTGCAGCCAGAGTCGGCCTCCCTGAAATCGAGGAAGACTCTGTCCGAGCTACGCTGAAGAACCTCACTAGCATCAAAGATGACCTGAGGGATTTGACGTATTCAGATGAGGCTGAATGAGTCTTCCGCACCATGTATTCATCGAATACTTGGCGAGCCGGTACCCATCAGAGGCGCAGGCCGTTAGTGCTCTAACTGCGCTAGACCTGCCCCCTCCATATAAGGGCAGTTATCTGAAGATACGAGAGCGCGTCCTGAAGGGCGCCCCACCTGACGTTCGCAGGTTTCTAAACGGCGGAGCACTGCTATCCCTGGACCCACTGTGGAATTGGGTGTCTGGAAAACGGTTCGGTCAATGCTGGACCAGGGAGGCCGTATTCTCAGAGCGAGTAGAGGGAAGCTACGACGAGGCGTGGCAAATCCTGAACGAATCAGCCACAAGAAACGTGCTCGATTGCCTCCTCGTACGACGAGCCGACCTGAAGGACGTCAACGATGTCATGTCGATTAGATTCGGCAAGAGCATCAGCGACAGGGCGTTTTCCTCATACAAGAAGCACTTCTTCAACCTTGACTGGACAGCCAAGGACGAGTGGCTTCACTATCTGAGGAGTTGCAGCACAACCAGGCGAGAGATGCTGCTCCTCGCCATGCGGACCGAGGACCAGTCCCGCCTTCGCCATCGCTTGGGCGCCCCGCCGAGGTTCGAATATGCAGAGATACTCAGCGACATCGTTGCCACCTCATACTTTAAGTTCAAAGACCATGCGGAAGACCCGACGCCAGCTCGAGCTCGGGCATGGGCAGACATAATGATGAAAGCCGGAGACAGGCGCGAGAAGTTCGGCGCAAGGGACACGTCTGACCTGAAGCGAGACCTTCAGATCGAGTTCGACTACCTGGAGATGGACTTCCCAACCCTTCATGAATTGGAGGGCGGAGATGAGCCTTCCGAGTAAGGGATACCTCCCGCCTAAACCAAAGGTGTCTGAGGTTGATGGAAAGCTGAGCATCAAGGCAAGGAAGAGCCAGTGGGCCCAGGCGCTGCTCCACCTGAATGGCGACAGGTACAGGCTAAACAAGCTCGACGGAGACGACGCGAACCTCTCCACCGAGGCCTGGGACATGCGCGGGGACGATCCGTCGGCCTCAGAGGAGATGGCGCAGCACCTCCAGGAGTTCGGCGCTGGCGAACGAAGAGACTACATCTACCCGATCTTCGACAACCCGCTTCGCAAGGCAGTGCTTTGCTGTGGCCGTCAGGTCGAGAAGTCCACGATCTGCTCTGCGCTAATGGTCACCGAGAGCACGCTGATCTCCATGTTCAGGACGCTGTACGTCAGCCCGTCAGCCATGCAGACCCGGACGTTCAGCTCTGAGAAGCTTGCGCCGCTGCTTCGATACTCAGAGATGATCAACAAGTACTGGAGAGACACCTCCTGCCGAGACCAGGTGTTCGAAAAAGGCTTCCTTAATGGCTCCATGATCTTCCTGCGCTATGCATTCCTCAATGCAGACAGGGCTCGTGGAATCCCGGCAGATCGGCTCCTCATCGACGAGCTCCAGGACATCCTCGCGGACAACATCAGGGTGATCGAAGAGTGCCTCTCTCACTCCAAGCACGCATGGTCTCTGTATGTGGGAACGCCCAAGACGCTCGAAAACACAATGGAGCGCTACTGGGGCTACTCCACTCAAAACGAGTGGATGATTCCATGCGACCATCACACGCCTAAAAAGTGGGTGAAGCTCGACGTAGACGCCATCGGAGAAGAGGGGCCCATCTGCAAGCACTGTGGTAGGCCGATAAACGTTACCGCCGGCCAGTGGGTTCAGACGACAAAGGATGCCGCCTATCAGGGCTTCCGAATCCCGCAGCTCATGGTTCCATGGAAGCTCGATCCGCAAACCTGGAAGGACGAGATTGTCTGGAAGCTGGAGAACTACGACGAAGGTGAGTTCCACAACGAGGTTCTCGGAATCAGCTTCGACAACGCAGCGAAGCCAGTTACCAGGCAGGAGCTCGTTCAGTGCTGCTGGCCCTCGAACAACCTCGGAGTAGACCTGAGCAGACCAGTCATGCCATCGAAGATTCCTCCGATCTTCAAGCGGTCACGCCTGTTCATGGGCGTTGACTGGGGCGAGGGCAGGGCTGGCAAGGGGCCCGGCGGCAGGATGAAGCGCCCCTCCTTTACTGTGGTCTCCATCGGAGCCATGGCCGGCGACAAGATTGCAGTCATCTACCAGAAGAGATACGAAGGCAAGGAAGCCGACAAGGACTACGTCCTGAAGGATGTGGGTAGGCTGATGACCGCCTACAACATCAAGATTGCAGCGGTAGACCGCGGATTCGGCTGGGGCATCAACTCTGACTTGATCAAGACATTCGGCGAGAGCCGTGTGGTGCAGTTCCAGTACGTGAGACAGAAGGAATCGACCCGGTGGGACCCGCTGTCATTCTGCTTCACCATCGACCGCAACTTCCACATGAGTGAGACGATCAACCTGCTCAAGCGACAGGGCTTCGCATTCCCGCCGTGGGAAGCCAGCGAAGAGTTCCTGAAGGATGTCGAAAGCATCTACGTCGACTACAGGCAGGGCAACCGCAACGAGATGTACTTCGACCACACCGACCCAGACGACGCATTCCAGTCGCTGCTGTTGCTTAGGTGTGCGATCTACCTGGCCTACAACAAGCTGACGCCTGCTCCGTTCTAGGGCTAAACAAAAGGCGGGCTAGGCTTTTTGTTTCTCTCCTCTCGGAGGCGCACGGATGTCACAGTCCGACACGAGGGCCGGTGTGCGTTGGGGATTGCGCAGGCGGGACTAGCCTCCCGTTATCCTGCCGAGGATGCTTTGACCACCCTCGCGACTTTTAAACATATTAATTGTCGCATTTCACTAAGACTTAACATCTTCATTACATAATCCTTATGCCTGAAAGTAGCCTGAATGTTCATGCCTAAAGGAACGCCACCACAGGTGTGGCGACGGTCCAATAGAGAGCTACCTCTCCCACGGAGGGATGGGGTTGCCATCCTTCCAATAGAGAGCTACCTCTCCCACGGAGGGATGGGGTTGCCATCCTTCCAGTTGTGCTCCCAACGATCTCGCATGTCGGAGATCGTCCTCAGCGGGACCCCGTGCACGTTTCGCTCGAAGAGCTCCTCGTCTGTCAGGCCGCCATCGAACAGGTCAATGACGTGGACGCGGCACTCAGCGATCTCGAAATAAGGCTCCATCTCCCACAGACAGGAGAAGGTGTTTGCCACGACGGTAACGCCACGGTTGTATGCCAGAGACTCCGCTGTCTGGCGCTGGCACTGGGCGTGCGCCTCTTTCAGCCCGCTGGGGTTAAAGCGATACTCACCGTCGACTGTGAAGTAGTCGTCGGCTGCAAAGCATGGACCATCGAATCGCTTGGCGAGGGAGGACTTTCCTGAACCAGGAAGCCCGCGAATAAGAATCAGTGTCGTCGTACTCATGATGAGTAGATCTCCTTTCGTTACTATTCTTATGCCGTATAAGGCAATAAATGCTCACCCGCACAAAAGACGGCTGGAAGCTCAACTGCCTTGGGATGCTGTGCCCCGTTCCAATCGTAAAGCTCAGCGTTGCCATGAGCCGCGTCCGGCCTGGCGAGCAGATCGCGCTCGTAGCTGACGACCTAGGCATAGAGGGCGATCTGAATGTCTGGTGTAGGGCGAACCAAAGGACGGTGCTGGAACAGTCGATCGAAGACGGGGTTCTGACTGCTGTGATCCAGGGCTAAGAAGAAAGGCCTGCACGCAAGCCTTTCTTCCTCATCTTCTTCTCGCAAACGCCAGCAGCACAAACAGCACTACCAGCGAGATTATTGGGTTCCGCGCCATGAGTACGAAGGCAAGCGCGAAGCCAGCAACCACGTACGGCGCGAACAGGTAGAACACGACGAACGACGTGCTAAAGGCCAGGACGGACCTCATCACCCCTCGATCACCCTAACCAGAGACATGCCCACTTCGACCAGACCGGCAGCCCCCCTCGTCTGCTCGTCCATGTAGGTCAGCGTCGCAGCCCGCATGGTCTCCTGCATGCGATCGGATGCGTCCCGGTAGGCTCCGTCGCCGAACTTGGCGTCGAATCGCTCAGCGTTGTCCAGCATGAACTCCGCCTGCTCGAGGGGTACTGTCTCCACCACTGCGCCCTTCATGATTCCTATGATGGGCTCGGGGAAGCCATCGGGGAGCACCATTTCAAACAACTTCTCATAAACGTTCATTGTCTCTCCTTTTCTAGACAGTGGTTTTTCTGTCTATCTTTCTTATGCCGAAAAGGGGTGCTGGATGTTCACAGCTAAGAAGACCCGACTGCTCGGTGCTCTTCTTCTCTGCCGCACACCGTCACCAGGCCTCTCGCCAGGCGCCGGACAGGAGGGCCCATTGCGAGCGCTGTGCTGGCATGCCCAGCGAAGAGGCGCGCTCTTCGAGGGCTTCGACAGCCCTCGTCTTGTCGACCTGTTCGCTGACGTATGCCCTGACCTCGTCCAGCCTCAATTCAGCGTCCGGGCTGTAGACCAGGGCCATGAGCTGCTTGAACTCCTCGTCAATCTCTAGATACAGAGCGTTAATTTGGCTGTAAACCGTGGTCGTCTCCAGCAGGCATCGCTCTGACTCTTCAGTGTCTCGTCGGGCCTGATCTCTGAGCGCGAAGGCAAAGGTCTCTGTCTTGTGTGGCTTGAGGATGCCGAAGGTCATGATGGCAAGCGCCAAAATAACCGGCTCGAGGGCGTCCCGTATCGGCGCAACGATGTGGATGATGGTGGCGTAGTAAATTCGCTTCCAGATCGGAAGGCTGTGTACCAGCACACCTTTCGGTCTCTGTTGATTGTGATCCATATTGTCTCCTTTCAGACATAAGTTTCTCTCTCGTAGTCCTTATGCCGAAAAGGGATGCTGGATGTTCACAGCTAAAGAGACGCGTGCGTAGGGGTTAACCCACGCACAACGCCTTACTCTTCTGGTAGCACCATCTCCAGGAGCTCTTCTTTTGAGAGGGTGCTGTCTCCGTACTGGAGATCCAACGCCTTCCTCAGAAGCTTCCCGAAGAGTGGTCCTTGCTCGAGTCCTGCTGCAATCAGGTCTCGACCCATCAGCTTCGGAGCTACGGCAGAGTTGTCCTTGTCGAACTCCTCCGCGTAGTCGAAGACACGCTGAGAGCTTATGTGCTCCCAGTTGGGCTCCCCAGTGGCGAGCGACCTTGTTCTCCAGTCGAGGCTGGTTGCACAAGAATCGCACTGACACATGCGTCCGATCAGGCGAAGGTCACCGCCGGCGGCCTCCATCTTGCTGGCGAGTCGGGCGTAGGCGCCCTTCTTGCCACCTCCGGCCTTTAGGCCGTATGGCTGCATGTGCTGCTGAACAATGATCTTTACGAGCTTGATCAGCTTCTTTGAGTCCGTCAGGCGACGCATGAAGGACTCTGCTGGGGTGACTCCGTAGGTATCGTGGCCCCTTGCGGTCCACAACAGCTCCTTTGGTGCCTTGTCCTCCGCCACCATCTGCGGAGTGATCGTCATCTCCGGCTTTCCTATGTCGTGCAGGAAAACACCGAAGACAAAGGCCTCTCGCTGATGTTCCGGGATCTCACTCCGGATCTGCGCAGCCGCGTCAGCAGCCAGGCAGCTGTGGATCCAGACATCGCCCTCCGGGTGCCACTCCGGGTGCTGCCCACACTCTACGAGCGCTTCGACCTCTGGGAACCAGGAGATCCAGCCGCTCTCGCGGAGGAACTCCAGCCCAACAGACGGCTTGTCCGCCTTGGTCAGAAGACTCCTCCACCGCTTGTGCACCAGGTCCCTCTCGATCTCTGAGTACCGAGAGTGCATGGACTTGATGAGCAGCATGGTCGACGGGTCTACCGTCTTCGCCTTTCGAGCCAGCAGGTCCATCGCCCTGAGAGCTCGAACAGCGTCCTCTTCGAACTGCGCTGGATCGGTTGCGCGGAGGATGCCCTCCTGGAGATCTTCCAGGCCGCCCCACTCGTTGACAATCTCACCAGTCGACAGGTCTGCAGCGAGTGTGTTGAACGTGAAGTCACGACGACGTGCCGCTTCCTTCACCGACATCCGAGGGTCGAACTGGCACTCGAAGCCAGAGTGACCCACGCCGACCTTGTTGTCCCTTCTGGGGACGTTCAGGTCGATATCGATGCCGTTGGTGGTGATCTTTACGATCCCGAACTTCTTGCCGACAGCCTTTGGGTTCTTGTCGGCGAAGAGCTCTTCGATGTCCGCATAGGACATTCCGAAGACCTCCAGGTCCCAGTCGTCGGGATCTCTCCCGCTCAGCAGATCTACCACAGCGCCACCAACCAGCAGCGCTCTTCCACCGAAAGCCTTCACGCGCTTTGCTGCGCGTCGAACTTCAATGGGAACAAACTCAAGATTCATCTTCATGTCGAAGACCTCCTTTCTGATTCTCTTATGCCTAAAACAAGAAGGTATGTTCATAGCTAAAGAGGCGTTGTGCGTGTGGGTTTTCCCGCTCGCACAACGCCTCATCTCTAGGCTTCGATCGACGTCTCCGTCGACTTGCCCTTGCTGACCGTAGAGCGCTTCTTCTTGCCCTTGCTTGCCGGAGCGGTCTTCTTGGCCCCTTCCTGCAGGGACTCCCTCGTGTTCAGCAGCTCTGCTCTGAGCTCGCGCTCGGACATGAGCCGCTCGTCGGCCTCTGCCATCTTCGCCTTGAGCTGCTCGACCATTGCGGTGAGACGATCCCCCTCCGCATTGGACGCATCCTGCCCATCTGACAGTCCCCTTTCGTATTCTGATGAACACTCTGCGGCGAGGACTTCCACATGAGCCTTGAGCTGCTCGATCACGACTTCGGGGTCGGCCGGATCACCGCCCAGATCCCGGGCGATGGCCACCGCGTCTCTCAGATCCTCACGGAGCTGATTCACCTCAGCGAGCAGCCCGTCCCAGCTCTTCTTCTCGACTCGGATGGTGCCGGTCTTGGCGTCAGCCTTGGCCTCAGACTTCTCTCGGCGCTTGCCGGCCTTCTCCCTTGCCCTCTCGAACTCGCCGACGACGGTCGGGAGAGCCTCCAGAATCAAGGCAAGGATGCCCTTGGCCTGAGCATGCTCACGCTCGGACCGATCGTCCCAGATCTTGGCGGAAGATTCCGAGATGGTCGTCGAAGCAGCAACAGCCGCCTCGAAGAGCTTCTGGTCTCCACCGCAAGCATCGAGAAGACGGACGACCGAATGGACGCCGTCGCTCGGTCCGTTGTGCTCGTGAATCACGAACTGCTGATTGAGCCCGCTGACTCGGGTTGGGGTTGGGGCCGACGCCACCTGGACGCCGTGGTTTTCTGCGCTTGCCATTGAACACCTCCTTTTAGTTTTAGCGATCACAACGTGTGATCTGTGTTCGTAAGTCTTATGCCGCTAGAGAAGTGTTTTTGTTTCAACCTTTCGGTTACTATTCTTGTACCGTTCAATGGCTAAAAAGTTAGCCATAATAAGGAGACCAACAAATGCCTAGATTCCGACGATTCCGCCCCATCGCAGTCAAGCGTCCAGCAGCCAAGCCGGCGGCAGACCCGACCAAGGTCATCAACTTCATTACCGCGCTGGTCGCAACGCAGGTCGGCGAAGACGACGACCCCAGCCCGCTGATGAAGTCCCTCATCTCTGACATGGGCGCAGACGCTAGGGAGGTCGAGCTCGCGCAAGACATCACGCTTCTCGGCCTGGATGTCATGGAAGCCATCGCGGCTGCCGTGAAGTCCGGCAACCCTCAGAGCGTTGTGTTCAATCTCATGGGCGTGATCGGACCAGCCATCCCTGAGATCGAGGCGGACATCAAGGCACTGCAGGGCTAAAGAGACCTGGGTTTACCCAGTACTCTCTTTGGCTCAGTCGAACTCGGACCAGGAGACCAGCGCGGGCCTCTTGGCGGCAGGTAAGT
>Ga0208299_1002663_pt1 | contig 11852 bp, 19 predicted proteins | sample 15_taG_FD_184089 | JGI IMG/M metagenome (GOLD analysis project Ga0208299, IMG submission 184089) | Marine viral communities from the Subarctic Pacific Ocean - 15_ETSP_OMZ_AT15312 metaG (SPAdes) (version 2) | ecosystem: Environmental > Aquatic > Marine > Oceanic | place: Pacific Ocean | collected...
TAAATATACCAATTGTTCTGGAGTAACATCAGATTATCTTACATACCTTGAAAAAGTCAGAGACTATGCTATCAATAATAACTGGGAACTTCAGAATCCAGCATATTTGGAAAAAGCAAATTCAACAACCACAAAGATGGGTGATAACACAAAAAGAATGATGGTATCTGTATTGAAAATATACGGTGGTGATTATTCTTCTATTGTTCTTGATAACCCAGACATCAATGCTATGACTGCTGAGATGAAACTTGCTGATTGGATTGCTGAAAAGAAGTTTTATTGTAGACAAGGATTTATTGGATCATGCCTCAAAGGTGCTAATCTTGGTGTATTTGGTGCTCATCTTACATTCCTTCATGCCGTAACAGCAAATATTGAATATAAACTTCTTGGTAGTTCAACATATTTTTCTGAATTTGATTTGGATACATTATTATATGATGCAGCAAGGATTGGTAATTCAGTTAATCATCAGAACTGGTTAATGGTAGCAGCATATAGACATTTCACAGGTGGAACTTTTAATGATGTTTATAAAGCACTCGATGAAATTTTTCCTGATGTAATTCCTGGAGAGATTGAAGGTACCAACAGCACTACTCGTGGGTGTACCGATTTTATTTGGCAGAGGATTGGATGGGAATATTGTTCAGGTTCTTCTGAAGTATATACTGGGAATGATTTCCTACAAGCATTCGCATGGAGCAAGATATGAAAAAATTAATATTACTTTTAACCACTTTGATATATGCGGGATTTTTGTTTGCTTATGATAATGATTTTGGTGCCGATAATAATTTCTACATCGGTAAGTCTGTTGGTGTACACATACCAACCCTGGCAACATTACCAGATCAAGTAGGATTCTTTTTAGGTCCAAAAAGAATCCTTGGTTTTGAAAAAGGTGAACTTGAACTTGATAGTATTGATGATGGTAATTTTGAATTGAAGAGTGCCAAATATTCTAATAATGGTTTATTCTATAGAGAATACATAACCACTTGGAATCTGAATTTGCTTGCTACACTGAATGAGTATAAATTATTTCTTACTGCCGACGCCAGGGTTGATGACGATCATAACAGTGGATTGGTTTATGGAAGTACAGTGGAAGGTGAATTGGAAGCAAAAGCATTGGTTGGATGCTATGGTATTGGATGGGCATATGGATATGGAAGATTATTTTTAGGATTTGATGTTGCGTCTGTTTGTTATACTTTCAGTGAATCAGTCGATGCTGAGGGTGGTAATAATTCACAAGATAGTGACCTTGAAGATGTTGGAGAGTTTATCAATGACTTGAGTTCATCAAATAGATACGCAATGATATATCTGGGTTTCATATTTTAATGATATCGTCAATTATAAAAGGATTGACGGCCACTCTAACTGATCTTGTCATAGATAGATCCCAAAATCTTTCTCAACAAAAAACTTTAGAGGTATTGAGAAAGAATCTTTCAAGAAAACAATTAGATATTATTGAAATAATAATAAATCGCCCAGAGACATATTGTGATATATGTCTCTTGGTCGAAAAACACAAGTGTCCATTTCAATGAGAGCAAAAGTAGTTCTGGTATGGAAATGGATTATACCGATGACTATTGGGTTTATAATAGTCATCGTTTCAATGAACTATTGTATTTGGACTTATATAAATAAAAAACACACACCTAGAAAACACCATAACTGTTTCTTTCAAAATGAAGGTGACATTTTAATGACATTTAGAGGAACATTTACTAAGGAAGAACGTAAAAGAATCTGGAAGGAATGTAAAAAAACCAGGCATGATTTTAATAAACGAAACTAAAAAATAAATGATAGTATTTTAAGAATAAATTCAATATATTTTGGTATTGTAAATATGCGAAAGTTAGAAAAAATATTAATAGTAGATGACGATGATTCGTTTGTAGCATTAGTTAAAAAAGTTCTTTCAGATGAAAAATTTCTGGAAATCCAAACATCAAGGAACGGTTCAAGAGCAATTGATATTATCAAAATATTTAGTCCTGATATTGTTATTATGGACATTCATCTTCCAGGACATATAGATGGATTTACAGCAATTAAATGGATTAAATCACATGATAATGAAATAGAAATAATTGCTATTTCAGCAGATAGTGAATCCCAAACTCACTATAAAGCAATCTCATTAGGGGCATTTTGTTTTATAAGAAAAAATAAAAAAATCACTCAATTGCTTTCAAGGTCAATATCCAGACTGAAGAAAATAAAAGAATTACAACAGAAAGAAGAAGACTATATGACACAGGCAAGATGTGTGTCATATAGTAAACGGTCTGAAAAAAGAAAACATTTTTCAGACGCTGAACGAATAGCAGCAAGGGTTAGATTGGAAAATAATAAGGAGGGCATTAATGGCTAATGAAAAATGTACTCTTTGTGATGACACAGTCACCTTTGATGCTTGTGAAAGAATCCGCAAAGAAACTGTTGAAAATGTAATCAAAGCAAGAGAGATAACCTCAGAGTGGATTCGGTTGTATATAGAACAATCTGTTGAAAGTCTTAGCACGACATTGGAAGATATAGAAAAACGTCAACCTCTCAATGCTGAAGAGATATCTGATATTGTCAAAAATAAAGTCAATAAATTGATTGATGATATATTATCTGAACGTCTCAGACCAGAGGCATTTACCAAATTCATGACAAATGCTATTTATTATTATAATGAAAAGAATAATATAGCAACCATAAAGGATACCAAAACTTTCGACCTCACTGAAGATGATGTGAAAATTATTTATCCTTTGAAACGATATTTTACTATTGTTGGTATTATAATAATGTCAACTATTTCAGCATTCGGGTTTTATACTAAAATAACCAATGACATTGAGAAATCTAAAGAGACGATAGTTTCATTAGAACAAAAAATAAAATCATTAAGAAAGGAATCAGCAAAAAGTAAAAAATTCAGAGAGGTAACATTTATCAATCTCAAGAAAGATATTGAGAGATATCTTGAATATAATTTATCTAATGATGAACCTCAATTTGATGAAAATACCGATTCATGGAATATTCATACTGATAGCAGAAAAAATAAAAGAAGAAATGCTAGACCATATATACGATAGGGCATGGTTATTGCGTTTAATAGTATAATAACCAAATAACCCTCATTATAAAGGATTTTATGAAGAATTTCATCGTTTTTGTCGTTTTGACATACATTTTTGTTGGAACAAGTTTTGCCGGAAAGAAAGACCCCATTGGAATGATTTTTGGTGTGGAAGGAAAAGTTGAGTATAATAAAACTCCATACACCAATAAATGGAGAAAAGTAAGACGGAACAAATTTATTTTTGAAGGATATCAAATACGCACAGACATCAAATCTTCAGCAAAAATAGCATTGAAGAAGACTGGCGAGACGTTCGTAGTAAAGGAAGATAGTATCATAAATGTAACAAAAAGTGGTCTAACAACCATAAATGGTTCAATCAAACAATTTGAAAATCAAAATAAATTGCTTGGTGGATTGATGAAACGATTTAAAAAATCTCAATCTTATACTACCGTGAGAAGAAGTGCTGAGAAATCAGGCATTTCAATTGATGCTGTAAGAAATGTAGTAATATCTTCAGAATCACCTATAATAATGTGGGAAAGTGTTGGAATTGATTATAGATATGAATTAGAGGTTGGATATAATACATATCTAATACCACCAGATACAGGAATCATTGAAGCAGTCATTGATACATTTAGTGGCAAACGGAAATTCAATATTAAAGTTTTCAAAGGTGATAAATTTATTATGGAGACTGGCAAATATAGATCAAGAGGAAGAATGAAAGAAAGATTTATCAAGATTCTTTCAAGGTCTGAACAACGCAATATCAGAAACGCAATAGAAGCAATCAATGATAATTTTGGTGATAATTCGTTTATGCTTGGAAGTTTCTATGAAAGGAAGAAAATGTGGTTTGCGGCACTTGAACAATATAAAAGTTATCTAAATGAGAATCCAGAAGAATTGGAGATGGAACCTTATGTATTTGCTTTGTACAAGAAACTCAAATTCAAAAAGACATATAAGGATGAATTGTCTATTTGGAATGAGAAGATGAGAGATTAGATTTTTTGCCTCAAGCATAAATAACTATAGGACTTTTATAATCAAATTATGCTTAAAAACTACAATCTAATAATCATTGATAGGTCTGATATATTCTTGGATTTAATTGAAATAAATTATAATTTAGATCCAAGATTCAAATCAATTTATACATTTAATGATTTATCATTATTTGAACTTTTTTTCAAAAAGAAATGTGAAAATAAAGAAAAGTTGATAGTGATTGTTGATAAAGAGATGAATGGTTATGAATCTCTACAGATGATAAAGAAATCTGATAAATCAATACCAGTTATCTTAACATCAGATTCTAATGATATTTTAAATGCTCTGAAAGCACTTGTTAATGGTGCTGATGCGTTTGTTGATAAACGTCAAAAATATTTGTTAGAATTAGATCATATGATGATGATAACATTGAAAAAGATAGAGAATGATATAAACAGAAAAAATTCATTAGACAACATAGTAAAACAAGAAATATCAAAATATTTAAAAAAAGTTCCAAGATATCCTGGACATTTTCCAAGCGTGGAATTTATAAAACATCATGAACTTAAATTTATTGAAGATCACATAGCATATGGATAATAATTTCAATTCAAATAGAAGGAGTGATGCTTCACAAGAAGAGTTCATTGGGTCTTTATATGATAGCATATTAGCACTCGCTGATAAAAATGCTGTTTCATTGGTAGAGAATGCTAAATTGAATTTTCGTGATGTGCTTGCTTCATCTATTAAACCTCTTGAGGATAAGATACCTTCAGAAGCGCAACAGAAAAAAGTAGTGGAGGACATTCTTGAGTCTGATTTCATAATCAAGTTAAATGAAAGTATCAAAGACAATGCCACCCTCAGAGAAGTGATAAATCAAAGAATAACTGAATGGTTGAAAGAAAGAAATTTGAATGAATCGGCAATGATGGAAAAAGTGATGACAAACATCAAATCCAAATTGTTTGGTTTTTTCTTCATGAACATGGCGTTGCTCATCCCAGCAATTTTATGGATTTTAACATTACGGACTGATATTACATCAAATACCAAATCTATAAATGATGCCGCTGAAATGGATGAGAAGATTGAAAAGAAGATTGATGAACTCAAAGATTTTGATGATAATGGGACTCTAAAAAATCGCGTGGATCTTCTTTATAAATATAAAAACGAAACCCTAAAAGAAAAATTATCAACAATTGAAGATACCATAAAATATAATACAGATCATAGGGATTTATGGGACGCAATCAAAAGAATGACAAGATCTCAGCGTAAACGACAATGAAAAAAATTATAATTCTAATATCTATTCTTTATTCATCAATCGCATTATGTGATGATTCGATTGGTTACAATATTGATTTCCTCAACACAACAATCACACCATATGCCAGTCTTATGTTTGTTGATACCTCAGCAAATAAAGTTCCAGGCCAATATAATGATATTGAAGATATAAATGAAGGTGTGTATGGAGGAGTTCAATTCCAATCTTCAATATTCGCCCATTTAGAAGCAAAAGGTCTGTTAACATACGAACCAGGATTCAAGGATGGTAGTGATTTAGGTTTTGAATCTATTCTTCTTGAATTGTATGAATGTATAGGCAATTTAGATTTTGGTTATAGATATGGAAGATTGATTTACTCATATGGACCTGAAGGTAATAAAAGAGTAAATCCAGTATATAGACATGATATCATAAATGTCTCTTCAAATCTTTGGTTGAATAAAAATATCTTGTATAGGCATGGGGATGGACAATCAGGATATCTATTCTATCATTTAAACTCACATTCCTCTTTCAATCTTGAATACACAGACATCACAAAATATAACCCCAAACCTATAGCAGATTATACCAACAATGCTGATCCTGATTTCGGTATAGAGGTTGAAAGTGTTGATGTTATAGTCAAACATATAAGTCTTGATTTATACAACACCGAAGTTTCTTATGATGAAATGGATATAGTGATGAATATAGACATTTCAAATGAACATTATGAAACGCAATTTCCAATGGTACCACAGTTTATGCGTGTTATTGGCGTTCTTACCCAACCTTTTGAATTACGGTCTTATTCAATAAAACAATGGATTGGTAATTTTGTTGGGTCTGCTCAAAATATTGAAATGGAATATCTTAACACTGGGACTGATAAAAGGTATTACAATATTTTTGGTCTTAATGGTTTTGAGGGTACTATACGAATGATGCATACTCTGTTCCAGTATCGACCACCTAATTCAAAATTCGCCAATTTCTATATTGAACGTGGTTGGATGATGAAAGGTGATGGTGTTGGAGAAACGGATGAGAATAGAGGGCATGAAAATTGTATAGGTAATAGATACGACTTCACTGTAAAATTCTCACTGAAAACACAATTTTGTGATATAAAAAACACCCAATTCTTACCATTCAATGAAAACCCTGATAGATCAGAAATGGAAGAAGATTGGAAACTATATGCTATTCAACTAACATACCAAATATAACAAATGAAAAAATTATTATTCATTCTAATTTTTGTTTTTTTGTCCTCCATTGCTGTTGCTGACCATACTACTATTATAGGCAGTGATGAACTCAAAGTGATTCGCATTTCCAAATCTCATGCTATTGGTTTATTTAGTGGTATGAAAAAGATGCTTCGTGGAGAAATAATCAAAGTTTATCTTCCCAACCTCAAATCTAATGTAACCAGAGAATTAGTTGAAAATGTTCTTGGTTTGAATTATAATAAATTTGTTGATACTTTCCATAGCAGGTCATCAGTATTGAAAGGTAATTTACCAATTATCTTACCATCGACTGAAATTATGGAATTTATAATGAGTACAACCGATAGACCTGCTATTGGATATATTTCAAATGGACTCCAACCTTTTGTTATAGGAGATTCAGAGGGAAGAATAATTTTGATTGAAATTATACATGAATAATTTAAATTTTCTACTTGTTGGTACCAATTTATCCTTTCAATGGACCGTTACTGAGCATTTATCCAGATTAGGATATTCTAATTTTTTCAAAGTTAATACCTCTGAGGAATCTTTCAATCATATAAAAAATAATCAAGTTGATGTCATAATCGGGCATTATTCTGAAGGATTGGCATTATTCAAGAATATAAATAAACATATACGATATATGAGAATACCGTTTATATTAGGTCTGAAGAATGAAGACGATGTTTTCAAACATGGAGTATATTCAATTTTATGGAAAGATTTTTCAACTGATGATTTAAAGAGAGAAATCAATAAAGTTCAAAGTTTGGTATCATGATTGTAGAAATATTATTAGCAAATACTCTCAATACAACATTATTCGTATTGTTAATTGCTTCCTTTCTCATTATTTTTGTGTTGAGTACAAAATGTATAAAATGTGATGAGATTATAGCAGATTTACAAAACCAAGCAGATACTTCAAGAAAAGGTTTTTATCATTCAGCATTAGTCGCTCAAGAATTAGTTGATTTAATTGATTTAGCACCAATAAGCAAAAAAGATTTGAGAATACTCGCAGTGATGAATGATAAAATAGAAGCATTAGACAAAATAAAGGATTTACAATGAAGAACGATATACTTTTCAATTTACTCCCAAACTTCACTCCTAAAGAGAATTGGGGTGACTATACATTGATAGATCCAGAATTGCTTGTATTGATGCAGGGTATAAGAACATTTATTGGTGAAGAAGTAAATGGTTATATTCACATAAACAACGCATATGATTTAACAGGTCATTCAAAAAAGAGTCAACATTTTTTAGGAAAGGCATGTGATTTTTATGTTGGCAATGTTGACTTCAAGGTTGCGATAGATTTGATTCTGGAATTTATTGTGAATAACCATGTATCTGATAAGGTTGGTTTTGGAATATATCTTGATTGGAAAACGAGAGGATTTCATCTTGATACCAGAGGAACAAGAGCAAGATGGAGTAGAGTAGAAGGAAAATATTATGGTATTGACTATGGTATAGAGGCACTAAAAAACGAAAATAAATAGGAGAACAATGAAGATAACGAATGGTGTATTCTGGGCAGATAATTTTTTAGAACTGGTAAAAAGACTAAAAGATTTTAAGGGTTTCAAACCAAAAGATGCTTACAGTATCAGTCTACTCACAAAAGAACTTGGAGAACGGCAATTACTTTTTGAAGGCATCAGAAAAGAAATTCTTGAAAGGCATGGAAAGGTAGAACCAGATGGTAATGAATATAAAGTACCAGATGAAAATTGTACCGCATTCCTAGAGGATATGAAAGAAGTTTCAGAGATTGAATTTGAAGTTGAATTCAATAAGATTCCATATTACGAGGGACTAAATTTTTCTCCAGGGGAAATGACAATCGCTGAAAGTATTATTGATTTTTCATCATTAAAAGATTAAATGGCAACAACTACTGATTACGCCCACGAGAGTTCATTTATTTTCAGGATGGGTAATTCTGTGAAAGAGGTGGAATTCAATATAACGGGTGTTTCTGGAATGGGCGTTTCTCTTGGCCAGATAGACCTGAATTGGCAATCAACTAAAATGAAACGCCCAGGTGATGAAGTAACTTTTGGAGAATTATCTCTTACAGTATTGCTTGATGAAGATTTTAATTCATTCACTGAGTCTATTGAATTTATCAAATTATTCAAAGATTATGAAGCAAATACAACAAGTTGGGATGATGCGTTTACTGGTATTCTTATGACTACCAATAATCGCAATAGATTCAATAAAACATTCGAATTTCATAATTGTTGGTTTCAATCTGTTAGTGATTTGACATTTACGAGTACATCAACCGATGCTACTCCATTGACATTCACTATATCAGTAATATATGATTATTTTTCGTATAAATGAGAAAGGGAAGATATAAATTCAAGCAAGGGAAGTATAAACCAATCCATCCAGAGAAATGGATAAATCCAGATGAAATCATCTATAGGAGTGGTTGGGAACTCACTTTCAATAAATGGGCAGATAAGACACCAAGCGTAGTTCTTATAGGCAGTGAAGAAATAATCATCCCTTATAGGTATGAAGTTGATGGTAGAATGCACCGTTACTTCACAGATTATTATATGAAAGTATTACAAGAAGACCAATCAATAAAAGAATTTATTATTGAAATAAAACCATTTGCTCAATGTTCACCACCGAAAGCACCGAAAAGGAAATCAAAAGCATATACCAGAAAGATAATGGATTATATAAAGAACGTCAATAAATGGGACGCAACAAAAAAATACTGTCAGCAACTCAGAGAGATAAAAGGAAGAGATATCGAATTCAAGATAATCACTGAAAACGAATTACCAAAATACAATGGCAAGTAGATTTGAATATAACACAATGTACGCATTTAGGTATGATACTCCAGTCACCTTCAAGAAAATAAAAGTCTGGGATAAAACACCATTTGTTTTTCCATTGAATATTGAAACGAAAAAAGGAAAACATTATATGCTGGGTCTCAACCTTCATTGGTTACCACCAATGAGACGGGCAGGATTTGTCAAGTGGTTAAAAAGCATTTCAAAAGCATCCAAGAAATCATATGACAAAAAGAGAAGTTCATTATTACAAGGAAAAGAGGCAGCCATTGTTTATAAAATGTTGAAAGGCACTCCATATGAAAAGGGTATAAGAATGTATAGAAGAGATCAGATAAGAGGCAAAATCATTTCAGTACCAATGGAAGATATTACTATGAGAATGTTGTTGAAAAAGGATTTCAGGACACGAACAGAAGGCAAAGGTGGTGCCGCATAAATAAGAGTAAAACATTAAAAGACAAATTATGGCAAATACATTTTCAAATATCTTTGAGGAATTGAAAAAATCATTCTATTCTGCTGGTGAGGCTAAACTTGAAGTAGGAAAGAAAGATACTTGGTCTACATCAACACCCCAACCGTTTATCCCTCCACAAGAGGGTGAAATATCTCAGGGTGGAAGTTATGGATATAATCTAGCAGGTTCTATTGATTATATCTTAGCAGAACGAGATAGTTTGATATCACAATGGAGGAACATGATGTTTACTCCAGAGACAGATCAAGCAGTTCAAGAAATTGTTAATGAAGCATTAGTTTTTGAAGAAGATGATTCACTACCATTTGAATTAATCCTTGATGATATAGATACAACAGATCAACTAAAAGATCAAATCACTGAATCTTTTGATAATCTAATGAAATTAATGGATTTCAAAAATAAAGGTGAGCAATTATTCAAACAATGGTATGTAGACGGTGTTCTGAATTTTGAAGTTGTTTATAATAATAAGAAAATTCATGAAGGTGTCAAGAAAATTATTCTATTATCTCCATACAATTTTTTCAAATTCAAGAATGTAGAAACTGGAGAAACTACTTATTTCATGTCAACAAGACTTCAAGATAGAATGAATGATTCTTCTCTAAATCTTCAAACATTATCAACTGAGTCTGATGTACATTATAAGGATGAACAAATAACCCAAGTAACATCAGGCATTCTCAGTGCTGATAGGTTATTTCCATTATCTCATCTAAACAAAGCAATGAAAGTTGCCAATCAATTAGCACTCATTGAAGATTCTCTTCTTATATACAGGATCACAAGAGCACCAGAGAAAAAAGTATTCTATATTGATACTGGACGATTACCTAAAGCAAAGGCTGAAGAATATATCCAGAACATGATGAATAAACATAGAAATAAAATCAATTATAATCTTGATACAGGAACGGTGGACAACCAAAAAAGGTCTATTTCAGTTCTTGAAGATTATTGGCTACCTAGAAATGCTGACGGAAAAGGAACTCAGATTGATGTTCTTCAAGGTTCTGGTGCTGATCTAGGAGAAATTGCTGACCTTGATTATTTCAATGATAAATTATATAGAGCATTGAATGTTCCACAAATGCGAAGGCAAAAAGATTCTAATTTTGAAAGCATTACAACTTCAGGAATAAATGTTGAACGAGAAGAAATAAAATTCTTCAAATTCATTGTTCAACTCAGGAAGAAATTCAACTCAGCAATATATGATTTACTCAAAAAAGATTTATTAGCAAAAAAAGCATTCACTATTACTGACTGGAATAGTATTGTTGGTAATATTAAAATTTCATATAAAAATAATTCTGATTATGCTGAAAAGGCAAAATTGATGAATATGGAAGAAAGGATGAATATTGCTATGAATGCTGCTCAATTACAAGATGAAGGAATGCTGACTAAATCATACATCAAACGAGAAATTCTTGGATTTACTGATGAAGATTTGAAAAACTTTGATAAAGAAATTGAAGCAGATTTAAAGAAAGAAAAAGAGTTGGCTGATAAATATGGCGAACAAGAAGAGGAATAATCTAAGATAATTAGAAAAACCACTAAAAAAATGAATGAAACTATAAATAGAATAAGTATAGATAACGCAATAAAATCTCTGGAATCTAATACGAAAGAGGAATTCTCAAACATTCTTTCAGATTTATACCAAGAGAGATTGGAAAAGAAAGTTTGGGAAGTGTACAGTTTAATCGAAGACGAACTTCGTGATAAAGCAAAAGCATATCAAAAACAACATAGGAGAAAAAAAACATGAGTGCTAAACAAATTGATAAGATGATTGTTGAAGCGTCTGAGAAAAATTATGTAGGATTTTCAGAGTTTGTAGGACAATTAGTTGAAAGTAAAATGACCACCAGCATTACTTCCA
>Ga0208299_1002665_pt1 | contig 11847 bp, 24 predicted proteins | sample 15_taG_FD_184089 | JGI IMG/M metagenome (GOLD analysis project Ga0208299, IMG submission 184089) | Marine viral communities from the Subarctic Pacific Ocean - 15_ETSP_OMZ_AT15312 metaG (SPAdes) (version 2) | ecosystem: Environmental > Aquatic > Marine > Oceanic | place: Pacific Ocean | collected...
CGAAGCAGCACCATTCGGTAGAAACCTAGATCCAAATGCTCCCTCACCTTCAAGTAAAGGGACATTATTTGAACCTGTAAAATCCTGTACTAAATTTATAATAGCAGGTCCAAGACTTCCATCGCCTTTTTCATAATTTGCGATTGACATAGTCTCACCGACCAGTGCCGATGTTTTTTTGAATTTTCTTGCTGATTTGTCTGCGGTGTAAATAATTTTACGTTGTGATGGTTTCAATCCATCAATAACTGAAGGGATGGCTCTGTCAGTGATTACTGACATTGAATATTCTTTAACTTCGTTGTTCAAAAAATCTTCAATCTCTCTTTTCATTCGTTCTCCGTATTAGAGGTTTTTTGTCTCTCTTTACTTATAACCTACTTGACTAGATAATCTCTGTCAAGAACTTTTTAATTATAATTCAAAGAATTTTCAAGGTCAATATGAGATATATCTTCAAAGACAAAGTTGATTACTTCACGCATTGGATCATCAAGATTTTTGCCTGTAAGAATCTTGCCATTTTTTATAGCAAAACATTCACAAATATTGATGCTGGAGAAATAATCATTTAGAAAAATAATGAGGTTGGCGACGCTGGTTGGTAATAATGCGATATTGAAGGATAAGGATATTTCATACTCATCTTCAAAATAGATATTACATAATAGAGAATGTAAAGCCATATCAGTCTCATCGACCTGAACCTTCTTCATTGGTATATTAAATTCATTTGTGAAATTAGTCATAAAAATTTCAAGCATTTTTTCGTTCATAGTCTCGTTCTTTTAAAGGTTGGCTTACATTCTCTTGGGTTTAATTACTGTATAGCAATTTTCTGAGGTTGCTTCTCATCGGGAATAATCTTCTCCAATGAAATTGTCAACAGTCCATCCTCAAGTTTTGCGTCTTGGACTTGGACATCATCTGCTACTACAAATGATTGTTTGAAATCTCGTTCAGCAATACCTCTGTGGGTAAATAACTTTTTAGATGAGGATTCATCCTTTTCTTTCGTTCCCTCTACCAGTAATTTATTATACTGTTTCTGGTGAGTAATTTCAATATTACTTTTGTTGAATCCTGCGACTGCTAGTGACAGTTCATATTTATTATCTCCAACCTTTTCTATATTATAGGGTGGATAGTTATTATTATGCTGTGATGCTGTGAATGACTTTTCAAAATCATCAAATAAATCTGATAGACCGATAGACCAGTTGAAAAAGTTCTGTGGAAATGTATAACCAAATGATGTTGGAATTTGTTTTTGTGCTTTCATGATATTCTCCTTATAAAAAGCAAGTTTAAAATCGTGAACCCTGAAAAGCAGGCATTCACTAGGACAAAATGTACACTAGGTCTTTCAAGCACCTGAAACTGTTTATAATGTCCTGAAAAGTGGTTAAAATACCTTTATTTTAACCTCTACTGTATTAGTTGCATTTATTATGCCTAAGTTACCTCACTTAGCCATTGTTTTCGTTTATCAGCATTTTTACCATACACCAACTCCAGAGATTTTGAAGCATTCTTGCCAGGTTCAAAAGTGATGTATTTAGGTTTATTTATCATCTTCTCATACAAGTCTTCTGATAAACTCCCTAGACCTTTGAAGTATGATATAGAGTAATTTTCAATATCAGGTACAGTATCGACCCAATCTCTATGCTCTTCAAAAGTGTATAGTGTTTTGGTAGTTTTTCCTTTCTTCACTGAATATAGTGGAGGCAGTATTCTCAAAATCTTTCCATCCGTTATTAGTTCGGGCCAAAACTTCCAAAAGAAATTGATTAGTAATCCTGTAATAGCATTACCATCAACATCAGCATCTGCCATTATAGCGATTTTCCCAAAATTCAAATTCTTTGGTTTCTTGCCAATCTCAAGACCAACCAAATCCATAATGGTTTTCAACTCGTTATTACTAAGCACCTTCAGAGGCGTTTCACTGTGGACATTCATAACCTTTCCACGCAGAGGATAACCAGCAATATTAGGTGGTCTGGTCGTTATGAGAGAATTAATGGCGGAATCACCCTCAGTAAGCACCAGAATATTATCATCTTTTTTCTTACTCTGTGCTGGGATAAACTTTGCTACTTTTTTGATTTTCTTTTTCTGGAGGGACGCCAATTTCTTTTTCGCAGCATTATCAACCTTATTCAAATATTTTTCTTTGATAGTGTCAATAAGTTTGGGGTTTGATAATATTTTGTTGCGAAACCGTTTGTCATCAAGCAATCCATTTATTATATGTTTGAACTCAACAATTGGACTAGTCATTCGTTCTTTTGTCTGACTGTCAAATTTAGGTTTTGGCATTCTTATAGAAACACCTATAAAGAGATGGGCACATAAATCAGAAGGTGAAACATCAATCTTATATTTCTTTTTGAAGAATGCTCTCATTTCTCGTTGGACGGTATCTCTAACATATACAACATGATTTCCTGTACAGGCACTACCATTTACAAAACCCATTCGAACATCTTCTTCAGAATAACCAGCGACAATATTCACCTTTTCATTTGAGATATATGCCATGTTCTCATCAACATCATTAAAATGTTCTTTGCCCACTCTCACAATTTTCTTATTATATCGAAAGGTGATCTCTGGATAGCACCAAGCAAGGTTTGAAACTCGTTTATGTATAAGACGTTCAAAATCTGTTTTACATTTATCAGTGACTTTGAAATACTCATAATCTGGTGTAAATGAGATTTCAGTAAATGTCTTTTTTCCGTTAGTTTTTTTGATAGATGGTTTTGATAAATCTTTTGAGTTGTTTGAGAATTTCTGTTTATATACATTTTTACCATCGTCAATCCAGCATGAAAATTCTTTTGAGAAAAAGTTTGTCAGACTAACACCAACTCCATTCTTTCCGATGGTTTCAGACTCTGAGGTATCATCAAAATTACTACCTGTTCTCAATGAAGTGTATATCAATTCTGGTGTGTATTTCCCAGAGGTATCATCGAAATCTGTTGGCACTCCACGCCCATAATCACAGATTGTTATTTTTCCGTTATCATAAAAAACATTTATTTTTGTGGCGTGTTTGAAGTCTGTTCGTATTGCTTCATCAATACAGTTATCCAATGCTTCAACAAAAATCTTATACAGACCTGGGTTGATTGTTACCATTTCCTCTGAGAGTTTACCATCTACATAGATAAATTCTTTTCTGTCAATCTCTGAGATTGACCCTATGAAAATTTCAGGTCTAGCAAGACAATAATCCAATTCATCTTCAAAGGTTCTGATATTTGTGTTACCAATCTTTCTACTATTTTTCATAAATATTCCTTATATCAAGTTTTTAAAACGTTTCAAACATTTACAATCTGAAATGATTTTGTTTTTTGTTAATTCTTTCACACTCTCCACTTCACCTCCAGGGTCACCATAAACACTTTTTGAAATGTTTCTATTGGAATTTCTAAGAATATGAAATAACTTTTGAAAATATTTTAATTGAGCATTAGCAACCGCATAAACTTCACTTTGTGCTTCAATAATAAAAGAAGCACCAGATTTGAATTTTACTCTAAATCGTTTCATTTGTTGTCTGTTTATGTATAAGAGACTAAATGAATTTTTAGTCTCTGTCAAGGATTATTATTGAATAATAACTGCTTTGAGGTTATTTATTTCAACCTCTTTTTTGGCAATGTCCTCCTTTGTTAGTGGCACTAGGTTAATGGTTGTGTTACCTTCAACCCTCTCAGGTTTGGTACCAAGTTGGAGTTGTCTGGTTATTCTTTCTAAGGCAGATTTCCGTCTTTCATTTTTAACTACATTCATTTGTTTCCTTTATGAGTTAATTTCATTTGCTTTCTTCAACCCTGTAAGTAATTTTTATCATTTTATATTTCTGGTTTTCAAATTCCATAACTTGGTATCCGTCTACTTCTTCAATAGTTGGACTTCCAAGTTTATATCCTAACATACAAAATATAAAACATACAAGTACCACACTAATGAAAATCATCGAATCTTTATCATTGTTCATTATCTCTCCAGTATTACATAATCACCAAAATATTTATCAAAGGTTAGTATCAATTCTTCATATGTTTCTTTTTTCATTTCATTAATAATTCTATCACCATCCAGTCCAAGTTCTCTGGCAAATCTTTTGGCGTATCCAAAAAGTACAAATGCGTTACCATCTGGTCCTGTCAAATCAATTATCGTTTCTGAACGTTCTGTTTTTTCTCTGATCATAAATTCTCCTATACGAATAATCCAGCCTTCATTAATACAAAATAGATACTACCATACCAGATAGTATCACCAAGAACACCTCCAATCATTTCATGTTCTATTTTTGATAGATAAGTTTTTACTACATCATATCCCCATCTATATCCAAGAAAGGATATTATTATCATCTCCCAACCGTTTAAATCCATTGTGTTCTCCTATTAATCGTTTATTTCCCTGTCTCTTTATCTATAACATACTGGATCAATGGATCTCTGTCAAGCATTATTTTCAATTATATCACTAAAAAATACTGGGATTTTTGAATTGAAATCTTCTAATAAATTTCCCATCAATTCCCTGATTTGGGGGTGTGCTGCTTTTGCTGATCTTAATTTCAAAATATGTCTCCACTCTCTCAGGTTTGTAGTAACGATGATTTCAGTCTTCAAAGCATTTGGTAGAACTTCTCTTGCCTGTTGTGCTGTCCAACCATGATTAATAAGATTGAAATATTCTTTTTCAATAGAACCCAATACGATTCTGAAATTGTGATAAGAAATACTATCATCTCCCCAGACTGGTTTAATAAAAGTCAATTCTTTTCCGAATTTTTCCTTTGAATAATTACAATATCTTGTACTTTCTTGGCTGAATGATGCCATACGATGACGAACCAATTCATGTGTTACTCCACGATTTGTAATGAATCTCACTGAAATATTGAAGTGTTCAATTACTGATTCGTGTTTGTAGTCGTGTAATAATCTACTGACGAATTTTTCTCCAGAACCTGGTTTTATTTTATCTTCCGATTTATAACATACTCGACCACATTGTTCAATATGTTCTATTACTGCTTCATTGTTCAATGGTGTTAGTATTTCGTGACTCTGATCTATTAATTTCATATTATCCTTTTAATCTTTAATTTCATTTTCAACGACATCACATTTAAAAACCTTGGCGTTTCCAAAGACCTTGGATGACCCATAAACTTTAGCATTGCTATAAACTTCAGCATAATCATAAATTTCAACATTACCAAAAATCTCAGCATTTCCTGAAATATGAGCATTACCAAAAACTTGAGCATCTCCAAATACCTTGGCATCTTCAGAGACCCAAGATTTTCCAAAAACATAAGCATTTCCAAAAACACAAGCATTATCAAATAATTGGGCTCGTCCAGCAATCTGAGCATCACCAGACACATGAGCATTGTCTATTACACTACACCCTTTACCAATCCAGCAATCACCTTCTTGGGATAGATTTTCTTCTTTCTTAATCCACCCTCCAAGGTCACCTTTTTTAACATTACCAAAATCTTTCAATGCTCTAATTCTGAATAACGGTTCTGGATCGTATTTATCAATAGTTCTGAATTTTTCGAATTTCATTGTGTTCTCCATATTAGAGGTTGTTTTTGTCTCTTTGTTAATTATAACCTACTTGACTAGATAGTCTTTGTCAAGCATTATTTTGATTATATTTCAATCTCTGTGAATGCGAACATTACTGCCTTTTTACCAAACTCTTCAAATAATGATTCAATCACTTCAATTGACTTTGCTGCGTGTTTTGAATACATATTGCGTGTTTGAAATGTCTCAATTCTATCATTACTCTCCAACCGTAAGAACCATTTTGATTGTGTATAGTTATTTTTATCAGCAATCCAGGCACCGTTCAGTTCATATAAACGTCTGAGGATTTTACCTTTGGTCTTGTACTTTTCAACCAAACTATCAATCTCTTCTTTTGTCTCTGTACAGATGCCAAGACCTATCAAAACATCTTTCCCAATATTTTCTTGCCAAGGGGTGGTGTAGTCACCTGATGTTCTGTATGTCCAATATTCTTCGTAGTTGTCAGGAAAAAATGGAGTTTTTCCTTCAATTAGTTTTTCTTGTAGTAAACTGACAAACTCTCCTTGGTCTTGGTCAATCAGTTCGCATATCGCTTTTTTTAATGATTCTTTATTCATTTATTTTCCTCTCGTATTTCTGTAATGTTAAAAGTTTTATACATAATCATGCTTTTTCATGTATTTTGTTAAATATTTCATACATAAACTCTTTGAGGTTTGAGTTCAATTTTATATTGGTTTCATTCTCTTCATAATATTGCTGTGCGGTTCCTCCAAACTTATACCCCATTGCTGTCCATTCGATAATCATATGAACAATGTCAGTAGTGGTTTTTGCTACTTCATGGTGGTGGCGATTTTCTTGTTTGTGGTGATCCCAAGATTTATAAAATAATTCTTTATCAACCGACTCTCCTGCCAGAGGGAAAAAACAACTCCTATATTGAGTAAACTCTTTGGCAGAAAACTTAGATAAGTCATGGTTTTCAACCTCTGTTCTAAAGTTAAACCAAGTATAATCATCTCCAAACCAAGCCATGCCATTACATGCTGAGCATATCTCATTGAATGCTCGCATTACATTGTTTAAATGCTCTTCAAGATAATCAAGATAGTCTCTTGTTTTATCAATATAGTCCTGACCTCTCATCTTGTTTATGTATGCCATTATTCCTCCACAATCAACTTCACTATCTTGTTACCCACCAGTAGAGCATTGATAGTGTCAAGAGGATCAGAATAACGTATAAACTCCATCGCCAAAGTTTTCAAAGCATCCTCTTTTGATTCGTATATCTCCCAGAATCCGCCATCTTCTCCATCCAAACAAGTGGGGTCTCCCATCTCATCTACCAAACTACCATTAACAATTTGTATAAATCCTTTCCAGTTTGGGTGTTTAATTTTCTTACCTTCAATCAAAGCAATCATTGCCTTTTCGTCATTCATTCTTTCTCCTTTCATATTCTTTTTGAGTAACGATATTATTATTCCATTTTGTCAGGGGTTGGGGTTCTTCAACATTTTTCTGGTGTAATTCCCATATACCATATTCTTTACCAGCATTGAAAACGTCCAACAGATGAAGATAACCCCAAGATTTTTCATCTGATTTTACACTCCGTTTTATTATTGTATGGGCATCAATAGGTTTTCTCATTTTCTCATTTCTTCTCTGAATGTTTTAAGTGAATCTCTTATAGCAGGGTAATCCATCGCCAGAATCTGACAGGCCAATAACGCAGCATTTTTGGAAGCATTTATTCCAACCGTTGCTACAGGTATTCCAGGTGGCATCTGAACTATAGAATATAGAGAATCAACACCATTTAATGCTCCAGATGATAGTGGAACACCAATAACTGGTTTGATTGTATGAGAAGCAACCGCGCCAGGTAATGCTGCTGCCAATCCTGCCCCTGCTATGAATACTTCAGTTTCTCTTTCTTCGCAATGTAATATATATTCTTTCAATTTATCTGGATTTCTATGTGCTGAAATGACCTTGAACGCATATTTAATTCTGAAGTCATTTAATAAATCAAAACATGGTTGCATGACTTTTTTATCACTCTCACTGCCTAATATAACTGATAATATCATTCGTTTCCTTATAAGTGGTATTTTGTAGCCAGAGAATACTGGCTACGTTTGGGATTATGCGTCAAGAATATCAACGACTTTTGAATACTGTTCTGCCTCAATTTCCATTTTCGTGATATCATCACCAATATCTTTTCCTTCAATCTTTTTGGTTTTGAGTTTCACACCCTGCCTAAATGCTTTTTTCTCAATCTCACATTTCTGACAGGTATCTGGCATAATAGTTTCATTAATTTCTTTATCCAGTGTTTCAATGGATTTTAGGTCTTCAGAACTTTTCTTGAGCATCAACTCGACAAGTTCTTTTTTATCGGTAGGGATTTGTTCAACCCCATACTCATCAGTCCAAAGTTCTTGGAATTTTTTCAGGGATTTATATTGATCTGGCATCGGTGTTGTAATACTGATGTTGATGCCTTTGCTCATCAGATGTTGTTCAATCTTTGTACCCTTTCCGATATAACTCATTAATTTATACAAATCAACAAAGTCATTAACCATCGTATCCAGTTTTCCTTTTGATGTTTCATTTGGAACACCTGGAAGATAATGAAGAGCATTTCTCACAAGGTTGAATTGTCTCCCTTTTGCTCCAAATCCAAAGTTGAACAGTTTACTCAATGAACGCAGTTTTCTTTTATATGTTTCTTTAACATCAATTGAAATTTCTGCTGCTTCAGTAACTTTATCTACAAAAAATTTTTCTTCTTTCATTCGTTTCTCCTTTAGAGGATTTTATTTGATTCGTTTCTCTCCATTAATAAACCCAGCCTTATATGCTGTTCTCATATCGTTATACTTAAAAGTATAACCATGATGTCCTTCGATCCATTCTCTTATCCATTTTTCCATATTGTCAATCTCTTGTATGGATAAGTCAATGTTGTCGGTTTCTTTTTCGTTTTCTCTATTCATATAAATAATCATTAGGTTTTAGTGATTTATACATTTCCCATTCTCTGGAATCTTTTCCAAAGATAATGGAGGTATTGGTGATCTTCACAAACACCATTACAACGATAATACCAATTATATATTCATTCATTTTAATTCTCCGTAGGTTGATAAAAATTCTTCTCCAAACATTTCATCATTTAAAATATGCTCAGTGTTTTGAAGTTCTTCTTTGGCAAATTTACGTTTTTTATGATCAGCAAATTTCTCCCATTCTTGAGATTCTTTGCCGAATCCATTCATCTTGTGAGGGTGACACATTAGGCAACCTCCACGCTGATTTTTTGCTTTATGTCTTTTATGATTCATCTCGTAGTGAATTTATCATTTCAATTTGAATAATTATGTCTTTATGTTCTCTTTCAAGTTTGGACATCTTTTTCTTGACCGTTAATAACATTGTCCCAAGATCAAGAAGTGTTCTTGCTCTTTCTGCTTCTGGTTCTGGTTTTGTTTTCATAAGTGATATTATAAATTGCTTTATAATATTTATAATATCACTGGTTATTTGTAGTTTACAACCTCATCCTTTGGAAACATATACCAGAGTTGGTATTTATCATGCATTTCAAAAGATAATCTTTTAAGGATTTCAAATTCTTCATCAGTTTCAGATGAAATTATAACCTTACTGATATCTTCTTCTGAATTGTCAAACCAATATTCTATTTGACCACAACCATAAATAACCGTGTCAGGTTCTACCCATCTCATTTTCGTGTCTATAAAGATTGAGAGAGAATGTTGATTTTTAAAAACGGATGCTGATTCAATAACATCATCATAATTTGGATTATTTTCTATTTGTATTTTCATTTATTCTCCTTTCGTTTATATCTTACTATAATGAAGTATTCTATCTCTGTCAAGTTAAAACAATAGATTTTTGATGCCCGACATGAACTGTTGGGTCGATCCAAATATCAATACCAAGACTTTTTGCGACACCACAAAAACCAACATCTTCTGAAGTAAATTCAACCACATCTTCATTGAAGTCTTTGTATATAGGTCTGAACCAAGGATATTCCATCTGTTCAAAAACCCCTGATTTAATCACCATAAAACCTAAACCTGTATAATCAGCCTTGAATATTTTCTTCTTCTTTTTCAAATCTTTTCTGGACATAAATTTATAGGTTCCGTTTCTCATAAATTCTTCATCTTTCATATCAATAACAGTGGTATAATGAGTGTTATTTTCCATTATATAATTACCAGCAATTATGTCTTTGTCGTGGTCAATTAATTTGAAAATATCTTTTGGATTCCAAACAATATCAGAATCAATCCAAACAATATGACTGTAAGGAATTTCTCCATTGAATGGTTTTTGTTTCTTTCCTCGCAAGGTACTACCACCCAAACATTGATTTCTCGCAAAATACACCACAGCACTATATTGACATGACATTCTAAATTGATATCCTCTTTGTGATGTCTCAAGTATTGTAGATGTCCAAGAGTGTAAAAACTCTTTTGTGAAAGTTCTACCAGGCAAACAATATATAATATTTTTCATTTATTCTCCTTTCGTTTATATCTTACTATAATGAAGTATTCTATCTCTGTCAAGTGTTTTTTATTATTGTTTTATACAAAAATTGGATTGGATAATTGTCAGTTGCTATTAGCATATCATCAATGTGAAAATGCCCACAATACCAATTTTTGAAGCTGAGTTTACTATAAATCAAACTCAGATATTCTGAAACTGTATCACCCTTGGTCATTGCCAGTCCAAGTAATCTGACATATTCAGATGGTGTTGTATGGGTTATAACACAATCAACATTCCAGTCAACACTTTCAAGGGATGATAGACCTTTTTCATATTCAGAGTAACTTGGTAATTCTTCTGGCCACCAAGTTACTTGATTTGTCCGTAAATGTTTATCTATAGACAAAGCACCTCCAAACGCAAAGAATGATTTATTTTCTATGGTGTAGATATTGCCACGTTTCAAATGAAAGATACTATCAGATACCTTCCCTACAGTATTATTAAACTTTTCAATTTGAGGCAGGTCATTCAACATATTGTGGTTTTCGTGGTTACCATCAATAAAGAGAGTTGTCCAAGGTTTTTCATCAAACCATTTAGTCCAATACTCTTGAGATTTGTCTATCCCTGCTTTCCAGAGTAATCCAAAATCTCCAGTGATAATGAGGTAATCTTTTTTTGAAAGTGTTTTACCTTCTTTCCAGTTTTTTGAAGAGAATCTTGTGAATCCAATTTCTCCGTGTGTATCTCCAGTGATGTATATTGCCATATTGGATTATTGTATTTTTGGCGACCTTGACGAGGTTCGAACTCGTATAACCCACCGTGACAGGGTGGTGCATTATCCAGTTATGCTACAAGGCCATTTAATTTGGTTCCCCCGAACGGATTTGAACCGCCATATATGCTTTACAAGAGCATGGTATTACCATTATACGACAGGGGATCATTTTTATTTATCTCCAGGATATATGTATTCTCCAGTATTAGTGAAAATGTATGCGTCACTTGATTTTCCGCTAGTATCTCCACCCTCTCCAGATTCTTCTATTTCAAACCCAGAAAGTTTTTTATAAAAACTACTTTCATGAGCATTGTCCTGAAATATTTCCAAACATTCTTGTAAATCTTCAATCTTTTCATCTACAAATTCTTCAGCAATTATCTGAATTGCGTTGTCTGGAAAATAAAATGCTGAATCTATAATTTGAACATCACCATAAGTTTCATCCAGATTTGTAATTCCAAAAATTAATTTAGATGGATCAAACTCACTATCAATGTCTAAAAAGAATTCAGAGAAACTACCCTTTTCATTCGATTCACCTCCAAAGTATCCAAAAACTTCTTCATCATTAGTTGGTTCTATACATGGGCATTTTGTCTCTATAAACTCATGTTGGGTAGTATGCTCAGAAGAATCATAAACTTCAGTTTCGTTTCCATCTTCATCAAATACTTCATAAACGGTATAACTCAAAGATTCAGTACAAACACCGAAGGTATGAAATACATCTCCAAATTCAAAAAAGTTATAATCCTCATCTTCAGTATACTCTCCCCATGCTTCCAATTCATCTTTTTTGTTTTTCTCAAAAAGAAACTCCCAGAATTTTTTATCAGTAACTTTTCCAAGAGCATATTCACCACCGAATCCCCATAATTCAATTCTATATTTTTTATTCATTCATTCTCCTTA
>Ga0208299_1002667_pt1 | contig 11839 bp, 7 predicted proteins | sample 15_taG_FD_184089 | JGI IMG/M metagenome (GOLD analysis project Ga0208299, IMG submission 184089) | Marine viral communities from the Subarctic Pacific Ocean - 15_ETSP_OMZ_AT15312 metaG (SPAdes) (version 2) | ecosystem: Environmental > Aquatic > Marine > Oceanic | place: Pacific Ocean | collected...
CAACCTCTTCAACTTTTTCTTCAACTTTAACTTCTTCTTTTTCTTCTACTATTGGCTTACCATTAACATCTAATTTAACTTCTTCTTCAACTTCTAATTTAGGTTTTCTAATTGTCTCCACTCCTCCATTTGCAGTTTTCATGGTCATAGTTTCCCCAGGTTTTAAACTATCAAATTTTGCTTGAACATTAACTTTATCTTCATCAGTTTCAATAGCCATTGCAGTAGCATCATCGACCCCCATTAAAGCAAGATCTGCTTCTTCTTCAGTTTGCAAAGCTTGACCAGCACCAACAGCAGCATTTTGTTGATTTATTACTTTTGCCTCTTTTTCTTCATATAGATATTCGTCTTCATAATCTATAATTAATCCATTAGAAACAACACCTCTTTGAAACAAAGCATTACCATTTCCTGCTTCAACTAAACTAGAGTTTGATCCAACCCATACTCCAAATGCCGATGTACCAGTTCCTCCATTATCTCTATTTTTTTGATATTTAGTAATAGGATCATGATCTTCAACAAGTCCTGCTAAATTTTCCTCATAATTCTCACCATACCAAGTTTTCATTAATCTTATTTCTGTTGGGTTAAACTTTTTAGGATCTTTATCTTTTAATGATTCTAGTTTCTTAATATTTTTCTTTAAAGATGCTGAATATAACGTTTTAGATATTGGAGAATCTAACGTGCCACTAAAATCATATGCGGCTAATCTTGTACGTAATTCTTTATTTATTTCTGCTTGACCTTTAATTTCAACATCCTCTTCACCTTCCTTACCTTTCTTCACAAGAATTTCTTTATCTTTATCAAGTCCTACTGAAAGTCCATCAATACCTTCTTTTGGGGAACCATTATGTATAATACTTGTGACTTTTTTAGGATCACCATGAGTAGGGAAAAATTCCTCTTTATTACTAGGATCTGTTTGAGATTTTACTAAAACATTATTATAAATTCTAGCACCAGAACCCTTATCTTTATAACCTCCTGGCGTAAAATCATCAGCAAATATATCAGCAGCTAAACTATCATCCATAATTTCTTTATATTTTTCTGGATCGTCTATTTTAAGTTTTTTTAATTCCTCTTCGCTATAGTTAGTATCTGCTATCTCCCAATATATTTGTTTAGTTTCTTTATCATATCTACATTTAACATTTTTACCACCATTTTCTACAAATTCTTGACCAAATCTATTAAGAGTGGGATTAGTTCTATCAATATCTAAAGAATTTGGTTTTCCTTCAGGATGTTCCATTAGTGCCGCATATCTCTTAGTTAAAGCTTGTGATACACCTACTCCATTAGCTATTTCTTCAGGAATTGATTTCCAATGTGCCATTTGTTCCGAACATTCAACAGTTAAACTACCAGCACATTTATAATATTCATCTCTAATCTGTCTAATAACTTCAGCTGTACTTGAAGTACTACCTTTACCTAATAATCCAGTTTCAGTTAATTCTTTATTTAATTTATTAATATCCTTAAGTCTACGTTTTTCAAAAGCAGCTTGTTGTTTAGCAACTTGATTAGATTCCTCTAATCTTTGTTTTGACAATTCATCAAATTCTTTATCCATTCCAGCATTAAAATCTGCTATGGCTTTATTTTTTTCCAAAAATCCTTGAGAATTTTTTATTATATCCGGTGATCTATATGTACCCATCTTTTAATTTTTAAGAATTTAACCTTGTAAACCTGCAAGATTACCCATCCCACTTGTAACTGATCCGCCAATTTGTCCAATTGCTGCCCATTTAGCTGCTTGAGCTTCAGATTCTTTAAGCCGCTCTTGATCTATCATAGCTTGAGTTCTATCTAAATCCATCATTTCTCTATTATCTTGCTGTTGCCAAGCCCATTTTTCTCCTTCAGCTTTCATTCTATCAACTTCCATAGCACCTTGTGCTTTTGCTTTTTCATTAGCAACTTCTTGTGCCTCTAAATTAGCAGATATTCCTTGCTTACTTTTTAATGCTGCCTGAGCTAAAGCTGTAGCACCACCAGCACTTGCTCCAGTAGCTCTTAATGTATCTAATGTATTTGCTAAAGCTACATCTGTTTGTTCAGCTTGAAATTTTGATGCTTTAGTTGCTACACCTAGATTAGCATATTGATTTGTTAAATTTGCATAAGGATTAATTATATCCTGCATATTACTTCTTTGTTGTTGTAATGTACCTTCTAAAGTTTGTTGATCTCTTTCAGCTTGATTCGCTTTATTATTAGCATCTACAGCAACTGCTGTTCCTGCTCCTGCTGCTACAACCATACCTGCTATTACTACTCCTGTTGCTACTCCCATAGTTTTTAGTTTATTATTTTCATTAATTCATATGATGGTGAACGATCTACATTCCATCCTAATTTTTCAAAAGTATTAATTAAGTTATTATGTTTACCTATAAATAATACATATTTAAATCCTTGTGCTTTACAAACATTTTCTGCTCCCTCAATTAAAAGCTCTAAGGCTTGCTGTCTGTCATTATCTCTGTATTCTGGATCTGATATAATCCATTCTAACCAAACTCCCTTAGAATTCGTTGTATAGATAAATCCGGCTATTATTGGCACCCCTTCTTTCTCAACCATTAAACCACTTAATCCATTTTCAGGTAAAGCATCTCTTGAAGGTGTTTTCCATTTCGGCCATTGTTCCCACCATATAGGTAGAATAGACCAATCTTTTTCTGTTAGTCTTCTTATATTTAATTTCATTTTATTTTATTTTATTTACTTGATAATACAAATTCTGTACCTACTACAAATAAATCTTTTACTCCAGTTGTATTTGTAGTATTATCTGTAGATAATTTTACTGTAGTTGTATATCCTTTTATACCAGTCATTTGATCACCCCAAATTATTTCTTCAGGTCTAGGACCACTATTATTAATTAAATTTGCTACATATCTATTATCTTTTCTATTAAATCCACTATGTAATGGTTGTGCACCTTCTAAACTTGAACCAGAATTTATATATAAACCTTCGTTATAACTAGGTATTAAAGCAGTGGTATCAGAAAAATTATTCCACCCATAATTAGTTGGAATTTTCATAGGTCCTTCTATGTCTGAACTAAAAGTATCAACTTGCCATCCATTAGATCCCTCATAATTAACTGTTTTAAAATTTTTAGATACATTAGGATTTGGATTAAATACAAATTCAACGAAAGATGGTGTATAATCATAATTATAAAAAACATTTCTATTACCTGTAGTATAATGATTATATAAAATTCCTTTATTGAAAGAATAATAATTATTATCTAAACTAAGTGCAAAACTAGGATCATAACTTAAAAAAGAAGTCCAACCTTTAACTTGTTCATCATAAGTAATTGAAGTCCAAGGTAAATCCCATAATCCTGCTACTGCATTATATTTATTGGCTTGCATTTGTAATGATGCGCTATAAACTTGATTATGTATATCAAAAGATCCTAATATTCTATCTTTTACTTGAGATACAAAAGTTAAGTTTAAATTACCCCCACCACTAAGAATAGGTAATGGTAAATTAGTATAAAGTTTAAAATCAGTAATATTTTGATTCCATCCAACAACAAATATATCATCCATTTTTGACCCATTAAGATGTATTTCAGATCCTTTAATAATGCCTAAATCACCTGGCCATTGAGTTAAAGTTATATAAAAAGGATCACTTGAAGTATATGCACTAAAACTTGCAGAAGGTGGAATTCCCGCAACAGTATAAGTAGCTGGATGTCTTGCTGCAGTATCATCATAAATAGCTGTTATTCCTTCATTTTGCCATTCAGTATTATACATGGAAAATTGATCTCTAAAATAATCCCTCATTCCCTGATCACCAATAGGAGTTATCCCATCTTGACTTAATCTTAGCATTGTACCTCTATTTTTATCAGCACAATATTTTCTATTTCCATAAAAAGCAAAAGATTCGGGGTTTTTACTAATTCCAAATTTACCAACATAAGGTGTAACTTGACCTAAAACTAAATTTGCCGATGTAACAGTTCCTCCACCTTCAGCTGAATAAATAGCATCTTTATCAATTAACACTTTATTAATTTTGTCTTCTTGAAAAGTTACTAAATTAGTATCTTCTGCATGTAATTTCTGAATACTACCATTAGAAGGATCTAAACTTTTTGTTATATCATCAGCTGTAGAAAATACATTCAACTCATTAACTCCAGTTCTAGAATTATATATACCTGAATATATTAATCCACTACCTAATAATTCTCCTTGATCTTCAGTGTCTATAATATGAGCTTTAACTCCATTTTCCACCCAAGTATTATTAAATCCTCCTCTAATTCTTGCTTCTTCAACAACCCAATTATTAATTTCTGGTAAAATAGTTTTACATTGTCCTGGATAAGGAGGATAACCACTTTCATATCCAGTAGGTCTATCTACAGAATTATAACCTCTCCAAGATACTCCTGGCCATACGGCATTTGCTGGAGAATTTTGGGTATTAATAGTTTTACGTAATATAAAACTATTGTAATATGATATTTCAAATTGTGTTGCCATTATATAATTACATATTTTTTTATTAATTTAACAAATACATCGCGGGTTAGCCATGCCTTGGGTAAAATCTATACAAGCATTATCATATACATATAATTGTATAACATATTCATCATTAGATAACATTCCGCCTTCATCTTTTAATTTAAAATAAATATCATATTTCCCTTTTTTAAAAGTACCATCAGCACGTCTCCATCGATTCCATTCAAGATAAGTGTTAAAAGTTTCCTGTCCAACAGTAGTAGGATAAAATGGTGAACCATTAAAATCTATTGGTGTGGCGTTTGTAGCTATTTGTGTTCGTGCTACAGTAACTTGACCTTGAGCAAAATCAGTAATATCATATTGGGTATTAGCATATGTTGCATTAACTAGAGGACATCCTTCCGTAAACCACGCATCTGTACATACAGCCGTAACACTCCCTGCTCCACCTACCGTACTAGGAAATGATGCGCCTGGAAAATCTCCAGGTTGACTAAAACAGCCATTTGTAAAATATGCAGGTTCATCACTTACCCATCCAGCACCATAAGGTACTGTTGGAAAACTACTTAATGGTGGATAAGTAGCGCTACAATTTATAGTAGAATCTGGCGCAAATGGTCCTATAGTACCCCGTAAAACAACCCCTCCAGGAAATACATTTCCTCCATAGGGGGAATAATTATACGTTATACCTTCAAAAAAATCTCCCACTTGACCCGTAGGTGCTGTTGCTATCATAGGAAGATTCCAGTCCAGAAGTGCTGGAATAGGAATTACTGACGAAAGAGGCCAATTCCACAAACAAGGAGGTTCATTACCCATTGTTCCTGACCAAGAAATAGTACTATTATGATTATTAGCTACTACATTCATTGTAAAATCATATTGTACATCTGGTCCACCTAGTCCATGATAAGGAAAATCTATATTAGTTTTAATTCTCCATTTAGGATATGGTAATAATTGAGTTGGTTCTAATGTAAAATCTGATGATACATCAACTTGCAATCCATTTGTAACTGTAAAAGAAATAACATTTGTTGTAGAACTAGTAATAGGAGTTAAAAATCTATCTAATAATTCAAATTCACCAGTTATATATTCTCCAGGTCCCATGGCTTCAGTAAAATGCCAATTTATAGGGGATGTTTGAGTCGCTACTCCAACTCCACCTACACCTACTTCTGCATTTAAATCTGAAATCAATCCACTAGTAGAACTTTCATAATAAAGTGGTAAATTACTATAAGTGGGTGTTGTTTCAAATACAGTTAATGCATTACTAAATTCTGGAGTACCATCTTCTTGATCTGCTTTATCTAAACCTATTTGGTTATTTACGCTAATAGATGCTACTATAGGATCTTCATCAGCATTAAATAATGGATCTATAAATTTCCCACCACCATAAGGATAAAATGGAGCACTTGCGCCATCAGGAGTAAAATTACCCTTAGTAGTAGCCCATACTCCTAAATCTCTAAAATTTTTCATAGAAATAACACCAACCTTTTTAGCTTTACGTGTCATTTGTTTATTTGCTTGAACTAACCAATTACTTCCTGACCAATCATTATTAGGAATAAGTCTTGGCCACAAGTCCACGATACTCCCATAGTTTTTGTCACTAGGACCAACTTCTTTTAACTCTCTAGGAATTTTATTTATATTATCCCCATATAAAGAAATATTACTAACTCTACTAGTATTTACATATGTAGGTTCTGATCCAGTTCCTGCACTTTCCCATAAAATCTGCCCACTTAAAGCCCCTGGTAAATAAACATTATAATATTCTTGATCTTGCTGTTTAATAACTATTTTATAACTATACCATCCCAACGGATTTGTTTCACTCCATAATCCAGGATAATTCGCTCTTGAAGTAGGGGTTTTTGGAGGAATTGCTTCATTTAAAAGTAATTTTAATGAATTACCTGGCCATTCTATTGGATCTGTTGTTCCAGAAAGTATATTTTCACTATTAGTATATTCAGCAAATACTGTATCATTTTTCCATAATTCATTTTCAACAGCTTTAGGATCTCTTGTTATAACATTAGATTGCCTACCATATTTATCAGCTAATACAAATCCTACTTGATAACTTCTATTTTGTTTTAAAGTTTGTGTAGGATATTGTAATCTATCTACATTTAATATTGGTGATGAAGATATTGCTTCTTTTTCACTTACTTTAACTTCGTAATTTAAATATTTAGGAGGAGTATTTTTATTAATATAATTACCATAAATAATTCTATTTCCAGTTATTTCTTGAGCTAAAGCTCTAACAGGAACTTTATCACTAACTCTAACAGTATCCGCTGTAGTTAAATTTTTCCATGGTTTACTAGATTCATATTCATATAAAACATAATTATCTGTAGTAGATTTTCTAAACACTAAAGCAGTTCTAGCTAATGGTATTTCAACACTTGCTGTTCCACTTGGCATAGTAGTTGTACTAAAAAGTATAAGATGATTTAAAGGAGCAGATCCAGTGCCTGTTGGAGGAGTTATAGAGTCAAGTGTTACATGTTCCCCAGTTGGTACGCCAGCTGCATTATAGGCCAAAAGTGGAGTTCCATCTGCTAAATAAACATAAGAACCTATATAATCATTTAAATCAGGATTAAAAGGTAAATTAATATAATAACCATAAGGTGTAGGCACTGCAGATCCCCATTTAATATAAGCGGTTAGTTCTCTAGGTCTAGAATAAACTTCACTATCTAATGTATCTACAACTTTTACAACATTACTGTTAGATTCTTTCATTAATATTTCAATGTTCTCCACATGAAGTAATTCATCTAATTCATCAGCAGGACATGGTAAAGGAATATTACATATAACTTTATCCACTTGATTTTCCATTATTTCTACTATTCCACTACTAGCAGTTTTAAACTCATCACTATTAGTAACATCATCTCCACCTGCAACAATACTATTACCACTTAAAAAGCTACCCCATTGTTTAGGTATAAAAGCAGATTGAGTAAATGGTGCCATTAATGAATACTCATCATTATCATATTTAAATCTATAACTAAATCTAACAAATTTATCTTCTAAAAATTTTGGATCTCCTGAATAATTATAATCATAATCAGGATTAGAATAAGAAAATAATAATTGATCATCAACATTCCAATTTGAAGGTGGATTTATAGCTACCCCATCTTGATCAGCTAATTGTATAACATCAAGTTCTCCACTAGGAGCATTTTCTGTTGTTGCTATTACATAAAACCAACCATCTTCTGGATGTTGAGCATTTTCTACTTTAATTTCATAAAATTGATTTCCAGCTCCTAATAAACCTGATTCTACTAATAAATTAGCAGGTGTTGGAGGATTTGGTCCTCCAGATGGTGCAATATTTATTTGCCACCAATTTGGATGATTCATTTGATAAATGGAAGATATAAAATGAGGAGGGTTCCATTCTTCTGAAGCTGTAATAAGACTACTAGTATACCCAGTTCCTGCACCATAATCAGGCACTACGAGTTTCATTGTCTGATAAGGATAATATTTAGCGACACTAATATGGTCTTCAGTAGTATAATAAGGAGTGGGAGATGTAGCAGGGAATGTAAAGGCTTTATTAATATCAATTTTTCTAGGTTGATTTCTATTATCTGTCCAACATAAGAAATTTTCCAATATATTTACTCCATAAATTTCATGAGTTTTAGAAAAATTTAGAAAATTACCTTCTACTAAAGTAGTTGAAGTTTGTTTAATAACATCCCACATAACTATAGCACAATAAGCACCATAAGATACTATAGAACCTGGAGGATCTTCTATATTAGCAGGGGCAAAATTATCTAAATGATTATGTGAAGTATCTGTATAATCTGTTAAAAAAGCATATATTATACTAGTGGTAGAATCTTTAACATATCCTATCACACTTACATTTGCTACAGATAATCCATTTAATGTTGCATTAAAATTCGTTAATTGAGTGGTACCAATAATATTTTCAATAACACCAACATTAGGTCCTTCTGATCTATTTATACCAATATTTAAAGCATCTCTATATTCTCCATCTGGCATTAGACGAGCATCTAAATCCTTATTCATTTTAGATTTGAGAAAATTATGTTTAACTTCTGTCATATTTTAATATTTAATCCATTTAGATTTACCTCGCATTATCTGTACAAATTCATTAAGTTTAATATTAGATAATCTTATTTTAGCATTTCGCAAAGCAGCTCTTCTATCTTTTTTAAATCTTGTAACAATATATTCAGGAATACCAGGTCTAACAGCTAATAAACTATAAGCTATATGCATGTATAAAGCTTCTTCTGCAAACTTAGGAACTTTACTATCTAAATCATATGCTAAGCCATCGGAAATATATTCTATAACTATTAATTTTCCTGTTAAATTACTACTAAAACTAAATTTACCTTCTAAATGATTTACTGTAAACCATCCATTACTTTGAGATATTTCAGGTTCTAAACCATATCTTTGCCCTAATAATCCCATATTCCAATATCTCCAAAAATCATCTCCAGTTATATTAGGATCAAAATTAGGATTATATGTTCTCCATCTTTCCTCTGTTATAGAAGTACTTTGATTGTTAGCTCCAAAACTGTTTTGTGTAGGCAAACCTTCTGGAGTAGCGTCTTGTATAGGGACTTCTGTTGGGTTTATAGTTAAATCAGTTGGATATATTATACGTTTTACTCCAGCTTCATCAATCCAAGATAATTGTACATAATTAACATAATCTTGTGGTATAACAACTGATAAACTAGATGGAATACTTAATTCTTGAGATTTAATACTTTTTAAAGTATCATAACTAAATTCTTGTAAACCTCTTTTTGCATAAAATATTACATCAGTACGTTTAGCACTAGGTATTATTTTATCTTCTCCTACGTAACCAATAAGAAAATTATTAATTACATCTTCTAAAGAAATATATTCATATCCTCCATAATTATTCCAACGTGCTGCTTGAGATAAAGTAGCTCTTAAAAAACCAGCAGCAGGTGCTACATTCCATGAAATATAATTTGCACCTGGATCTCCATATTGAGAAAGAGGATTTGTTTTAACTGTTGTTTGTTCAACCCATGTTCCAGCTAATCCTGTGGGACTATATTCTATTTTAACATTATTTAAACCATAATTTGCACCTGTAGGATCAGGATCAACTATAACTAATTCTGTCTCAAAATCAAATTGATATATAGTGGTAGTTCCATCAGATGGTATAATTAGCGATCCTTGATAATACGCCTCGTTAGTTTCTTGTATTGCTCCCATATTTTATTATGTTTTTTCATTTTGTTCATCAGCTAGACTCATTTGAGCTGCATTTTGAACTATTTGTGGATCTCTTATTATAACGCCTGTATACATAAGAATATTTAATATCAAAGGTATTTGTTCTGATTCATGTATTTCAAAATCTGTAGAACCAGATGTAGAAACAGCTTGTAAATTATTATCATTTAATTGAATGTTTATTGGAGCTGTTAATCCTGGTATTTCAGCGTTTGTTAATGTTATCGTATCTGTTGCCGCAAATCCAGATCCTGAAACCGAAACGCCAACAGATGTTATGATATTAAGAGAATTTACAGTGACTGTTATAGTAAAACCATTTCCTCCACCCGAAGTAGTAGGATCGGTTATATATAAAGTTGAACTTGTTGGAGTAGCTGTAGGTATAGAAAAATTTGTAATAGCTCCAAATAAACTATTAACACCTACTGCAAGTCCTGTTGGAGTATAGACAGACGAATCATATAAATATTGCCCAACTGATCCTGTAGTATATCCCCAACGTGGAGGATTTGGTGTTCTAATATAAGAAGCAGTAAAACTACTTTTTGTATTTTGACCATTATTCCATAAATTTCTAGGATATATATATACTTTTTTTAGATGCTGTTGTGTTATAGGAGGTGTAGCATTATATTCACCTTCTAAAACATATACAGGTTGTTTTTTATTTGGTTTAGTTAATTTAGATCTATTAAGTAATAATAATTCATTTCTTTGAACTCGTTGCAATTCTAAACTCTCATCCACCATTATTGTACCTAATGTGTGTAATTCTTCTGGAAGAGTATAATATATAGGATCAGGATCTGAAGGACCCAAAGTACCTGTAAGAATACCTGTTGTTTTAAATATAGCTAATTTTTCTTCTGCATTAAGCAATCTATTGGTAAACTCATTATTTGGCTGAGGAACCCTAAATTGTTGATTTATATCTTCAAAGTATTTTTCAAATATTTCTAATTGAACTTGAGTACCTATTCTATTAAATTCAGCAGGAGTAAGATATCCTCGCTGTTCTTTATTTAAAATAGTTAAAACGGTTTTATATACTGTATCTACGTTTACCATGTTAATTTTTTTTCTGTGAATAAAAAAAAGACGGCGTTCTGCCGCCTTTCTTATTATTACAGGTTATTATAGTTTTTTATTTAAACTTTTTTTCTATAGATTTATATACTCCTAAACCTTCATCTGTCTGAAACCACGCCGCTAGTGCAGAGTAAGCATTTTCATCAAAAGGAACTGTCATTAGTTTTTTACCATTAGACTTCCAAGAAAATGTTCTTTGATCTTGTGATAACGTTATAATCTGAGCTTCAGTAGCTTTTATACCAAAATTCCTAAGTTGTACATTTTCATCATTTGCTAATGCTAAAAATAATCTAGGTTTGTTTTTAGCTAATAAAGCTACATCTCTTTTTATTTCTTTAGAACTTAATTTACTAACACTAGATCCTTCTTCAACTCTTAAAATAGCTTCAGCATGATCTACATCCATAGTTAATGCAGCATGTAATGCATGATGTTCTATTTCTAAATCTTCTAATTCATCTCTAGCTTCTACTACTTTATTCATTTCTGTATATCTTTTATCCAAAGATGGGTGATATAATGAAAGTAATTTCTGTAAATTTTGTTTTTCTTTTGGTACAAATAATGCACCATCTTTAAACACAATATGTTCTAATGTAACCATTCCATCTTGTTCATCAACAAAAGGTGAAGATTGATTAGTAGCATATCTTAATTCTCTTTGATTACCTAAGTCTTTATCAAAATGTAATAAAGGGAATCTTCTTGTGTGTTTTGATGGTAAAGTATATGTTAATGGGGATTTACCATGTAAAAGATAATAATTCCTATCTTTTACTTCCCATGTTGTTTTTTCTTTTTCCATGATATAATATAATATAAATAATTAATTAGTTAAAAAAGACCCCACGCTAATGGGGTCTTAT
>Ga0208299_1002668_pt1 | contig 11837 bp, 16 predicted proteins | sample 15_taG_FD_184089 | JGI IMG/M metagenome (GOLD analysis project Ga0208299, IMG submission 184089) | Marine viral communities from the Subarctic Pacific Ocean - 15_ETSP_OMZ_AT15312 metaG (SPAdes) (version 2) | ecosystem: Environmental > Aquatic > Marine > Oceanic | place: Pacific Ocean | collected...
TTATTTTTGACAGAAGTCTTAAGGACAAGTCCAACTTCTTGATCAAAATTCTCTTCCAGGAACCACTTGACGAGGTTATCAAAGTTCTTTCTTGGGCCCCATTGGGAAATTGCAAGGTAATTGAAGTCGTAATCGAGCTTTAAATTAAGCTTTTGTTTCTTGAAGTTTCTAACAGGATAATTAACCGCCTCGATTGGAACTTGACAAGCTAAATGCACAGACTGTCCGGTTTGGCTGTTTTGTCCCTGGTATGTTGTGTTTTCAAAAACATCCTTCGAATGATTTGAAACAACGATGATCCTATCCATTTCATTGGCTTTTTGGAGCCATACGGGAGCGACCTTTGTCGTTTCAATTCCTGCGGTGTATCCGATATTGGTGGGTGCGATTCTTTCCCACTCGTTTGGAATTGTCACCTGTACGGAAATGTCAAACTGTCCACCCTGCTGCGTGAAGACATGTGTTTGTGCGATTCTTTCATCCATCCACGTTCTTTCTTCGTTTGAATCACTTACCCAGCCGGTCTGACCCCAGTTTGTTGGGACAATATAAATATCGAATAGATCTGGCCTTGATCGGAGAGCACGGAGAGCAAACCTTGCCTGTTCTCCGTATCCGGATTGTGATAAAACTGGTCCTTTTAATATGATTTTCTGCTTCATTTTGTAATCTCCTTGAAATCCCACGGTTTATATCCTTTTCTCGTTTCCCACGAGCCATGATTCTCTACAACCGAGTCGATTAGGTCGACCCATTGTTTTTGGAAGTTTTCGAAATTGTAATTTTTTGTGACATGGTGGCGCCCTTTCATGCCGAGGAGGCGCCTCTCTTCATGACTCATCGAAAAAATGTCTCTCAGAGCCTGTATAAAGTCTTCCTTAGAAATCCTGTCCTCATAGATGTATGGAACCTGCTGAGAGCCTATGATAGCCCTTGAGGCCGGCGTAAGACCTATTCCAAACCACTGTTCTCCGTCTGTTACTTGTTCTTGCAGGCCTCCAGTCATGTTGACGATAATCGGAGTCTGACACGCAAGCGATTCTAGAGTTGCTAGGCCAAAGCCTTCTGCATCTGAAATATTAATCGTGCAATCTGACATGTTATACATCGCAGCCAGGGCGGATGGGGCTATTTTTTTAGTAGAAAAAATAATGCGACCATCAGTAGCTCCTAAATCCTCCAGAATTTTTTCCAAGTTTGGACCGTTAGGGTCGTGTGGATCCGTGTGCATGAGCAAGCGCACCTTGTCCGGCCCGACTTCATTCGCGAATTCATTAAACCAATAAATTAAGGAACCTGACATCTTTCTTCTAGCATTCCTATTGTTCCAGAAGAAAGTGACTCGGCCACTTTCTTCTTTAAAATGTGTTTTTCTGAGTTTGGCTATTTGATCGTCAGGAAATGGATGAAAAATAGAAGCGTCAACCGCGTGTGGAATATAGTGATTTTCAACATGAGGAGAAACCCTATTGACGATATCGTATGTAACCTTAGAAATAGAAGCTATAACATCCGTCGAACTATAAAATTGATTATTAAAAGTAGGAAGGGGATAATTGTCCCAAACATGATAATAAACCATCGGAACATGTTTTCTGACCTCATTTTCTATCATCCACAGAAAGCCATAAAAGCGAGGATCAGTCATAAACCAAAGCAAGTCTGGCTTTTCATTGAAAATTAAAGATCTAATCATCTCTTGGCTTCCGTACCCCTTGACGGGGTGAATTATCCAGTCTTCCTCAAATGGTGTGACCCTTTGCGGCTTGTAGTCTTTGTGAGCTACTGCTCCACCTAAACAAACAAATTTATAACGGCCGGTCTTTAGAAGTGTCTCAATAATATATTTAGTTTGTGTGCCGACTCCCGATGGAGCCAGCGGGTGATCAGAGATCACCAAAATCTTCTTTTTTTCTGTCATTTAAACCTCTATGGACATTCCGGTGATCTACAAAATTCGCATTTCGTACACGACCGCTTGTCCTTAATGTAATTTTTTTTCTTAATATTAAAGAGCGCCTTCTTTAAAAGGTTTGTGGCGTTCTCTATTTTTTTGCTTCCACTTGTAACTCTAAAAATCTCAACCCTCGACTTTTTTGCTGTTCTTTTTAATAGTGCGAAATGCGTTTCGATATCTTTCAAGTCAATTCCGTGCTTCTTTGCAAAGAAAACCTTGTATAATGTTAGTTGGTAAGTTACCATTGGATCAGAACGGCGCCGCGCGTCCCAGCCCCACGAACAGGATTTCCAATCAATAATGTGGTATTTTCCATCCGAGGTCTTCACAACTGCATCAATGTACCCTTTGAAATTATAATCTTCGTCGTCAATTGGTACCATTAATTGTTCTTCCGTTGAGATAACTTCATATCCATCGGTGAAGTATTCCGCTACTGCTGGCATAATCTCTGGCAGAATTCCCATTGCCTGAATGGCCATTTTCTCTGGATCTTCTCGGAATTCAATGTCATCGTCTAGCGCTGCAAGGCATTCTTCAAATCTTTTAACGAAATATTCTTGCGGTTCGAATGATTCTTGCAGCAATTTCCTTTCAGCAACATCATGGATGGCTGTTCCAAAGGCAGTATATTCATTTCCTCTAAATCCTTTTAATTTATCAATATAAGTTAATTTGTGATAAAAAGGACAGAAATTCCAATTTTTTAATTCCGAAAACGAAATGTGTGGCAATTATTCCTCGGTGACAGATTGTGCCTCAGATGATGTGATAGTTTCTTTTTTCTCTACTTCTATTATAACATCTTCAGGAGATTTGTCAAGTACTTTTTCTACTTTTTTTCTGGTTCTTCGGGCTTTTTTCTTAACTGGCGTTATTCTTTTTATTTTTTTGACACATTCAAAAACCCAAGTTGCCTGATTGGAGCCTTTTTCTGTGTTTTTTAATAATAGTGGCCCTTCGATAAATTTATCGAAAGCCTCTTTTCTTGAGACCAACAGGCGCTCTACCATTGCTCTCGTTATCTTGAGCCTCCCAACAGAACCATACCTGTCGAAAAGCGGAAGTTTAATGCTGACATAAATTTTATTTTGTTTTTTGGTAATTTCTACCCATTCGCTATTCATAATCGTGTAATTCCTCTATTTTTTTGTAAAGTTGTGGACTAATCTCTGAAAGATATTTTGGTGCGTCTAGAAAATAATGCTCGAATCCATTTGCAAAGTATTCCCTCAAGGAAGTTGCTGCGTATGCAGAACAAAAAATCCCATAAGAATTACAAATAAAGTTTAATCGATCATAGCCGACATCCTGATAAAGATAAAGATCTAGATCTTTCGTGTATTCTGAATTTAAAAATAATTTTTGATTTGGCTTCAATCCTTCATTATCGAGAATTTGATACAACTGCCTTCTTTTGGTTAAAAATTCCTTTTTAACTTTTCCGTCTCCATAAATTAAATATCCATAAGGTACTTCTAGGGAATGTGCAATTTCATGGACCAGGTCATCAACCATATCTTCTTCAGATTCTTGAGCAGAAGTTACATAAATGGCGCCATCTTTAAACATAGCATTTGTATCCATTTGTTCAAATTCATCAAAAATACCAACATAAATAGAATCTATTTCTCCCATCAAATGAACGGGAACTGAAGATGTCACTTTGTCTATCACGCTTTTCATACTTAGTTGATTTTTGACCGGATCCTTTATATAAAGGTTAATTTTATCGCTCATTTGATACTCCTTACGTTGCTTCTTCGACCTCTCTAGGGACTCTTGTAAGTAGTTTGTTTTAAACTCATTCGTCATTTTCGGGGATTCCGGGGGGCCGTGTTGCGGTGGTTTTTGTGCCCACATCTTCAAGGCCCTGCGCATATCCTCTAATAAAATTTTCCTCTGCCAATGCCAAGACAACGTCTGGAAAATCTTGTGACAAGACCTCTATTACCATTTCAACATTAATTAATCCACTTTCGGGATTTAATTTTTCTCCAACGTAATTGATAATAAATGTCTTCAAGATACTATCAGCTTCAACCTCTTTCTCCAATAATTCTCTTTCGTTAAACATAATATAAACTATCTCCTTATTCTTATAATATAACCCATCTTGTCGACAATGTCAAGGAAAATTATAAAATTTTTGATGCCAGGGTGGCGATGGCGGAGCGCTCGCCCTTTTTGAGGGTTATGTGGCCTGCGAGTTCTGATGTTTTAAATTTTTCCACAGCGTGAACAAGGCCGGTGGATGTCTCGTCAACATAAATATTATCAATTTGTTCGACGTCCCCCGTTAATACAATTTTTGTGCCTTCGCCGACGCGGGTCATAATAGTTTTTATTTCATGCATAGAGAGATTTTGAGCTTCATCAATAATAATATACGCATTGGAAATTGAGCGGCCGCGAATATAGGTGAGCGCCTCGATCTCAATAGTACCCTTTTCAGCGTATTCTTCAATGGTTAATTTATCGCTGCCCATTATAAATTGTAAGTTATCCTGGATTGGCATTAGCCATGGATGCATTTTTTCTTCTAAGGTACCTGGAAGAAATCCGATATCTTTGCCCATTGGCTGTACTGGCCTTGAAATCACTAATTTTTTATATGGACCCTCTTCATTAAGATTTTTAAACGGATCGTGTATTACCTGTGAAATTCCGGCGGCGATCGCTAATAATGTTTTTCCGCTGCCTGCTTTACCAACGAGACTCACAAATGGAATTTTTGGATCCAGTAGCAAATCGAACGCAAAAGCCTGCTCCTTATTTCTGTGTCTCACTCCCCAAAGGCCTTTTTTGCCTATAGATCTTAAAATCTTAAGGGGCTGATTTCTTCCAACAAATCTTGCCAGGCAGGCCCTCTTTTCGCATATGTCTGAGATAAGAGTGATTAATTGATTCGGGAATAATCTTTCCTCACACCCTAAAGATTCAATAAAAATGTCTTCGCCAGAATAAAATTTCTCTATAATCGCGTCGGCCACAGTAATTGTGGCGGCGCCGTCGTATAGGCTAGAGTGGTCGTCTATGACCTTATCAGAACTATAGTCTTCTGATTTGATCTTTAAAGAGTCACAGATTACTCTCATATTTATATCTCTAGAAACCATTACCACTTCTCTTTCTGGATTTTTCGAGTTCTCCGACAATGCAGTGGAAATGATCACGTTATCTGCTACTTCTTCGTTCAAATCGGGAGGGAGGAGATCCAAATTTCCGGAGGCGACCCTCAAAGTACCTGCTCCCGGGTCTCCCAGGAGAACCCCTTCTTGGAGGTTTCCCTTATCTCTCAGATTATCGAAGATTTTTATTATCTTTCTCGCAGTTAATCCAACGACGTCTTGTCTTTTTTTGTGATTATCTATTTCTTCTAAGACTTTTAATGGGATGACAACATCATTATCTTCAAATTTGTATAAACATGATGACTCTGTCAGGCAAACACTTGTATCTAATACATAAATTTTATTATTCATCTATTTGTAACTAGTTCCTTGATATATTTGCAAGAGAAGCTTTCTCCCCTTTATTAATGAATTTTTTCTCCACCCACACGATTGTCTTTTGAGACGGATTACCATAAAGATCCTCTATATCTTCCACACTAACTTCGACCGCGATTAAATCATCGCGGCCGCATACCCATGTTTTAAATTTGGGATTTTTGAGGTCTTTTGTCGTTTTCGTCATCGCGGACTCCTGAAAGATTGGGTACCAGAAACCGTTGTGGCCTATTGTTGAAATGAAACAAGCAGTACCAGAGGGAATTACATTTCTCATGATATGACCGAGACTTTGAGATCAATTATAATTGATACCGACTGTGATTTGGAATTTTTAAACATCAACTTCGATCCTTAAGTTGTGTGCCAAAATAGGCCTCGACTGCGTCTGAAACAATTGAGGCACAGGGTCTACGTTGGCCTTTTTCTTTATGATATTTTACTACAAAGTCATGAGGGATCACATACATAAGTCCGAACGGGGCCTCCATAATCCCCGGATCCATTGAGCATCTGCCAACCCCATTTTGTCCAGGCTGAATTATTTCATCTCCATCAATTATACTTTTTTTAACAACATATAAAAACCAGTTCATACTAGTAATTATTCGTTAAAACAACCATTTCTTGTTTTTTCTTGAAAAATTCCATCATATAAAAATTTTATCAAGAGAATTCCAGAAACCGCTGACCAAAAACCGACATGAAGAGTTAATTTTTTTGTTTTTTTCAAAAGTATTTTTTTCATTCTTACCCTACCCGATGTTTGTCCCCGAGACGGGGTGATGCCGACTGAACCAACTCTGACGATGATTGGATTTTCTGACCTCCAATATTCCACAGCATTTTAATCCCCAATTCTTCGCACACCATTTTTTCCGGCGTGTTTTTCGATGTTCTATCTCCGCCGTTAGCGAAATAAGTCGGCTTATAATCCTGCAAGGCCGAGCAGACGGTACCGTCCGCATCGTTAACTGGGAGCACATCTATGACCCCTTTGATGGCCATTAAAATTTCTTTCCTTTCGTTGAAGCCCATAAAATTATAGCCTTTTTTTCTAAAGAGCCACTCATCAGAATTTGCCACAACAATGACATCTCCATACTGGGCTGCGTCTCTAATCATTCTTACATGACCGACGTGGATGGGATCAAACCCTCCAGACACCATGATCGTTTTGTAAGTTGGTTTATTCATTAAATTTTTTCTCCAAGCATTGCCTAATCTCCAATGTTCTTTCAAGATCTGGGTTTCCATATGCCAAAGTCATTATCGACCAGGAAACCACAGATGCTATTATTGATCCCACCAACACACCTAGACCGAATGCTAAGTAAGATTTTATAAATTTTTTAAATAATTTCATCGACGAGACCATATTTTAAGCAGGTGTCTGCGTCCCACCACAAATCATGCTTGAGCACCTTGTTTAATTCCTTTTTGGGGATTTTAGTGTGCTTTTCATAAATCGAGATAATCATTTCCATAATCCGATCATTATTTTCAATTGTATCTTTTTGTTCTTGGTATTTCCCCCACATACCAGACGATAATTGGTGAATTAGCATATAAGCGTGTTTATTGATCTGGCGGTGGTTGGCTGTTACACTCATGATTGTGGCCGCTGATGCTGCGCAGCCATCAATCACCGAAACTGTTGGTACCTGACAGTTTAAAATATAATCAACTGAAGAAAAGCCTGCAAATACCGATCCTCCATAGGAATTAATGTGAAGATAAATTTTTCTTGGTTCGCCGCCTCCGAGCTGTGCACCATGAAGCAAATCGCTTTCCATGGTCTTTAGTGCCAGATTTAATTCCAAATTCTTTGCACGAGAGACTTCGGAATAAAAATAAATTTTATTATGCCTCTTTTCAATTTTATTATTATCATCCGGCTTCGCGTTTTCTAAATCAGAGCCGGGAATGTGGGTTGGCAGTGTTGCCCAGTAAACATCTTTTAGCATTTTTCCTCTTTTTATTGTTTGTGTGGCACCTCCGACACGATTCGAACGTGTAACCCTCGGCTTAGAAGGCCGATGCTCTATCCGTTGAGCTACGGAGGCTTAATCTTCTTCAATTTCCAGAACACCCAGGGGGTGATCTACTTCAATATCCCAGCCGGCCAATTCAAAATCAGCCATTTCATAAATGTTTTTTGCCTTTGTTTCTAGAACAGCAGTGACCTCGGTATAGCCCCTTTTATAATCATAGCGCTCTGTTGATGTGTCAATCCAATCATAATCTCGCCAGTTTTCGCTAATTACTTCCGCGACATACTCTTCAAACTCATCGCTGCCTCGCTCATAATCCTCAAGCAGACCTTCGGCCCTCATTTCTTGAAGGACGTGGTTATTTCCAAGAGCTGGGTTAATAGCCATTTCACTCAAATGGTTAGCGATGGAAGTTTCTTCGATAACTCGACTTTCAAAATCATCGTTGCAGTGAATAACATTATTTCCAGCGCTGTATTTAAGACGAATTATTGTATTTTCTTTAACATTTGCGACCTTTAATTTTTGAATTCTTGACATTTTTTCTCCTCGCGGTGGAATTAAGCAGCTTCAAGCTGCCACTCTATAATTAATATAACACTTTCTACATCTCGTGTCAAGCATTATTTAATTTCTCTTTTTAAAAAATTTCTCAATCGTACTACGCCGTCGTTGATTTCAACGTAAGTTGCATGTGAGACCCAGTCTCCAGAATTAACATAAGTCTTTATTTTTTCGTTCTCGTCAATCCAAATAACCGCTTCCGGAATGTGAGTATGGCCGATAATTAGAACATCGACGTCATTATTCAAGTCGATTATGTCCCACAATCTCTTTATTTTTCTTTTATTTATTTTTAAATTATTAAACCAAGTCGAGACGTCTATATTAAAAAACCTTTCTAAGAAATCCTGAAAGACTGAAATTATTTTCATTATTGTCCTATAATGGATTATTCCTTTTTCATATTTATCGCCATGCTCTACTCGAAAGCTTCTACCACCTTCTTCGAATTTATATTCATTCTCAAAACGAATTCCAAAAACACATTTACCTGCAAATTTCTCCAGGGCGCGATCGTGGTTGCCTATTAAATAGATAACTTCTTTTCCGTAATCTACCCTTTTTATGATTTCTAGGCACTTTTCCGTAAATGTGGGAATCTTTAAAAATTCAATTATGTCACCATTCAATATTAACTGATCGTATTCTTCAGATTCCAAAAAATCATAAAGCTCTTTTTCTTTATAAAACTTTGATCCCAAGTGGGTATCTGAAATTACCAGCCTTTTCAATACAGGAAATCCTCCAAACTCAATTCCCTATCATAACGATAGATAACTACTGTTCTCATTTTTTTGTAATTCGGTGGGAGATCTTCTCTCAACATTTTTGCATTAGCTTCCCCGCAAACAGAAAATTCGATCAGCCGGCCGCCATCATCACTATTAATTTTTACCTCTAATTCTGCCGTGTCCGGTAATCTTTCCTCGTATTCTTTAATGGCCATTTCGATTAGTTGGCTTGTTGTCATTCCGTCTATCATGTCTTTGTGTAACACTGTTTTTTTCTCTTTATTTTGTTTTATAAAATAGGATTAAAGGGATTGGTTTACTCGCAGCGCCAATTTGCTATCCTCTCTTTAATTCAGGATTTGGAAGAAAGCCCCCTTTTTACCCAGGGATCATGAGAGACATTGAACCCGTTTTGTTTTTAGTTTATATTATAACGCCCTTTTTCCCTTTCTTATATTATACTATTTTTCTTCTTCTTTGTCAACAAAATAGTCATCTAGACCAAACTTTTTTCTCAACTTATGAAACGATTGCTCTTTCAAACCAAGAAAGCGCATTGCTTCGGCTTGAGTGCGAGTGGCAGAAAATGCATATTTAAAAACAGCATCCTGAACGATTTTCTGTAGAGAATTCCAAATAGGGATCCCGTATAGCCGTCCCGAAACGGGCTTTGTGGAAAGCTCCAGCTTTAGAGCAATGACCTCTTCTAAGGATAGCGCGCCAAGCATAATTTCAAACTCATCATTAGATCGTCGTTCTTTTTTAAGCTTATTGCTTATGCTATAATTTTTATTTTTACCATTATAATTTTTCTTTCTCTTCCAAGAGATCATGGCTAGGCCCTACAAATTAGAATGTTTAGTGTGATTATATATTAGAGTGTTTAGAATGTATAGAGTGATTAGTGTGATTAGAATGATTAGTGTTATTATATATATAACAACGTTATTGAATCTTGTCAAGAAAAAAGATGTAATTTTTTTATAATTCGAACTCAGCTTCTTCAGCTTAGGCTTCAAGGCCCATGTCATCGTCACCACCTAAATCGATTTCTTCTTCCTCTCCACCAGACTCAATATCAATTTGAGTTTCTGGAGAAGTTCCAAAGAATTCATCTTCATATCTAGCAGCCCACAGGACAAGGTTTTTCTTAAAATAAATTTGAAAAAGATCTCTTTCTGATAATTCACCAGGTTGATATTCTTTTCCATCAATTTCTACGCCTTTTTTAAGCATGCTGTCTTTTTCAATTTGGCCATAATATCTTCTCAAAGAAGGTCCAACTCTCTTATAGGCTTCGCGACTATAAATTTTAACACCAGAATCAGGCTCAGGCTCTTCTTCAATTTCCACGGCTTCTCCGTCTTCTCCCAGAGTGAATTCTTCTTCCTCTTCTTCAGCAGGAGTCAAATCTCCGCCATTATCTTCCAAATCCCCTACAGAGACAGTTATAACTTCATCCTCTTCAGGTTCTTCAATTTCTTCAGGCTCGTCTTCAACGAATCCTTTTTCAACAAAATCTTGACCAAGAGGTTTTGGTTGTTTATTCGCATCCATAGTGTTGAAATCTTCATTTGCGAAATCCAAGAGGAATTCAGTAAAAACTTCTCTATCTTCCGGACCCGAACTTAAATCAGTATAAGCATCCTTAAACGCCGGATTACTATCAGGCTTAGAAGGATCTCCTACGGTTTCTTTAATGAAGTGTGCCAAAAGATTTAATGCGGTATATTCATATTTGACCTGTGAAGCTTCCTTAATTAGGTGCCTTACGATATGTCTTACACTTTCTTCTTTTTTCTCGGATCTTTGTTGTATAACTCGGATGGCTCGCCGGATGTTCTCTCTAAGAAGTTGTTCTTCTAAAATTTCTTTTCTTTCTTTCATGAAGCAGACTCCCACTTTCTTATAATTAGTTTGCTCTTTGTCTTCTTGTATAAATTTTTATACCTTTAACTTCCACTCTTCTCTCGAAAAGAGATTCATTCCTGATTGCTTTCGAGGTTTGGATGACGGTATCTTTTTTACATCTTCCGTCTGAGTGCCTAGAATAGCCGCTGTCGCATTTCTTTTCAGAACCAATATTGCTTGCATCAAATCGTCCTGGGGCGCCCGCTAAGGACCCTCCACCAGCAACTGACGTTTCCTCAAGTTCTTCTTCTGATCCGTCTACTTTTTCCGGTAAATTTTCGTAGTCCTTTTTGGTCATCTTAGAGCCCAACTTTTTTGCAGCTTCAGGATCGTTAGCATATAGATACCCTTGTTGGACCTTACTATCGAATTTCTCTTCAATAACTTCTTCAATAATCTCATAAAGAAGTTCTGAAAAATCTACCCCTTCCTGTAGTGCAGGAGCATTATCGCTGATATTCACAATGGCCTTAAAATCTTCGATGTCGACATCGGAAGGAAGGTGCGCACGAATCATATTATCATCGCCGATCATCAAAGCCCTTCTTAGCTTGGAAGCACTTAATTCTATATCTCCATCAGAAGCTACGTCACATGCCGGATAAACGCCCACTTTTACATCGTGGAGTTCCAAAGTGTCTCTAGCTTCTTGTTGCTTCTTCCCGTCTTTCAAAATCCAGGCTGCAAACTCTTCTGCCCTCCTAGAATCTGGCATGCCTCTTTTATCTGCTTTATTGCTGCATCCTAGGGAGATCGTCGCGCCCGCATGATATTCTGTGAATAAATCGTGTCCTATAAGCTCAAAAGCAAAAGCCATAGGGCTACTGGCCCCAGAGTTAATAAATTCTATTTTTGGATTGTCTAAATTATAGAGTTCGCGAAACACTCTTTCTGACATATCTCTAGTCACGCCTTCGCGGGGAGACCCTTCTCCACTGATGACTACAACTTTTTCAACATCTTCTTTGGCTGCATAATTTTCAATCATTTCTTTGTGACCCTTATGTGGAGGCTTAAATCCTCCCGGGATCAAAATAACATATTTCTCTTGCTCTAGCTGTCCTTCCATCAGGACGTTGAAAACCTCGTCAATTAAGTTCTCATCAATCTTCTCCATAGCAGGAATTCCCTTGCGCCCATATTTAAAAAGACCAAGGAGTTGGTTCAT
>Ga0208299_1002670_pt1 | contig 11830 bp, 18 predicted proteins | sample 15_taG_FD_184089 | JGI IMG/M metagenome (GOLD analysis project Ga0208299, IMG submission 184089) | Marine viral communities from the Subarctic Pacific Ocean - 15_ETSP_OMZ_AT15312 metaG (SPAdes) (version 2) | ecosystem: Environmental > Aquatic > Marine > Oceanic | place: Pacific Ocean | collected...
CGGATTTCATTGTAGTCAAACTAAGCCCTCTACGGAGGGCTTTTTAGTATAGATGAGAAATTTATTCCTTGACTTTTGGTGTATAATTTGTTATAATATAAAAAGATGTACATAACTTCTAGGGTTTTTAAGGAATAACATAGTGGAATGGCTTTATTATTATATAATGTTTGCAGTATCAGGTGCTATAGTAACCTGGTGGGCGATTTTTAGACCCTCAGTACAGTTATTGGCTCATGCAACAGAAGGCAACCACCCTATGTTACGCAATCAAATTCTATCAGGACTAGTATGGACTAGCCTAGCTACAGTAGCACTACCAGCCCTAATACACCCTATATTAAACGATAAGGTTAGAAAGAAATTCATAATCAGTTTAACTCAAGGGTTCTTACATAGAAACTCCTAAATTTAACATTGTTTAAAAATAATACTTGACATCAACCTCAAATTATAGTATAATATTCATTTAAAAAGTAAAAATTTAACATAAAAATAGGGAGCAATAATACAATGCATAAAACAGTAGACGATAAAATTGACCAATGGTTTGAAGACAGAGGTATAGTAGCAAATGGTAAAACTATGAGCCAGGCTATAAAAACTTTGGAAGAAACTACTGAATTAATTGATGCTATAAATACTAATAATTTACTTGAAATAGTAGATGCAGTAGGCGACATATATGTTACACTTAGAGGTGTATGCAAAGTACAGGGCATAGACTTAACCTTTTGTGCAGAAGCAGCCTATAATGAGATAAAGGATAGAAAAGGGTATCTTAGACCTGATGGTACTTTTGTTAGAGAACACGATAGATTACCTGAAAAGTTAACTTCATCAGATAACTCTGAACATCCCGACAGCATGTACACAGATTCTTGGCTGGGTACTGACTACACACGAGGACCAGGACCCTTAGATGGTAAAACTTCACAACAACAATTTGAAGAAGTTGCAAGAAAAGTAGATGAGGAGAGGATAAATAATGTGGATTAAAAAATCAGTAGTAGCAGCTCTCATTGGAGAGGTTGCAGAAATGGCAGAAAAAATTAATAAAACTGTCAACACTCAATCAGAAGCAACAGTAGAACTAGGAGAGCTAGTACTGATGTTAAAATCTGTAGTTCTTGTACAAGAGGAAAGAATTGCTCAACTTGAAATAGAGAATGGTTGGTCGTTAGAAGAAACAACAGAAAGAGCTAAGGATATTCTTAGTATAATGGATAATACTAAGCTACACTAAGAATGAACTGTAGGTTCAGCTCCTTAGTTTATAACAAATAAAAAATATTTCTTGACATTTTACTTAAAATTAAGTATAATATGTATATAAAAATGAAAAATTTAACATAAGAACGCAAAAGATGAACACAATTCAATTCCAATATCGCAAAACACCAGAACAGACTACAGATAGAGAAGCAATTATACTATCACCCGCCAGTAATAACTACTTGACGTTAGACATTACGGAACTGGACAAAGCAGAAAAGGTAAAACTTGAAGCAGGTTTGGTAGAGTTACAAAAGGGGGTTGATGAGGCTTTTACAACTAGAACGAAGTGGATACGTGATAATGGTTTTGGAACTTGTTATCGCAATTTCGCTAAAGACAAAATGTCCCAAGTAATTGCTGGTTTAACTAATCTCAAATAACAAGACGGTTTCGCCCCATCCCGCAATATGGGGCTTTTTAACTTATCACAGGAATATCAATGTCCGAATACACAGACGAAGTACAACAACAAAGAGCTCAGCTCTCACGCTTGTACGAACAACAAGAAAGTTTAACTGAAAATATTAAAGGGTTGAAACAAATAATTGCAACCCTAGAGTATGTTGCTGGTAAGGAAAAAGAAAAAGAAGAACAAAAGCTGCAGGACATAATTGACCGAGCTAAAGAACCAAAACAATCTAATACAGGAAAAAAATAATTATGGCATGGGATGATGACAAAAGAGCAGAAGTAGTTGCACAATATGAAGGTGCAGACCCTACTCCTGAAACTTCAATGGAAATAGTAAAAGAAATAGCCGATGATGTGGGAGAATCACCTAATGGTGTTCGCATGATTCTTACTAAGGCGGGAGTATATATTAAAAAAGATACTACTAGCAATGCTGCCGCGGGTAGCACTAAAGGTAAGAGAGTATCGAAGGTTGCAGCTCACGCTAAGTTGTCTGCTGAAATAACTTCTGCAGGGCAAGAACCAGATATGGAAATTATCGGTAAAATGACAGGTAAGGCAGCTGAGTACTTATCAGATGTAATCAGCAAAATTCGTCAAACAGGCGATTACGAACTTTAAAAGTTTTAGGGGGCAGGAGTAGATTCACCTTTATAGGTGGAAAGGAAAGCAAACCCCCTAATTTTATTATTTTCTAATAGGAGATTTCATGGCAAGAGTAAAAGTAAAGGATAGTGAAAAACTAGACCCTAGCAATATTCGCCATGTAATTAGCCTATTAGAAAGTGATAAACCAATTACTAAGAAAGAAGCGTGTAGTTTATTAAGAATTTCTTATAATACTACCCGTCTTGGTAATATTATCACAGGCTACAAAGAACGACAAGAGATAATAAAAAGACTAAGAGCAAAAAATTATGGTAAACCTGCAACAGAGCAGGAAACTATAAGAGCAATAGAAGAATACCTTAATGGTGAACCTATCTATAAAATTGCAGAGTCTATGTATCGTTCTTCAGCCTTTATTAAAGGAATTATGGAAAGGAATAACGTCCCCGTTCGTACAACTAACCATAGTTACTTTCACCCAAAGTTACTCCCCGACGAAGTTCTCTCAAAGGATTTCGAACCAGGTGAATTAGTATGGTCTGCCCAATACAACCATACAGCGGAAATAACTGGAAGACATGATAGAGAAGATGTTCACTACCCTTGCTACGGCATACAGGTTCTAGGTGATTATTACAAACATGCTTACGTTCCGTGGTATGAGTTAGGCAGTCTACGACATTTACAACAGTTAGGAGTAAAGATAAATGATGAAATCCCTATTCTTAGAGAAAATGGAGGACGCAGGTGACGCAGTTATTACATACAGAAGCCCTGTTTCCAAAAAACTCAAGTACAATGTATGCACTTTAGAATTTGATTCGTGCGATTACATTAAAGAGAAAAATCAAAAGAAAAACATAACGGTGAAAGAGGGTTGTATTCTACTATTTTGTTGGGATACAGACTCTTTTAGACAAATAAACGTCAAAGCAGTTACAAGTATTCAACCATTGGGAACAATTTTAAGGAACAGAATACCATGAGTATCGATGATGATGTTTATGAAAAGATAATTCTAGAACAAGAAGATAAAGAAATACAATATAGGTTAGTTGTATCTACTTTCAGAGATGTTGAGTATGTTCATATACGAAAATACTATTTAGACTTTGAGGGGGAGTACAAACCCACGAAAGAGGGAGTGTGTATTCCATTCGAACTTAACAGTCTATCCAACTTATTTGAAGGTTTAGTAGAACTACTATCCTTATCAGAAAGCAAAACTATTATACAAGAACACTTTAAAGACTTACTAAAAGATTTATATGACTAAAGAACTATTAGATAAGGCATCAAAGGCGTACTTCGAAGGTTCGCCTTTTTTGTCGGATGAAGAATTTGATGCCCTTGCCAAGCAAGAAGGATACGAACGTGTTGGGTACAACCCCGATACGAAAATAAAACATTTATTCCCCCTATACTCTCTACAAAAAGTATTTGAGGGGGAGGATACCCCACCTGATTATACAACTAAAGTAATTGAAACTCCTAAATTAGATGGGGCAGCGATAGCTTTGCAGTACAAAAATGGAAAGCTTTTTAAAGTAATCAGTAGAGGGGACGGCATTGCTGGAGTAGATATTACAGATAAATTTATCTTCTCTGACTTAGTACCTAAGAAGCTACACTCTCCTTATACTCCCGAGTACACTCAAATAACGGGAGAGATAGTAGCCCCTAAAAGTATTGCAAATGCACGTAATTTTGCGGCAGGGGCGTTAAACTTAAAAGATATTAATGAGTTCAGAAAGAGAGAACTTACTTTTATTTCTTATAGTATAGAACCTTCCATTAGTACTTCATACTCTATAGATATGGGTTTCTTAGGTTACGCAGGATTTAATGTTGTAACTAAAGGTTCTTGGAATGAATTTCCAAATGATGGTAAAGTAATCCGTGTAGATAGTAACCTAGAATATGATAGGTTAGGCTACACATCTCACCACCCTAGAGGTGCTTATGCTCTAAAGACTAGAGAAGAAGGTATTGAAACCACATTATTAGATGTAATATGGCAAACAGGTAAAAGTGGGAAAGTTACTCCAGTAGCAATACTAGAACCTATAGAAATTGAGGATGCGATAATCTCGAGGGCTACCTTGAACAACGTAGCATACATCAAAAGTTTGAATCTAGAAATAGGGTGTCGAGTAAAGGTAATAAGGGCGGGCAAGATAATCCCCCGAGTTATTGAAAGAGTCAGTTGAGACATCGAAAAAAATAAGACTTGACTTTTTGGTAAAACTTCAGTATAATATATTATATAGAAAATTGAGAAATAACAAGATGAATTTAACAACTATTAATGAACCTACCTCATGTCCCACTTGTGACTCTACATTAGAATTGGTGAAAGACCAACTTTTCTGCAGAAACAACGAGTGCGAGGCTAAGTCTAGCAAATTGATAGAGCATTTCGCAAAGACCCTGAAAATTAAAGGGCTCGGACCGAAAACGATTGAAAAGTTACCTCTCAGTTCTATATCTGATATTTATTCAATATCTGAAAATGAAATATCTGATGAGATTGGAAATAAGCTGGGAAAGAAATTGTTTGACCAGATTGAAAAAAGTAAATCTGTAGACGCAAACACACTCCTTCCAGCATTTTCCATTCCATTAATCGGCAACACTGCTACCAAACGACTATTCAACAAGATTTCACATATGCATGATATCACCCCGACTAGTTGCGTATCGGCAGGACTAGGGCCAAAATCCTGTACTAACTTACTCACATGGTATCACAATGAATTTAAAGATAACTTAGAGTATTTGCCTTTTTCATTCCAGGCAGGTGTACAAGAACCAACAGCTGAAAGTATCGGAAAATCAGTCTGTATTACAGGGAAACTAAATGATTATAAAAACAGAACTCTTGCAAAAGAGTATTTAGAGTCATTAGGGTTTACCGTTACTTCCTCTGTTACTAAGAAAACAGACTACTTAGTGGATGAAGAAGGAAGAAAATCAAGTAAGAGTACTAAAGCTGAAAGCTATGGTATTCCAATTTTAACAATAAAAGAAATATTAAGGAAACATTTATTATGACAACTCCAAGATGGACAGAAGACCGTACTCGTATTCTTTCAGCTATTGCTGAAGGTATGGATACCGTTTCACAAGACACCGTAGCCTCAGCAGCAGCAGAACTAGATACAACTACTCGTTCTGTTAGCTCTAAGTTACGTAAAATGGGCTATGACGTAGAACTAGCAAGTTCTGCTCATAAGAAAGCCTTTTCTGACAGCCAGGCAGAATCATTGTCTAGCTTCGTTACTGGTAACAGTGGCGTTTACACATATGCAGATATTGCTGGTAGCTTCGAAGGTGGTAACTTTACTGCTAAGCAAGTTCAAGGTAAAATTCTTTCAATGGAATTAACCGACCATGTTAAACCTGCAGAAAAAATCGAGGTCGCTCGTACTTACACTCCTGCTGAAGAAGCCACTTTCTTAGAAATGCACAACAATGGTGCTTTCGTTGAAGAGCTAGCAGAAAAACTAGGTAAGTCTATTAACTCAATTCGTGGTAAAGCATTGTCTTTTCTACGTTCTGGCGACATAACTTCAATTCCAAAGCAAAAAGAGTCACGTGCTAAAGCTAACGTGGATGCTCTTGAAGCTCTAGGCGATATATCTGGTCTAACTGTAGAACAGATTGCTGAACAAATTGACAAGACTGTACGTGGTGTTAAAACTATGTTAACACGTCGTGGATTGACTTGTTCAAATCATGACGGTGCTAAAAAAGCAGCTAAAAACGCAGCAGCTTCTTAATTGGTAATTTAAGTTAAAGGGTAGCAGTCATACGTTGCTACCCTTTTTTTGTCGGAGAATTTAAGTATGAAATTGATAGCAAAATTCCACGACGTGGACAGCTTCACAGCAACTGAAGCAATTAGACGAGCAAAAGACCTTCTAGGCGATTACACGGACATCCGAGCATACCCAAGTACGAACGACCCTTGGGATATAGTATACTATGCACTTCAACAAATAGTTACTGGAAAGCAATTAAATATGCTCTTTGACGAGGGCGCACTCTACCCTATTAAACTAAAGGAATTTAGGTCAGAAATATTAGGAAGATTAACGGATGAACTAGACGAAGTAATTCAGGACAACGAACATAAGGCTAAATAATGGATATCGGGGCAACAGTTCTTCATATGTTGATGGAGGAACAAAGCCTTGATGGTTGGTCAAGAGTAAAGAAGGATTTCTTTGAAGAATCCTACAGCTCTTTATATTCAAGTATTCATAGATTTTATCAAGAATACAATCGAATCCCTTCCTTTGACCAGTTAGATACTGTAACAAGGGATATAAAAACTCAAAAAGATTTAGCGGCACTTCGTTTACTTGAAGTACCAGAAATTGAGTTAGACCTAGCCATTGATGCCTTAATCGACCAATATTCACAGAATGAATCGCTAAACCTATTAGATAGGTATATAGATAAAATAACTGTGATGGATAGCTTAGAAGTGAAAGAAAGTCTATCCAATATAGTAATGAAATTAGATGAACAGACCCATACAGACGAGAAAGTGTCTAGTATGGGAGATTTACTAATATTTCAAGAACAGGGCATAGAAGAACACTCCTGTCTCCCACTTGGTATAAATAATGACTTCGACAGCAGAGTAGGGGGAGCATATAGAGAAGAACTTATTCTGATTGGTGGTAAGAGAGGAGCAGGTAAATCTTTAGTATGTGCTAATATGGTAGCAAATCAATATGAACTAAATAAGACTGCCATATTCTTCACTATTGAAATGACGGCATTAGAAACCTTCCACAGAATAACAAGTATGCTATCAAAAGTTCCTTACGCTAGTATTCGTAAGAACAGATTAGACCCTAAGGAACTAAATGCAGTCGCTAAAGTTCGTGCAGAAATGTTCCAACATAGTGATAGTATATACGAGGAATTTTTAGACAACAGAAACCCTCTAGAATTCGAACGTAAATTAACCTCAGAATGTAAGTTAAAAGACGATAATCAAATTATAATAGTTGATGACAGGTCTTTATCTCTTACAAGTATTGATTTACAGTTACAAAAAGCCAAAGCACAATTTGGCGATAGTCTAGGACTTGTAGTAGTTGACTATGTGAACCAACTAGATACTGGTCTTGGAAAAGACATTTATGATTGGCAAAGTCAGATTTATGCTAGTAAGAAACTGAAAGAGTTTGCTAGGAAGTATGATGTAGCGTTAGTAACCCCTTATCAAATTGATGATAGTGGCCAAACTAGATTTGCTAAAGGACTGCTAGATAGCCCAGATTCTGCTTTCTTAATTAACGCACACTCTAAAGAGGATAACGCTATTACATTCACTTCAACTAAAGTAAGGAGTGGACCCGATATAGAGTTTACTAGTGTAATGGATTGGGATACCCTCAAGTTAGGGCCTCAGTCCACACCTAAGCCTTCAGCAATGGGTAAGGAAACAGATACAAAGAAAGTAGGAAGAAAACCTAAGAAAGAAGCGTCGGATATGCTATGGTAGTAAGCGAGATATTAACAAAACATAATATTGCGTTTACTCCTAAAGGACAGGACTTCGTTGTACGTTGTCTAAGTCCCGACCACGAGGATAATCATCCTTCTATGCATATTGACCAAGCAGAAGGGACGTTCCACTGCTTTAGTTGTGGTTTTAAAGGGAACGTTTTTAAGTTCTTTAATGTTGATAGAAACTGGCAAGATGTTCGAGTAAAAAGACTGAAAGATAAGATTTCAGCAATCCGAGCTGCTTCTACAGGTTTAATATTACCAGATGGAGCAATACCTTATACTCGACATTTCAGAGATATTGACAAAAGAACTTTAGCCCGTTTTGGGGCGTTTATCCATGATAAAGAGTTTGAAGGGAGAATAGTATTCCCCCTACCTGATATTACAGGGAAAATTCGAGCATTTATCGGAAGATATATAAATAGTAATGCACACCCGAAGTACCTGATAAGACCTTCTGGAGCAGATCTGCCGCTATTCCCGGCTATAGTATCTCCTATCGAGGGCTCAGTAATTTTAGTCGAAGGCATATTTGATGCGCTTAATTTAATCGACAAAGGCTTAGTAAACGCCGTAGCAGTGCTCGGAGCTAATAATGTGCAGCTAGAGTTATTAGAAGCCTTGAAGCTCCAAGGTGTGCATACTATTTATACTATGTTTGACGGAGATGAAGCAGGGAGAAAAGCCGAACATTCTGCACACAGATTACTAACAGATACATTTATAATAAACGAAGAAACTAAATTACAACTACCGGATGGACTCGATCCGGGAGACCTGTCCGCTACGGACATAAAACACATAAAGGAAAACATCTATGGAACAACAATCACGCAAGATAGCAGTAGTTGATAAAGCCCCTAGTGGCGTAAACTACAAATCATATTTTAAATTTGATTTCGACCACTTTCACCTCTCTTCCAAAAGGATTAAAAAACTTTTGAAAAAAGATGTAGACTTGGTAGACTTTGAAGAAGATAAGTACGATTACATTGTACTTATAGGTTCTGAAGCCTGCAAATTTATTGGAGGCATAACATCAGTAACCGAATTCTCGGGACATTTAGTGGATAAGAAATTTATCCCTATGATTAGTCCTGCTATGTTAAACTTTAAACCCGAAGCTAAGCCCTTATTTAAAAGAGCTTGTGAAAAGTTACACGGGTATATAGCAGGACAGTTACCCCCCTCTCTTTCGGGAGACTTTAGGGGGATAACTATAGAAGAAGAAGCTATTAATTATTTAGAAAATATACTAGATGATGAAATGATAAGGTTTGTTACTTGCGATACAGAAACTACAGCTTTATATCCCCGAGATGGATATGTTCTAGGTATCAGTATGTCGCATAAACCCCAACAAGGAGTTTATATATCGTCAGAATGTATAACCGAAAAAGTAGAAGAACTATTCCAACAAGTTTTTGATAGTAGAATGATTGTTTTCCACAATGCTAAGTTTGACTTAAAGATGCTAGAGTATCATTTTGACTTTACTTTTCCAAAGGTTTCAGATACAATGCTTATGCATTATATCTTAGACGAATCGAAGGGGACTCACGGACTTAAATCCTTGGCTTTAAAATATACTGAGTATGGGGATTATGATAAAGACTTAGATAACTTTAGAAACCAGTACTGTAAAGAGCATCGCATACTAAAGGGAGAGTTCACTTACGATTTAATCCCTTTTGATATTCTTTACAAGTACGCTGCTATTGATACTGCTGTTACTTATGAATTATACCAATTATTCACTAAGAAAATTATAAGTAGTGTTCAATTAACCCAAGTATATAAAGAACTTATGGTTCCGGGTATGTTATTTCTAAAAGAAGTTGAGGAAGCGGGAGTTCCCTTTGACCTTGATAGGTTAACAAAGGTTCAAAAACTTATGGAAGAAGAAATTCAAATAGCTAAAGAAAAGTTATATGAGTTTGAAGAAGTACATAAGTTTGAAGAAGCACAAGGAAAAGTATTCAATCCAAACAGTACACAACAATTAAGAATACTAATGTTCGATTTTTTAAAACTAACCCCCACGGGTAAGTTAACAGGTACGGGAGCACAATCTACTGATGCAGAGGTGTTAAAGACTCTATCAGAAGAGCATCCTATCCCAGGCGTTATTTTAGATATAAGGCAGAAATCGAAAATTAAAAACACTTATTTGGATAAAGTTATACCTGCTCTAGATAAAGATAGTCGTATCCGTACAGGATTCAACCTTACCTCGACAACGTCAGGAAGACTATCTAGTTCAGGCAAACTTAATATGCAACAGTTACCTAGAGATAACTCTGCTGTTAAAGGGTGTATAAAAGCTAATCCTGGTTACAAGATACTACAGCAAGACTTGTCAACAGCTGAAGTATATGTGGCTTCAGTACTTAGTAATGATAAAGCTCTTCAAAATGTGTTTAAAAGTGGTGGAGACTTGCACTCCACAGTTGCGAAGATGGTTTTCCAACTTCCACATGAAACGGCAGACATTAGTGTCTATGCCAAAAAAGAAAGACAAGCTGCAAAAGCCATTACTTTCGGAATCATGTATGGGTCTGGGCCTGCAAAGGTATCAGAAACAGTAACTAAAGATAGTGGAGAATTCTTCTCTATCGAGCAAGCAAAGGACACGATTTCCAAGTACTTTTTAACTTTTAGAAAGTTAAAGACTTGGTTAACGAAGTCTAAAGAACAAATTGAGTCAGACGGATTCATTTATAGTATTCTAGGCAGAAAGCGTAGACTACCAAATGTATTCAGTAACGATAAAGGCATTGCGTCACATGAAGTAAGAAGTGGCATAAACTTCCTTATTCAATCTGTTGCTTCCGATATTAACCTCTTGGCTGGAATAGAATTAAGTCAATGGTTAAAGGACAACAAGAAAGACGCAAAAATAATAGCACTAGTTCACGACTCGTTGGTGCTAGAAGTGAAAGAATCGGAAATAGAGGAAGTCTCAGAGATGATGGCGAAAATAACTCAAAAAGACCGAGGATGTTCTATTCCAGGGCAACCAATAGGAGTAGACTTAGATATAGGAGATGATTATGCCTTCGGAAAGTTTGAAAAGCAATACCCCGAACTTCTCTAATATTCACTGGCCTGTTTGGATAATTAGACCTCACGACTCCATAGCGGGAGGTCTAATTACCGACAAAAGAGGTATTAGACGTATAGACTTGCCTGGTAAAGAAGAATTTACGGTAAGACGACTACATGCCAAAAAACTAAAGGATTATCCATTATACCCACTATCAAAAGCTATATGGTCTTTAAAAGACCTATTAAATTCAGGGCATCTTTGTTTCATAGATTATGAAGGCAATATTTATAAATATAAAAAAACGACCTTCTATCCATTAATATACAAAGAAATCCTAGAAAGATGGTACACGGATAATTCAACTGTCTTTATATTAAAAGGAGTAAATAGTCCTTTTGAAGTTAGAGGCAGACTTAACCTTCGCGCTAAATATGCTGGGGTACTAAAAATAGATAAAGGTTACTTGCTTTATGAAGTAACTAATGAAAAACTAAAAGACACAAGAAGGAAGATATGAACGATAACGCAATAGGCTGGGTAATACTCTTAACAGTAGGGATAGCTTTCGGTATAGCATCAATTACCTTATATCTTTGGCTGGATGAAATAATAAAAGGTTATTTTATATCGTGAATGATAAAGCAATAATTTCAAATCGAATCTATATGACAGCTGACGCTAAACGGCAGAAGTTGTTAGATTTGGAACTTACCTATAAGATTCCGTCGTATAATCCGACGGAGCCACCTCAGGTAATTAAGAATATGGGAAGAATAAGTAAAGACCTTGTTACAGTACCAGTAGGTAGATTTGACCTAATTCCTGAGGAGCATGAAATTATTGATAAGAGAGTATTAGTTCCAGAAAAGTTTCCAGAATTCAAATTTGAATTGAGGGATAGTCAGGGTAAAATTTTCAAATCTATAGACGACAATGCGATTATAAATGCAT
>Ga0208299_1002672_pt1 | contig 11825 bp, 10 predicted proteins | sample 15_taG_FD_184089 | JGI IMG/M metagenome (GOLD analysis project Ga0208299, IMG submission 184089) | Marine viral communities from the Subarctic Pacific Ocean - 15_ETSP_OMZ_AT15312 metaG (SPAdes) (version 2) | ecosystem: Environmental > Aquatic > Marine > Oceanic | place: Pacific Ocean | collected...
AACTCTTAGCAAGTCAAGTATTGAAGCGTTTGAGGCTCTTAGCGCAAACGGTCCTGTTACAAAGTTTTTGGCGGGAGGACCTGACTCTAGCCTTAGAGACATAAAAATATACAAAGATTCATCACAATGGGTTCGCAAGAACTTATTTGAGCGTTTTGAAAACGGCTGGTCTACATTTATAGACTCAGTGAAGTTAGATTCATTTGACGCTCTAACAAAGAACTTAGACGAAGTAGCAGATGCTGAAGAAATTGCACAGATAGCAGACTTTATTAACAAGGGAACAGGAACTCTAAGTTCTCAAGCTGCTGGTATTTCAAAACTTCAACGCCAAATTGAAACAGCGTTTATGTTCTTCTCTCCAAGAATGACTCGTTCGATCATTGCGTTACTAAGTGACGCAACGACTAGAGGCGGCGTACAAGGGCAACTAGCACGAGAAGGTGCGCTGGGTGCTTGGATGTCCTTACAAGCGTACACATGGGGCGTAGGGCAGCTTCTAGGGCAGGATGTAAACCTAGACCCAAGTGAGCCTCACTACTTGCAGGTCAAAATAGGTAATTCATGGGTTGGCCCGACAGGGCAAATAATCTCTGTGCCTCGCGCACTTTACCGAGCAGCAGCAGGACCAGATGACGCTGCTGCTTTATATAACGACTTGAATGGCGACGGTGGTTATAAGGATGCAACGTGGTTTAGGTTGATTCGCGAAAGAGCCTTAGCTGCTCCGACGGGTTCAATGGTTGCAAACGCTATAACTAACCAAAATTATTACGGTCAGCCTTACGAAGGTTTCTTCGATTTTGCTGAAGCTGAGTCTAAGAACTTGCTTCCGTTCTGGTTGCAAGATGTAGTTGCGGGTGACCCTTATTCGACAGATGCGTTTGCCACAGCAGCAGCTTTCGGAGGCTTACGAACTAGAGCCTTAACTTCATACGAACGTAGAAGGTTGCTTCTTGACGAAGCTGCTGTGGAGAAGTTCAAAGGCGTTGACGGATTCAAAGACCTAAGCCCTATTCAAATAAAACAACTCTATGCTGACTTAGATTCTGAAGAATCAACTGTTTCGGTGTCTGACAACTACAAGGCCGTAAACGCTGTCATTGAAGATCAGCGCAGGAAGAATGGCGCAGACCCAACGAATGTTGACGAGTTCTACGCCAAGTTAGAGGAAGTCCGTGATGCTAAGGATGCAGATAAACAAAAATTAGCATTGGATTACGAAACTAATCCAGACATAAAACCTGCTGATTTTAGAGATCGTCTAAAACAATCGAACGCTAAATTCTCAGCAGACTACGATGTCTTGTACGACGAGCAGGGAATTTACGCTGATGCTCATGCTTATATAAAGCGTCGTGATTCACTTGATGAGACAGAACATCTAGAAGAAGTTTGGATTGATGCGTACAAAAAAGATGTGCTTCACAATCCAGAGTTTGAAAAACAAAACGCTGCTGGCATAGATTATTACGACTTTGACGGGCGTACTACTGCGGAGCGGCAGTTCGTTGCGGACTACGGGGAAAAAGCACTAGAAGTTGTATTAGAGTATCTTGGCAGTAGTTCTGACGAACACCCTATTGCTAAAGAACTAAATGCAATGCGTGAAACTTTTAGTTGGTATTGGGAAGTTCCGAAATCTGTGGCTCTTGAAGCAGCTTCTATCAAGTACGGAATAAGTAGTTCTCAACTAAAAGAACTTTTTAGTTTGTCTCAGAAGGGAACTTCAGATGAGCAACGAGCCTTAAGTCAAAACGAGATTGTCAAATATATAAACAATTACCAAACTTCTACTAAGAAAAATTTGCGAGAAAACAATCTTGCACTTGAGATATTCTTAGTTAGGTTTGGTTACGCAGACAACTTTAGTAGTGACCAAATGAAGCAAGACTCATCAGCACTAAGTTTTGCAACTCAAAAAACGCAAATCGGCTCAGATGTATACGCCTCTTACGGGGCTTTGATACCATCTGGGTTGTAATTATCTACGGATAAGAAAGGTCTACGGACATGGTAGAAGAAGTACAACAGGCAAAAATACCAGAAGAAACTGCACCGGAAGTGCCAGTAGAATCCTCTACGGAGATTGCGGAACAACCAGCAGATTTACAGGCAGACGCACCTGCATTGGTCGTAGAAAGTCCTGACCCACTTTCAGTGGTGAAAGATTTTCTTGGCAAAGAGCAAGGTCGTTTAGCACAGGTATCTGGTCAAAAGATTGCTGCGTTTCAACAATCTGTCAAGGCTGAACTTGATGATATGAAGGAGTCTTTTAAACCCCTTCTTGAACAGGCTCAACAGGCAGAGCGTGAACGACTTCTTAACATGGGTACAGATGAATTAGCTGACATGGTGATGCAGAAAAATGCGGCTACGGCGCAACCTGCACAAACTGAGCAAACACTCAGCCCGACTTTATCTGCGCTTGCTACGGCAACGCAAGAACTTGTAACTGAAAGCAATTTAGATATTTCACTCGAAAACCCAAAACTTTGGGAAGGGTGGGACAGCAGCATGTCTGTTGCAAAATCTATTGAAATTGCTAAACAAAATATTGAAAAGATGTCGGGTAAGACTCAGGTTGTTCAACAACAACCCGCTCAACCAGTAACTCCATCAGCGACACCATCAACTCAAGGTGCTCCACAAAAAAGTATAAAAACAATATCTTCCAGGTCTGAACTAGCTGAATTATTTTCAACCGGACGTATTGACCAAAATCAATACCGAAAGGGAAAAGAAGATTTACGCAAGTCTGGGTCTGTTTCGTTTTAGGTAAAGAAAAATGCCACTTTCGCTTTCTACAAATACGCTGACTAAAAATGGGTCAGCGGGAAGCGGTACGTTTCAAGATGTGTCAAACATTCTGCTTGCAGAAGCCATTGACAACATTGAACCTGCCGCTCCTAACAAGGACCTCGTAACTAACATTACGATTCCTTCTGGTCATTACCAGGTCACTGTACCTATTTATGGCCGAACAACTGCTGTGGCTTTGTCAGAGGGAGTTGACATCTCTCCGGTACAGGGTCCAGAAGTTGCCAACGTAGTTACACAGACTGCTTCAGAGCATGGTGTAATGACGTTTGTTTCTGATCGTCTTGCTCATCAAGGTAACGATGATGCTATCGCCGTTGTAGGTGAGCAGCATGGTCGTGCCGTTGGTCGGCTTCTCGATCAGGACATCATCGGTTTGTTTGACGGGTTTTCTAACTCGATTGGTTCCGCAGGTGCGTCGCTTAACTTGAACTCAATAGCAGTAGCTGTTGGATTCTTGCGTAGTGATGACTCAACTTACGGTCCAGCACCAAACCCAATTAACGCTTCGCTTCACCCTGAGCAGATTCGTCGTTTGATAACTGACGTAGCTGGTCAGGCTAACTCGATTAGTGCTGTTGGTGGGGAACCAATCCCTACTGGTCTTTCAGAGGATGTAGTCAAGAACTACATGCGTGGTCGTGACCCTCTATTTGGTGTCCCGATTATCGAATCTCCGAACATTAGTCGAGATGGTTCTGACGATGCTAAGGGTGCTGTACTTTCACAGCGAGCCTTGCACCTTGCAATAGAAAACGAAATTCGTGCTGAGGAAGAGCGTGACGCTTCTCTCCGTGGTACAGAGATCGTGACTGTTGGAGTATGGGGTCAAGGTGAGACTGTTGACGTATGGGGCGTTGAAATGCTCGGTGATGCAGTATCGCTTTCTTAGGTTTTTAGGAGGAATATGTGACTACTAGCACAACAATTATGCAAGGGTTGCATGTTCCTGCTGAAGCCCAACCTGTTGTTCTTTACAACTCTGTAACTGGTAAACCGTTTAGGACTACGCAAGAGCGTAAGGCTTATTACCTTGCGAAACCTGCACCTAAAATGATTAATGCTGGAACAGGTGTTGTACAAGACCTAACAGGTGTTACACATATGTTCAGTGAGTATCCACCTGCGGTCGAGGAACTTCAAAGTAGGCCAACTGAGACAGTTCTGAAAATCGAAGGAGTTCGCAAAAAGCGACGCAGAGGAAAAAGAGGTAAACGCAAGTGATTACAACGATGGAGCAAAAGGCTTGGTACGACAATACTATGTTGTCCTTTCCTTCCCTTGTTGATAAATACTGCATGGAGCTTGGTATATCTAAAGTTCCAACGCCTGAGTACGTCAGTCCTGATACGGCTCTGTTTTACAGACGTAACAAAACTGGCGACTATGAACCTGTGTCTGCTCCTTGCGGAATACAAGGACTCTTTTCTGCGATGTCAAAAGGCTGGCTCATGGTGGCTCCCGATAAGGTTGAGACTCCATTTGAGACTCCGACATCTAGCGCGCTCGGTGAGAGCGACTTGCAGGTGGATGCTGCTGTTGCAACAGAGCAACTAGCATACGCACTCGAACAACGTGAAAAGCGCGATGAAATAAAACAAAGAAAATACGGCTGTCCTGCAAAGGGTTGCCGTAAACGGTTTACAACCAAAGCGGGAATGTTGCGGCACAACACAATGATTCACGCTAGGGAGAAGATAAAATGAGCATTGGCGCACCACAATATGGTGGCTTCAACGCCCAAACTGCTGCGGGGACTATCACCCTTGCCGCAGGAGATGACGCATACCAGGCTATTGACCCAGGTGGGTCTGCACGAAATGTAGACCTTCCAGACTTGGGTGATTCCGGTCGAGGTATGGTTGTCGTTGACAACACAGCAGATGGCTCTGAAGTTATTACACTTCGGGACGCTGCTAACTCAAATGCAACGGTTGGTACTCCAACTCAGAACGAATCCGCAGTTTGCCACTTTTCAGAGGGAACTTGGGTTTGTGTGGTAGGAGCAGCTAACTAAAGCTGACAATGGGCAGGGGGGTTCGCTCCCCTGCCCTACATACTTTTATGAGTAATTCAAAAAACATATTTAGGGAAAAGCCTGAGCAAACAGACGTATCTGTAACCGCAGATAGTGGGCTGGTTATCAATGTGCCTGATAATAGGTACGCTTATGGCGACACTCAATCGGTTGCACAAATAGCTGGGGACTTGGCTACTAAGCACTCAAGCAACAGCGATGCTGCTGGCAAAAAGGCTTACGAACAGGCTAGAGAACAGTTAGAAACAACTGACTGGAAAAATGACAGGCGCAAAAAAGCGGCTGCTAGAATTTCTGCAAAGCGTCCTCAGTACATGACGCATTTTCTAAAAGACAACACTGGTCAGATCATAGGTGTTGAACTGTTATTGCAAATGACTGACCCTAATACTGGGCTTGTTGAATATAAAAACTTAGTTTATTCCAAAGATGAGTTAGAAAAGTTGGCTTGAGTTGGCTGGAATATTTGCTGCAACAATTACGGTTAGTTCCGCTGGAACTGCTGTTCAGATAACTTCAACTCCTACTCCGTTCGAGTGGGCTATCTTTCATATTGCAGAAGGCAACTCTAACGATGTAGCCATAGGCGCATCTGACGTTAGCATGACTAACGGGCTAACCCTAGAAGTTGTTGGTAATAATAATTACGAAAAAGATTCATGGCGCATAGACGGAAAATTATTTGCAGAAAGCCCACCGTTAGACTTAAGTGACTTTTACGTTGACGCTACAACTAATGGCGATAAAGTAGAGGTCTTAGCGAAGGTTTTGTAATGCCAGCAACTATTTCAACCACATCTTCCGTAGACACTATGGTTCCAGAATACGCCCGAAGAATCGGAGCGTATGTTGGTGGCTTTACGACTACAACAAACGTCACTACTGATACATCTATTATCTGTACTACTCTTGGCGATAGAGGCTGGGACGTAGATGACATACTCAATGACTTCTATATCAAGGTTACGTCCGGCAACAATGATGGTGCTATTAGGCGTATAAGCGATTACACAGGCTCTTCAGGCACGATAACGGTGTCTGGTTCCAGTCTTTCTGCTGAAAGTGGCTCTGTGACGTTCGAGATTTACCGTTACGACCCACAGCGTTTGATTGACACACTAACTGATGCAGGTCAGGAAGTATTTCCAAAGGTTTATGTTCCGGTGTACGACCGGACTAACACAGCGCATAACAGCCAGTTTGATTTTACAAGGCCGACAACTATTCCTAGAGGATATGTGAGGCAGTTGTTTGCGGAGCGTAGGATTTACTCAAAGACTTATGCGGATAATATTGTTAATGACCAGAATTGTGATCTCGAAGCATCTACGATCACTAATTGGACGAGCAGTAACGTAACCGCAGCAGTTGAAGGTGACACTAACGACCCTGACAATGCTGTTGTATGGGCAAATCAACGCTCTGCAAAGGTAACAGTAGACGCAAGTTCTGTCGGACAGTTCTACTTGTCTGTTACTAGCCCAACTAACTACGAAGGCGAAGAAATAAATTATGCTGTTTGGGTATATTCGCGAACAGCCAGTAGGATTTCGCCATTTATCCAGATTGATTCCGACTCTGTTTCAACAGGTGATGCTCATACAGGTAAGGGCTGGGAGCGACTAACAGTTTCAGCCGATGCAAACCTAATCGGTACTAGCATAAAAGTTGGTATTCAGATTTCATCTGGCGCGCAGTTCACCTGTTACGTTGATGAAGCTATTGCTACCGCTGGTCGAGAAGAACTACCTCGTGCTGGTCGTGTTGCAATTCGTAATTGGTACGAACAAAGTGACAACATTTATGTCTTAGAAAAAGTCCCATCAGACCACAGCGTCTTGGTTGTCGGTATGGGCATGTTAGACTTTAGTAACCTGTCATCTACCGCTCAGGAAGTAAATCAAAGTTCACGCAGGATTCTTTATAACTATGCTGCAATGCTTTTGTTTCAGGGTGAAATAGATACAACTGACTCTACGGAGCAACAGGAAGCACTGAACCGATTCAATCACTTCCGCAATCGTGCGAATGAAAACGCTGGAAGTATGGTCCCAATCGCTATGCTTAGGAATACAGCTTCGTAGTCATGCCTCAACACTCAGACATTGTTCTACAAAACACTGACGGAAGTTCTAACAAAGTTGAACTAACTCTTTGGAAAGATAGTCCGTCTGTGCCTGGGGGATATAAGTTAGATTCGCTTGCATTTCTTCCACCACGTCAACCAACAGATGATGCTAACTACCAACAGGTAGACCCAAAAGCAGCGATGACTTACGACTTGACCTCGTTCCATAGAGGCTTTGGTCAAGGAGAAGATAAGTCTTTCGGCAAGGAGTCTCGCTACGGGTACTCTGACGGAGTGCTTGCTCAGTTCAACGGCGAACTAACGCTCGGTTATTCACAAGAAGAGTCTGACTTTCTGATTCGTAATGGCCGTTTTGAAGATGCTGAAATAAACCAATGGACTGCAACGAACGTAACTGTTGCAAGAAGCACAGCAGATTCTCGGTCAGGCGACGCTCATGCTCGTGTAACAGTAGGCTCTGATGGTGGGACTTTAACTCAGTCATTATCTTCAGTCTCTGCTACCGCCCTAGATGGTGAAAATGTGCATGTTATTGCGTATGCAAAACGTGTATCTGGTTCAGGGTCTTGTACGTTATCCGTAACAGGCACAGCAACAACAGAAGCAACAACGTCGAGTAGTTACAACATTATCGAAGTTACAGGAGTAGCTGCTTCTGCTGCAACAACAATTACTCTTACGTTTAGTACGGCTGATGACGTTTGGGATATAGACGATATTTCTGTCATACCGGCAGGTGGCGTGTCATTCCCTTCTGCACCCGTTACGTTTGAGGGTTACTGCTATGTCATCTGTGGGCAGATGTTGTTGTACTGGGATGAAAGCAGGAAGACGTTTGACTGCAAATATTTCTTTGATCGTGCAGTAAACAGCATTATTACGTTCGACGAAAAGATGTTGGTCGGAAGCACTGTAAAAGATGGCAGCAATAACTATAAGTATTTCTACCTAACAGTTGGTGGAAACCCGTCTAGTACATCACTTACCGCAAATACCGTCACAAGTTCTACGGCAGCAGTAGCAGAGGCTAAGTTCTTTGTTCGTGCTAGAAATGCCAACGGAAATTTTGCCGTAGCAAAAGTGCGATCTAACAAAGTTACGTTTATCAAAGACCCGTACCTTTCTTCTCCTGTGTGGGGAAGTGAGATAGAAATAGGCAAGCCTGAATCAGAAATAACAAATGCCTTTGCAGCTAACGACACACTTGTTGTTGGTAAAGAAGACGGTATGTTTGTTTATGATCGCAACGCCAACCAGTTCAGAGATGTATCTCCTGAAGCGGGGTTGTTCTCAGGTGGCAACAACTTCAAGCGCGCTATTGCTAGGGCTGGGCGAATATACGCAACTTCTGGTGATAGAGCTTTCTGGTCTATTCCGTTCTTGGTTCAAGACAACCAGTGGGATGACATTTCATATTTGCTACGCGCCACCAGTTTTATAGGTTTCGGTGGTCGAGTTACTTCTCTAGCGCAAGATGTGAACAATATTTTCGTCACAGTTGCTGATGACTTGAAGCCGTTCACTCAGTTATTCCCATATACCTATCCATTTTCTTTTAGCACTGGCGGTATATCTCAGAAACTTTATCTTGTTGCGATAAGAACCCAGCGTGATTCTTCTGCTGCACCAGCAGAGCAAGTGGCTCATACGATTACGTCACTTGATATGTCTGATTGTTCTCAGTTAGCCCGATACAAAGACGAGACAACAAGCACTATTCGCTCTAGCACGTTTGCATTTGGGACTTTTGCTAACGATGACACAAGCAACTCAGATGCTAATGAGCCTCGTATAACTCGGTTGGTAATGCCACTTGAGAACGAACACCCTAGCTTGGTGGGTAGTCGGCAGATAAGAACTGAAGGGGACTTCTATACGTCCTTCATGGACTTTAATTTCCCAGACCAAGATAAGTCTTTAGCAAAGATCGCTTTCCTGACAACAAATGTTGATTCGGACAGTACCGTTGCTTTGTCTTACAAAATAGATGATTCGTCTTATGACGACGATCAGGGTTGGACTAGCATTGGAACTATTTCTTCAAGCGGGTCACAGGTTCTTACGCCATCTCTTACAGACCCAGTTACGTTCAAACGTATTCGATTCCGACTACGTTTAAGTACGGCCGCAAGAACTGACAGAGGTCCTAGAGTTTTGAGCATGGTTGCTCACGCTATGTTCAATCCCGTTGATTTCTTGACATGGGATGTTCAAGCAAAACTGTTAGATGCTCGACTAACTGCAAGGCGTTTACGTCAAGTTGGTGACTCTCAAGTTCTTAGCACTGTGTTGTCTAACATAGATACACTAAGACAAGAGCCTTTTATTCTTTACACCGATCTTGATGGCACTCAATATCGAGCAAGAATTACAAACCGGACGCTAGTACCGATAGATAGAGACAGACGTGGAATTAGTAGTGCAGCAGCAGAGCGATCTTATCTGTTATCACTGTCGCTAAATGAGGTAAAAACAAGCTAATGGCAAACGAATTTAAACACGTTTCTGTCGGGACGGAACTAACTCAGACAGAGTATGAGTCGATAGGCGGTCACGTACTGGACTCCCAGGCAATAGGTGACATCATCTATGCCTCATCAACTTCGCAGCTTAGAAGGTTGGGGATAGGCTCAACAGGAGCAGTTCTCACAGTTACAGGCGGTATTCCTGCTTGGGACACTACTTGGACTCCGACAGGGCATCTCATTCCGGCAAGCGATGACACTTACGACTTAGGTTCTTCTTCAGCAGCATGGCAAGACTTGTTCCTTGAGGGTGACATAAGCCTGACAGATGCAGGGAGTATTTCTACTGCTGCTGGCGCGCTAACAATAGGTTCAGCCGCCGCAATAAATATTACGCCTACTGCTGGCTCTGCGATTCTCCTTGATGGAACAATCAGTATTGATGCTGGTGTAGTAACTGGTGCGACCAGTATTACGTCTACTGCTTTTGTTGGCGATATAACAGGTGATGTAACAGGTAACGCTGATACAGCGACGCTTGCTACCACCGTTACTGCTACTGCTAATAACTCCACGGACGAAACTGTTTACCCTACTTTTGTAGATGGGGCTACAAGCGCACAAGGTATAGAAACAGATACAGGTCTAACCTATAACCCTAGTAGTGGAGTCCTTACAAGTACGTCATTTACAGGTGCGCTCACAGGTAACGTCACAGGTAATGCAAGCGGTACAGCAGCGACCGTTACATCAGGCACACAGGCTTCTATAACAACTCTTGCTAACGTAACAACAGTAGGCGCACTAGACGCTGGTTCTATCAGCACAAACTTTGGTGCAATCGATAACGGTGCATCTGCGATTACCACAACCGGCCTTGTATCCGCTGGCTCGCTTACCGTTACCGGAACCACTACCCTCAACGGTAACTTGATACTAGGTGACGCAGCCGCTGATACTCTGGCACTCAACGCTACGATTACGGGTGCTACTCCGCTTAGTTTTGAGGGTGCGACTGCTAACGGTTTTGAGACTTCATTTGCTTTCACAGACCCTACCGCAGACAGGACAATTACGTTTGCGGATTCATCTCTAACGGTCAACGCTGCTGCTGACATTAGCGGCACGACTCTAGCATCTAATGTCGTAACGTCTTCTCTTACCGCAGTAGGCACGATTGCAACAGGCGTGTGGCAAGGTACTGCAATAGCCTCTGGTTACATTGCTGCCGATGCGATTACCGGAGCCAAGATAGCCGACGATGCCATAGACAGTGAGCATTACACAGACGGTTCTATTGATAATGACCACATAGCTAACGGCACAATAGCGTTAGCCAAGACAGCCCTTGTAGCTGGCACAAATATAACTTTAGCTACCAACACTTTGAATGTTGACGATGCCTTCCTGGTAAACAGTGGTGATGACACTACATCAGGAACAATTACTGCTGCTGGATTTACTGCTGGTGATGCTGGACAGGTTTATTTTTCAGACACAGCCCCAGCGTCAGACCACACAGCAACAGGTGTGGTTATTTCGATAGCGTCAGGTGAGTCGGTTGCTGCTTTCAATTCTGTTTATATCCGTAGTGACGGAGAGGTCGGTCCAGCAGATGCGGACGCTGCTTCAACAATGCCAGCAATCGGTGTTGCGTTAGAAGCAAAGGGTGACGGAGAAGCAACCAAGATATTAGTTGCTGGTGTATTGCGTGACGATACTTACAACTTCACTCCCGGCGCAGACTTATTTATCGGTACAACTGCGGGTGAGATAACTGCGACTGCTCCATCAGGTAGTGGTGACACGGTGCAGAAGGTTGGTGTTGCTTTGACAGCCGACTCTATCTACGTCAACTTCAACACGACTGAGGTTTTGCTTGCCTGATATATCCAAGATAAACAACGTAGCCGTAGCCGACATCTCCAAGCTAGATTCGATTACATTTGCCGACGGTCAGAAGGTCAACAACCAAAGCGTCAGCCTTGTAAGCGACGCACACACGTTGATTTCTAGCCAAGACGCAGGTGGCGCAACATCTGTCACGTTCTCTAGTTTGGGAACTTACGACGTGCTGATGCTCGACTGGATAAACTTCGACTCGACGGACGGTGCTGATGATGTTCTTAGCTTCCAAGCTACTACGTCGAGTTATTCATATAACGCACCGATAACCAGCACCTATTTTCGTGGGTATCACAACGAGGCTGATTCTACTGCGAACCTTGCGTATTACACCAGTGGCGACCAAGCGCAGGGAACGGCTTATCAATGGCTGGGAACATATCAAGACCAAGACCAAGCCGATGCGTCAGGTGCAGGGAACATAATGATATTCGGTCACTCATCTACAACTTACGTGAAGCATTTTATGTCGAGGTCTATGACTGACACTGGTGCTGCTGCGTATGAC
>Ga0208299_1002674_pt1 | contig 11821 bp, 11 predicted proteins | sample 15_taG_FD_184089 | JGI IMG/M metagenome (GOLD analysis project Ga0208299, IMG submission 184089) | Marine viral communities from the Subarctic Pacific Ocean - 15_ETSP_OMZ_AT15312 metaG (SPAdes) (version 2) | ecosystem: Environmental > Aquatic > Marine > Oceanic | place: Pacific Ocean | collected...
CTTCCAGATAGGCCCCTTCCAGATAGGCTCCATGCAGATAGGCTCCTTGCAGATAGGCTCCATGCAGATTGGCTCGTTCCAGATGGGCTCCATGCAAATAGGCTCCATGCAAATAGGCTCCATGCAAATAGGCTCCATGCAAATAGGCTCCATGCAAATAGGCTCGTTGCAGATAGGCTCCATGCAGACAGGCTTCTTGCAGATGGGCTCCTGTCAGATGGGCTCGTTCCAGATAGGCTCCATGCAGATCGGCTCCTGTCAGGTCGGGCACTATTTCTGGGTTTTGTTTTCGCCATTGATTCCACTCAGGAACTGACCTCCTGAGCAGCTGAACTTGTTCTTCTCGAGTCATAAGACCTCCTTCTCGGCCTTCGCGGCTATCCATAATCGATTCTCTTCTTCAGCAGTCGCGGGCACTAGTCCCTGGTAATCGGGAGACACCCATGGTTTGCGCTTCTGGAACTTCTCCACCGCCAAGTCAACAGCTCTCTCCAGATCAATGCCTAGATTGGCCAAGGACAGGAGCATCGAGATGACATCACCGAGAAAGTCACCGGTCTCATCAAGGAACGCTTCCATTTGCTCCGGAGACTTCGGAATCCATTCCCGGCACATCTCGTTGTACTCACTATAGACTTGACCCATCCACGCGGACGGGGACTCTCCACGGCTCCAACGGCTCCGGTTCATATCCAGAGAACGGAGGGCAAAGAGGCGCATCAGGGTACGCGAAACGACCAGTCCCGGATTCTCTGCCGGCTCTCTCATATAACTACTCCTACACAGTTGCGAGTGGACGGAGGCCGGGGCACTTTCTCTGCTACTCATCGCCCGCCATCTCCCTATCCAGCCAATTAGAATCTTCTCTCAGCTCTACCAAGACCATAGACACTTGTTCCTCAGATAAGTAATCAAAGGCGAGAGAGAGCGCATCCTCCAAGTCTCCTATCTGATGGTCCAAGTCGCTAGAGTCCATCCCGTGCCGCTCCGCGGCAACAGAAATGGACTGCAGCACCCTCTGCCTGTACGGTAACTGCTTGGCTCCTGTTGCATAGGCCTCGTTCAGCCGACACACAGTCTCAAACTCCTGATCGACAACGGCTTCTACTGGGGGCCCCTGTTCTTCACGGCGACGAAGCTTCCAGTGCGGCTCGCCAGGCTTCGGCCGAGACAGCATCTCCAGATAACTGTCTGTCGGTGTATCTTCCTGATCGAGGTCGGTAACCCTTTCCTCCGCCATTTCCTGAAGCTTCTCCAGCTCCATGGGCGCGGGCACACGCTTCAGCTTCATCTACAACTCCCTCTCAATCCGATCAGCAATTTCAACAAAACTCATCCCGTCATCATTCAAACGAGAGATCCTGTCAGCCAGTCCCACTAGACGAACACCTGCATAGATCCTCGGATCCGAATCACTGAGCCCCGCCCACTCCCGAACGACATCAGGCAGCTCGTACAAGGCCCTGTCCTCCCCACAAGAGAAGTACATGACAGGCTGAGCACCGGGCACTAGCACCGGGAGTACCCACGTACCACCTACCTCAATCCGATACAAATCACACAAGACACCAAGCGGGCAATAGCAACCGTCAACCCTCATATAACCCTGACCCGGACGATAACGACCAGATCGCAAAGCCTCTAACCACTTCTCCTTTACTTCCAGATTCATACAGGCGCGGGCACTAGTATCAGATGCAGTCATTGAAGACCTCCTAGTCGCAAAACGAAACCAATTACAAACCAATCAGGCTCCCACAAACACCACCCAATCCCATTCAGAACCAAGAACCTATATCAGAAGGATAAAGGAACAAGACCTTTGCTAATAAATCAGTAAGGCCAGGGTTTTCAGGCAGTTACCGGGAAACAAAAGAACCAAGAAAGGAAATCGGCAGCGCGAGGCGAAGCCGAGCGAGAGACCAGACTCCTGAAGCCAAACCCACGAGCCAAGCATCAGCTAAGTGCCCGGATTGCCAGCCAAGTATCAGATGAGCATCAGTTAAGTCCCTGGATCAAGCATCAGCCAAGTCCCAGCCAAGACCAGGTTAAGCATCAGTTTAGCATCGGCTAAGTGTCTGGATTACTAGCTAAGCATCAGTTTAGCATCGGCTAAGTGTCTGGATTACCAGGTCCTTTTCAAAATTCATCCCCCTATTCTCCATGTCCCCAGAGATGTTCTGGTGCTATTGGTTAGCGGGTGCTGGTTTGCAGTCCAGGTGTTTATCAGTTAAGTTCCCGATATAGCTCAGGAAGGTGTCAGTTGCCTTTGTGTTGCGGCTGTGTAGTGCTTGGACTACAAGGTTCCAGGAAGTATCTGGCCCGTGGATCCTGTGAACTAAGTATCTGTAATCATTGGTTCTCGATTATTGCTGTCTAGGCATCAAAACCTATTTATGTCTGACAGTTCACGAGACAGATTCTTACGTTCTTGATTCGGGTCCATTCTGGGGCTAAGCAGCTGTTCTTGTTGTGGGTGTGTTGTGAGTCGGCGTTCTGCTGTTGAGTATCCGGAGTGGAACGCCGAATGTCTTGTCCAGAATAATAATTGGGAAAGGGTCAGAACGCCGAATGTCTTGTCTCCGTCCCTTTTCCAGTTAATGGTCCCGAGAACCAGGCGCAGGCGAATCCTGCACTCTGGGCCCGAGACCGTTCGCGTCATAGGTTCGAAGCCAGATCGTAGGGCGGGTACCCTTCCCGCGGCTAATGCCTGTGGGATAGTCGCAGACCAAGGTCTGTTCCTGATCTGGCTCCGGAAAAGATAGGTGCCATAGCCGACAGGCGCGGGGGCTATTCCCCGGCCTCTCGCTATGGCTCCCCTGCTGCAGACTTAGGTCCTCTGGACGGGGCAAGTCCCCAGAGGCTTTGGCACGGTTTTCTGGTCCGTCCAACCTGGCCACCGCCTCGCGACGGCAGCTATCCGGCTCATCGGTGTTCAGAGCCTAGACCTAATGAGCAGGTCTGGTCTGTTCTACCTCCCCGGATAGTGGTGGGTGCTATTTACTGACGGAGGCCCGGATGGCCTTGGTCAGCGCGTTGGTTGCGGTGCGGGCTTCCTGAAGGATTTCGGGGCGCTCAGTCTGGACTGCCGCTCCCTCGATTCTGAACAAGAGTTTGCGCTTCTCCCGCTGCTCCTCAGTAGACATCCGGCTGGGACAAAGATTGGCGAGGCCTTCCCAGCGTGGGCGATTGGACAGGAACGCCATTTCTCGGCGTTGCAGGATGGGGCTCGGCTTCCGGGGCGGTCTCGGTTTGCGCTTGCGGCTCATGGGCAGGCTCCTGTTCGTCGTTGGAGGTTTGGTTCCGGCGCTTTGCGAGCATCCCTTCAAGCCAGGCCCAAGTGAAGTAGACCAGGATCAGGGCGATCCCGATGCCGAGGCCATAGAAGATCGCGAATACGAGAACGCTGAGCATCGATGCCCAGAATCCTAGCTGCTGGTTACCGTCCATGGCTGTCTCCTCTGTAGTGGAGGTGCCCGCTTTCATCCCGGTAGAAGTCCGAGTGGTTGGACGAGTAGGAGAACTGGGGCAGTTGCAGGGCGGGGAGGGTTAGTTCGAAGGTCTCCGGTTGGAGACTCCCTCCGGGCCTTGCCCAGAACCTCACCAGGAGGTATCCAGCCAGGGCTCCGACCCCGAAGATGGGAAGCAAGAACGGGGCAATGGCCAGGAGTCTGGCCCAGTGGGTTCCCCAATAGCCAGCACCCATCATTTGGGCACGGACACCAGCCTCGAAGACAATCGAGTTTTCGAGATAAAGCTGGGCGGTGAGGCCGATGAGGGCCCCGACGCAAATGAGGACGGCTCGGTGTTTCCAGGTCATGATCTAAGTTCTCCGTAATTGTCTGGCAACCCCTCCAGCCACTCTTATTCCCAGGACGGCGACAAGAAGCCACCACATGTCCGGACGTAAGAGCAGCCAGCAGAGGGCCAGCGAGGTGCCGAGCCCCATGAGGACCCGGCGCAAATCTTCCTTCCAAATGCCAGTCCCAATGAGGAACAGGGCCAGCATCAAGATGAGCGCATAGAGCCAGTTCTTGCCCGGAAGTAGCTTCCAGGCGTGTCTGACTCGCTCGCGGTCTTCATCGATGTTGACCCTGATCGCTTGCCAGGGAATCTGGTGGCTCGAGACCCGGATGACGTTGGGTGGGTCTCGGAACCTCAGGAAGGGACTAAGCCCCAGCCCTACTACTGTGAGTAGGACCAGGACTTTTGCGACTGTAGCCGGCACTCCCTAGAAGGGGTTGTCGTCGCCTTCGGGGGCCGACTGCTTTTTGGGGGCGGGGACGGAGCCGCCGCCGGAGCTGCTGCTGTTGCCGTCGAGGTCCGAGGGGCTCCGGAAGAACACCTCCGGACTGGGAACCAAGCGCCCGCTGATGTTCACGACCGGGATTTCCTCCCCTTTGATTTCGGCCATCGAAGCGTGGAGATGGTAGGGTTCGACGGTCACCCGATCACTGGGCTTGAGGCGTCGGCCCAGTTCCAGGGACACGGCGATACTGGCGAAGCCGCCGGTATCTTCCACGACACCGTTTCGGGCGCGGGCCTTCATCTGGTCGGAAGCCTCCTCGCTGGTGCAGTCGTAGAAATCGCTCATCGTGAGGTAGTTGGTCTTGTCGCCCTCGAACGAGCGGAGCTGGCGATACCGTTCCTGTTTCAGGGTGACGGATGCGAAGACGTTGCCGGAGCTGGAAGTGTTCTTGCGGATCGAAATGATTCGTGCCTGGATCATCGTATACTCCTACGATGTAAATGGCCAAGGGTCCGGAATTGGACGCGCCTCGGCCGTGCGGGGACATTCCCGCCAAGAAGAGAAATCGGCAGCGCGAGCAAAGCGAGCGGGACAAGCGTCCGGAAATGCTCTGCTCTCACAGCCTCGGGAGGATCGTTTCGTAGATGGGGGGAGGAATCAGGAGAAGGTGCCCGGCTCAGGGGAGAGCGCCTAGAACAGGCTTAGGCCGGGGCGGAGGGTCAGGGGCTACTTGATCTCGTACTGGCCCCACTGACTCTGGGGGATCCGTGTTGGGGGCCCGGAGAAGCCCATGGACTTTGTCTCCGTCTGCAGGAGAAGTGCCGAGTGGCACTCCAGACCCCGGGTGTTTCGTCTGCACCCACAGGGGCACAGGTGCAGGGTCTCCTGCTCTTCCTGGATCCGTTTGCGGCTACTTTCCGGCCCCCAGAACCTAATTCGCTCTTTCATGCTCGTGCTCCTCGACTGTGCTTGTTTCTTCGCTTGGGTTGCTCGCTGACCCGCTTCTGACGCAGCCATTTATCGGCCACGTCACCGATGCCTTCGTAGCCTCTGATGCTCAGCGCCCAATCCTTCAGTGGGAGGGACGTTCCGGATGCTTTCCAGGCCCTTTTGACCTGGTCCGAGGGGCTTCCGGTCCCCCGCTTGCGTTTCTGATCCATCTTCCTTCACTCCTTGCCGGGACTGTTGCCGGCGACTGTGGATATCTCGCTCGAAAGAAACAGCCCCCCGCCCATCCAGATTGGGAGTCTGGACGGGTAGAGGGCCATCTCCGAGGAGAGGAGAGAGCTGCTCTGGTCCAGGCGAATTCCCGGAACCAGAACAATCTATTCGCCCCTGGGGGAGCTCGACTAAGCAAGGTAGGACCCCAGGGACATCCAAGCACCAACCTGCTCCCGAAGGAACAGACAGGCGCTCTTTTATCGCTACGCTTGCGCTGAGAAGAGAAATCGGCAGCGCGACCGAAGGGAGCGGGACAAGGGCAGCGAGCAAAGCGAGCGGGCAGGCAGTCTAAGCCTCAAGCTCCGGAGGGACTCTCGCACCAGGGGCAGGAGTCCAGCTCGGCCTTCAGCGGCTCTTCAGTCCCGGCTGCTTGTCTAAGCTCCTGTGTCAGGGCGACGGCGGGGCCCAAGCCTCCGATTCGTCCACAACCTAAGCACTCCCAGGCTAAGCCACCAGCCCGGGCGCAAGCCTCCGGATCCCTGTTCCATCCCCTGCACTCCTCACAGGGGGTAGAGGCAGGAAGAGGTCCGGAAAAAGTAAAGGGCCCCTCAACCTGAACGATCTCAGGATGGGGGCCGGAACACTGGGGGCAGAGGGTGGACAGGTGGATCACAGGCTAGCCCACACGAGGAATGCGATGGCCAGAATTGCGCTAGCCCCGGGACTGAACGGGAGGAGGACCACGCACAGGGTGATCTTCCAGGCCTTCCAGCCTTTCTCGGTGCGGGGCTTCCATCGGTGCCAGAACTCTACCAGGGGCATCCGTCGGCCCTCCTAGCCAAGTGATCCTGCCATTCCTCTTCGCAGCGGTCTCTGGGGTCTTGGCCATGGGTCTCCCTCTGGTAAGGGCCAGGGGGGTCGTCGCAGAAGGCGTTCATGTAGCGCTCCTCAGCTGCTTCCTCCTGGTATTGCTCCCAGGCGACCGCGAAATCTAGTTCCTCCTGGAGGGCTGCTGGACACCCTCCAATGGCCAGAGTCGCGCTGATGGCCACTCGGAGCTTGGCCCGGTACTCTATTAGGGTGCAGTCACAGAAGTGTTTCATGGCATCGTACTCCACAGGATTAAGCCCTGCCCGTGGTAGACGAGCAAGGACAAGTAAACGACGAAGCTCACGCGCAATCCCACGCGAGCGAGAAGGTGGTCCTGGAACCGGACCAGGACCACCAGACAGAGAACGACCAACCCCAGCTTGAAGCTGGCGAAGACCAGGAGCCCCCGCTCCAGGGCCAGCCGCATGACCGGATTAGCCTCAGCCGCGAGGCCGAGCTCCATCCAGGTAACTGTGAGGCATAGGTCTAGGATATTGAGGATGAGGACTGCCAGAACCAGGGCGGTTCCCTCTTGCCAATCTCTCGGGCGTTGGCCTGCCCCTTGTCTCGTGCTCATCTCCGGCTCCTTTGGTCCGGCGCTGATCCGGATCCTTCCTTCAATTGTAGGGGGACAGAGAAAAAGGCCCTGCCCAAGCCGTAGCCCGAGCGAGACCCCGGCCCGCATTACACGAGCGCCTCCATCTGACACCTCCTGAGCAGACAGTCAGTCCGCTCCTTTGTGTCAGGAGAGGAAATCGGCAGGGCGAGCAGAGCGAGCCTTCTTCCTGGAATAAGTGCCCGCCCCTCACTCCTTCCGGAACTCCTGTTTAAGCCTGTACCTTATATAAGGCGAATATCTTGTGTGGACGTGGCTTTGAAAATGATCCGGAACCCTGACCCGGGACGCCTCGGGAAGGGGCTGCAAAAAAAAAGAGAAGGCCCCGGGGTTAGCCGGGGCCGGGAGACTACCAGAAGTCCCATCCCCTCCTCTCGGAGAGGAGGACTATCCCCTCCTCTTTCCACGTCGCGACCAGTTCTTTTCTCATGGCTTCTGCCCCGTCCCTTACTATGGGGACGGGCTCCTCGGAGTTTGGAAACAGGCCAATCCTGTTCCCGGAAATAGCGCAGCTGCAGGATTCGAACCTGCTCGAGCCCACCAGGGCTGCTTTCTGTCGGAGAGTACTCGGGACACACTGAAGGTCTCGGTCCAGGCACACTCCTCAGGATCTGGTTTCGCCCGGCGTATCGGGACCCGAGCTCCCCCACCCAGCTGGCTTATCCCGGAACTCGTCCCTTTCGGGGCGGAACAAGGAACGTTGCTGGGGTAGGAGCCCGGCGGGCTTCTCCAGACCAATGGTGCTACTTAGTGCCAGGAGAGCTGATCAGGCTCTCTCGGGTTCGCTCCGGCAACGAGGCCGGGGGTAGGACTTTCACCCACCTGTCTAAGGCACCTTCAGGATTCGGCGACAAAGACCATCGGTGGTCCGTGCCCCCAGCTCCTGAACGGCTGCTTGCTCCGGTATATGCCCCGGAGCGGGCCTCCTCTCAAGTAAACGGGTTTCCCATGTCCCGTGAGGAGGAGAGAAGTTCACCCACTCAGCTTTCTCTCTCAGGCTGAGTTTCGAGCCGGGTTTGTTTGACCCTGCCCCCTACACTGACCGCCGGCTTGAAGCCAGTGCCTCGCAGGGCCAGGACGCGCTCTATGGTCCCGTAACATTCTGGGAAGAATGCTAAGAAGAGAAATCGGCAGCGCGACCGAAGGGAGCGAATCGGTGATGAGTACTGTCTGGAAGAGTGTCCTGCGCTATGGCAATAGTCCTGGGTCACTCCCCGGCACGAGGTGGAACACGCTCCTCGTACCAGTGGCTTAGGTCCCAGGGGGTGAGCAGGCCCCAGGGTCTTCTGGCCTACGCAGCCGATGACTGGTAGCTGGAGCCTCCCACCAGGAGAGGGTGCTTGCGGATCTGCTTGAGTAGTGGTCGAACCAACTGAAATAGGTGCCCGGCCCCTTGTCTAAGCGTTTACGGCTTGAGCTAGCAGTTAACGGTTACTCACGCCCCGGCCTGGGGCTAGTTGAGGGTTAACGGTTAGTTAAGGGTCAGGGACTAGGCTTCCTCTTCCTGGATGAGTGCGATCCAGACGTTCAGGTCGACTCCCATAGTGGGGTGCACCTGGGCGAAGGCCTCGCGCTCCAAGTCAGAGAGGTGCCCCAGTTGCTGAGCCAGTCGCTGATACTCCTCGTTGGCCTCTCCCTGAGCCTTGTCAAAGCTCAGTCCACCTTCTCGAGCCAGGTGGCCAAGCATCCGACCTTTGGCTTCAATCCAAGCTTCAAGGCGACGACGGATGTTGGCTCGTGCGAGTTCCTCCGTACCGGAGCCTTCCTCTTCCAGAGCTACCAGCTTGAGGGTGGGAGCCCCCAGCACGGGGACCGACTCCTCGTCATCAAGTCCGGGATGCCAGGCACTCACCTCTTCCGAGGGAAGGGCAAAGTACTCGTTCCCGTAGTCGTCGGGGATGTCGACCAGCTTCATGTCCGGAGCACCGAGCATGGGAACAGCATCACCTTCGTCACCGAAAGCCATCCAGTCAAGCTCGTCATTATCAGTCGGGTCTTGGGGCTCAGGCGCGGGCTCGAGTCCCTCGATCACCTTCTCCTCCCAACCGATCTCACCGTCCAAGAACTCAACCTTGACCCGGCGATTACCAAAGGTCTGTCTCCAGGCCCAGGTCTCACCCATGTCATCCTCGAGCGCTTCCCAGTAGAGCTCTTCCATACGAGCTTCCGGAACAGCACAGTGACCAGCTCGGACCCATTCGACTTCAATCTGTTCCTTAGCAGCGACCAGACCTCCATCGATGTTGTAGCCACGGACTGCCACATGGACCTCATGCATCGGGAGCCCTTGAGCACAGATCCACTCTCGCCACGTATCGCACAACTGAGACATGCCGATAGCGAGAGCCTTGTCACTCTTCGTCTTCTTGGCTTTACCCAGAACGAAGACCGCGACTCGGTCATAGGCCAGCAACGAACGGCCAATGGCGGGATTGTCCACCAGGACAGCCACCGGGCGCTCAGTCACCGGATCCACCAGCTTCACAGCGTGTGCTCGATCCATGGTCTGGCCCTCACAGGGAGAGAACGTCCAGGGATGTTTCGGACTGCCATTCTCGTCGACATCACTGCTGTCCACAAACAAAGGCATCGGCTTGAGGGCCACTTGTTGCCGGAACTTCTGGTAGTCCGTATGCATCAGAGCCGAGACGGCGTAACGACGGTGCTTGTGCTTGCTGGCTTCACGCTTGCCGCTCTTGACCTTTCGGTACTCGATGCGGTCGAGACCAAACTGATCACTCTCTCCCAGGCCGAACTCCTGGATGGCGGTCAGGGCGAACTCCGAGAGGATGGTGTCGTGCGGAATGCTCTTCACCTTCTTCGGGTTCCCGTTCTCGTCCAGGACGATCTTCTTGTCGCTGTCGAGTTCCTCTCGATAGAGATTGTTCTCGAGGTAGTCCCCGGGGAGACAAGCCTGCGTGATCAGCTTGTAGAGGAAGTCCCAGTCACGAGCCTTTTGCCAGAGGCGGATGCGGAAGCTCAAAGGCCACAGGGTCTTGGCTTCACGAACAGTCTCTCGCAAGCCCTTGGTCATGTCCTGAAGCTTCTCTCTGGAGCTTCGGAGTTTGACGTAGGTCGAGCTGATCTGGTCCTTGTGCCAGCGGATGCCTTCCCGCCAGGCACTCAGAGAAGCGAACAGACTCTTCGTCTGCTTGCCCCAAAGCGGTCTCGGAGCCTCCTCCTCTCCTTTCGGCTGTTTCAAAGCTCTGGCTCTATTCTCTTCTTCCTGAAGAGCTACCAGGACTGCGTTTTGCCGTCCGGTCGGGAGGCCGAAGAACCACTCCTGAGCGCTCTCAGGCAGGTCCTCTCCAGACTCACGAATCTTCCGGCGTTCCTCGTCCGTGTACAACTTGCAGACCTTGGGCATGCCAATGGCCAACATCATCAAGTAGCCCTTGAACTTTTCCCAGCCTTCAGGATTGATCTCCATCAGCTGGACGAGAGTCCAGGCCCACTCATTGGTGTCAGCTTGGGCTCGGATGCTCTTCTCCAGGAAGGCAACCGCATTTTTCAGGCTACAGTTCCACTTGTCATCGATGACCCGTTGCATGAAGTGCTTGACCACCTCAGGGGCTTTGGGATCACCAGCGGCGTGGGTGAGACCGGCATAGTGCCACCAGACCCAGAAACCAGCAGCGGGGTTGTCCCAGTCTCGGGTCGCCACGATCGAGCGCTTGATCCCTGCCTCGACGAAAGGAATCACTTCCCGACGGTCAAAGTCATGGGTCTCGTTAAGCGCCGGATAGGGGCAGGCCAGATAGCGGAACAGGTGACTGGCACGGAACCAGGTAATGAGTCCCTGCCACATCGTTCGCTTCTGCTCGTTACCGATCTCTCCGATCAGTTCCTCGAAGCAACCGACGAGTCCTGCGCCTTCTTCTTTGGCCCAGGTTCGATCCCAGGAAAGGCTCCAGGCGAGGTTGTCCTGGAACTCTTCTCGGTATCGCCAGCGGTTGACTCGCTCCATAGTCGGACGGATCCACTCGTTCGAGAGGAGGTTCCACTTGTGGACAGAGTCCTGAATGCCAGAGGGCTCGAAGATGCCCCAGGCAGTGACGCCTGCGGTGTGGTCCCAAGACTTGTCCTCTCGGGTCTTGAGCATGTCGGAAAGACGAGGGCTGAAGATCGATGCCCAGGACAGTGCCCGGCCTCTGATCGTGAACTCACTCTTCTCGAGCGTGTCTCGAACCAGGCTGGCGATGTTCAGGCACATCTCCGAACTGAAGTCGATGACCTCTTCTCCGTCCTCGTTCTTCCAACCGGTATGGAAGCACCGGTCTTCGCCACCCGCGATGGCCTCTTTGATCTCGATCCCAAAGATGTCCAGCTCACTCAGGAGCTTGAGCGGGAACAGATCTCGGAGCAGGCCGAGCATCAAGTGGCCGACCACCTTTTTCTGACCGTTAATGGCCAGCTCCATCACAGCACCCAGCCCCTCGGACTTGACCATGGGAACGATCAGCTTCTCGAAGAGGGTTTCGATGAAGGGGTTGTCGAACTTGACGTGCTCTCGTTCCTGGATCCAGGAATAGGCCAGGCGGGTGAACAGCATCTGCAGAAGGGCAGCAGAGCCGACCATTCCCTTGGTCTTGGCCTGGTCCTTCTCAACAGTTCCGAGGCTCCAATCAGAGGCACGATCCTCTGCGCCCTTGACGTAGTCCTCGACGTTCACGGACTTAGCCCGGATTTCCGGGTCCTTGCTGTCAATGTAAAGGTCGAGCCAGGGGGTGCAGACCGTCCAGAGGATGGCATAGTCTTCGTGGTCGTACGACTCCAGAGACCATTCCGTTCCTTCGTTTTGGAACTCACCATTCCAGAGACAGGGGTGGACGGCGATGTCTCCGTCAGTATCACCGGTCATCACAACCTTGATGATTTCGGAGTGGACATAAAGCCCTTGTCCAAGACAGTCACTTAAGCGGACC
>Ga0208299_1002677_pt1 | contig 11819 bp, 8 predicted proteins | sample 15_taG_FD_184089 | JGI IMG/M metagenome (GOLD analysis project Ga0208299, IMG submission 184089) | Marine viral communities from the Subarctic Pacific Ocean - 15_ETSP_OMZ_AT15312 metaG (SPAdes) (version 2) | ecosystem: Environmental > Aquatic > Marine > Oceanic | place: Pacific Ocean | collected...
TAACTCTACAGTTGGATCAGATACAGCTGGAAAATTGCTGTTTATGTCTACATCACTAATGATGAGAGAGAAGATGTCCATATACAAACAATATGCACAGCTTCTATTGGGTGATTCAACTTCACAGTTCTCAGCACCGTTTAGTAATGCGAACGCCGACGGGTCTGACAATATTGATCACGCACTGTTTCTTAACTTTAAGCGACTTTTCCACAGGGATAAGGTTAAGCGCGAAACTTTTGCTATGAAGTTTTATCAGACTGCCTCAAAGGTAATGAATGAGCACGAAGACCCACAAGAGCTGAATATCCATAAAACATCAAACCTTGGTGCAACAGTATATACAGATGTCGGATCATCGCAGGCAAAAGAGACATCATTTGGTGGAGAAGTTGGAAATCTTGTTGATGCATCTAACACTGATCGTACAGTCGGCTTGATTTTTTATGACCGCGGCATAGTAATGCTTGATATGGAAAAATCTACATCAGGAAGCCAGCATGTGTCTGGAACCATTTCAGCAATGAGAAACGGAACAGCTGTTGATTCTGCAGGAAGATCTATTGCCCCGGGTCAAATAATGTTTGGCGATGGCTCCCACGGCAGAGGTCGTAATTTTATTCCTGATTTTGTTGTGTCTGCATCGATGGATAACATCCTAGATCATGTATGTTCTACAAGATTCAGCTCTGGGTCAAACACGGCAGCAACATTTCAAAATATAACAAACATAAACTCTACTTTGGTTTTCTGTAGATCAACAGCAGATGAATTCAACTACTCTTCAAATCCAACGTTCGTTGACACTGATGGTAGAATAACAGTTATAGACGATGGGCTTGAAGACCTACAAAGAACATTTACATTTGTAACAACGGTAGGTCTTTATGATGCTAATAATAACTTGCTAGCTGTGTCAAAACTCAGCAGACCTGTTGAGAAAAATGATGAAAAAGACCTTACATTTAGAATTAGACTAGACTTTTAATACAGCGTGTCTAGCTTTATGGCATGCACGGAGATTAAATGTCACTTGTTAAAATTACAAAAGACTTAATTGAAAATGTTACTCTTTCAACAAGGCCTCGTGTTATATACTCATCGTCATCGATGGGTGCAACAGGATCCATACCGCTAGTATCGAGACCAAGTAAGGTAAACAAAACAAAAACTGATTCAACAGTGTTTACTGATACAACGTACTCAAGTCAAAAAAATATAATAGATGAGTTTTTAGATGCAACAGTTAATCTATCTAAGGGAGTAGGAAAAACAGATATAACAGGTGCGATGGAAACATATATGGACCTGGTTCATAGTCAGAGCCAAATAAATAAAAACAGCAAATCATTTGCAATTAATAGATTCGAGCCTCCATTTACATTTAAAACAAACACTACAATAAAGAATATAACTAAAAATATTCTAATGCCGCATTATAGAGAAAAATATAATAGTTCCGAATTCTCTTATAAAAATTATCATTGCCTAAATTTCTTTACAGCATCATCAGTTCCGTCAAATTCAGCCCTTATATATCCTAACTTTACTAGTTCATACACTTCAGCACCGTATACCCTCGAAAGCGGTTTTACATTTGATTTCTATATAAACCCTAGGTATACAAACGAATCAGATATAGTGCCGTTTAAAGCTGGAACAATATTTCACCTGTCATCATCATACGCCATATCTCTTGTCACAGGAAGCAAAAAAGATGATTTTGGAACGGCAGACGGCTTTAGAATACTATTACAGCTAAGTCATAGTGCAGACATAGCCCCGTCGCAAGTAAATCTAGAAATAAAAAACAACCAAAGATCATATCCGGAAGATTTAATATTTCTATCTGATGACAACTCTCTTGATAGAAATTCTTGGCATCATGTATCGATACGCTGGGGAACAAACTCATATAATAACGGAACAGGATCAATAGCAGTAGATTCAAATATTTCTGAGTTTTCAATTCCGTCCGGAAGCATAGACCCAGTTTCATCGTTTTCTGATGATGTTAATCCTCCAGAAGCATTATTTATTGGAAATTACTACAATGGTGCAAATCATGATGGAAATGCAATAAAGTCTTTTTTTAATACTAGTGTTTCGTCGAAAGAGGGTCTACAGCCTGCCCTTGGATTTACGCAAGATCCGGAATCGTTTAGTTTCGATCACCCGCTTAACGCAGAAGTACATGATTTAAAAATATACGGAATGTATGTTCCAGACAATCATATATTAGATAGAAAACAATCTGGACCGTCAAGCCTCAATATGTTCGATATGCGCATGTATGTTCCTCCGTTTTTCTCTAGAGAGACAAGAACAAGAGAGGTACCGCTAACTCCTTTTCAAACAGCGACAAGCTATACTGATGATCCGTATAACGTTGCAATGTCTTTTGGTGTCGGAGGCCACTTAATTAACCTTGAAAATCACGTAAAAGACTATGTTCAGAAATCTTTTCCAAGACTGTATAGTTTAACAGCGTCGACGATCGATGGAACTGTTAGTGAAGGACAGCTAGCGAATACTTTTTTATATGCAACAGCATCGATTAGAAAAAGAAACCTAACTGTTCTTCCATGTGATAATGGTTTTTTTAACCCAAACCACTCGATACTCTTTAGCGGATCTATTGACGATACTATTACAGCAACACATCCGATGCGTCCGTTTAGAAACTCTCTTGGAAATACTGATCTTAGTATTATTGACCTCAGTGATTTAATTCCTACAGGGTCTCTATTCGATGGGCTTATCCAGCAGTCAGGATCTATAATGGATGAGATACTTGGATCATCTCCTACAAACCCGGGTGTGGCACCAGGTTCTGTTTTAACAATTTTTCAGAGGATGCGAGATGGCTCATCAAATGAGATATCATTTTTTGATATCTCAAATCTATACTATGGAAACAAGATAAATCCTACATCATTTAAAATATGGGACCAGAACATTTCAGGCTCAGACGGTAAAGTTAAAATAACACTTAAAGATGACGGAAGAGGCGCTTTGTACCGGGCAGATTCAAATACAAAACATGCAAAATCAAATTTTATAGGCAATATATTTTATGATGAGGGAGTTGTTCTCGTAAAAACTCCGTGCATTCCCTTCTTTGGAAAAGACCAACACAATATTGAATTTTTAGGACAAAATAACATCCATATAAACACAATAAATGTACCGGCTGCATCGGGACTTGTCAACTCATCGTCAAACCCAGGGTATATTCAGAATCTAACTGCTTCTGCTAGTCCGAATGATGAATCTGAAGGTTTTGTGTATGTTACGGGAGTAAACTTCCATGATGAAAACTTAAACGTTGTAATGAGAGCATCTCTCTCACAGCCAGCAGTTAAGAGGTTTGAAGATGAATTTTTATTTAAAATAAAGATGGACTACTAGTTTTAGATGTTACTGGGCTTAGACATATCCACAAGCTGCACTGGTTGGTCCCTGCTTGACGCTGGTGGGACTTTAAACAGCATGGGGTATATTATATTAGATTCAAAGAAGACCTTGTTCCAGAACGCACAGACAATCAAGATAGAGTTTGCCAAAATTAAAAAAGAGCACAACGTAGGTTCAGTTTTTGTTGAGCAAAATTTACAAATGTTTAGAGCTGGATTTTCATCTGCAAAAACAATTGATAAACTAGCAAAGTTTAATGGTATAATTTCATATATAGCTTTTGAAGTATTCGAAGTTAATCCACTATTTATAAACGTAAATAGTGCACGAAAAGCACTAAATATGAAATTGATAAAAAAATCAGCAGGCGGTAAGCCGACAAAAGAGCAAGTTCTCGATTGGGTAATGTCTAGAGAGCCTGAATATAGCTGGCCTACCAAAGTTCTAAAGTCAGGTCCGAGAAAAAATACTGAAATATTAATAAAAGAGTGTTTTGATATTGCTGATGCATATGTTATCTCAAAAGCTGGATGCATATTAAAATAAGAGGTTTTCGAACTTGTATACAGTAAGTGAAAAAGTCCAATTTATACAGGGCGTTTTTGGGACAGGAATAATTTCTCGATCAGGAGACAATATTGCTGTAAGCTGTCCCGGATGTGATCCTGAAAAGAAAAAGAAAAAATTTAGTATAAATCTTGAAACTGATCAAAATCATTGTTGGTCATGCGAGATAAAAGGAAAAAACCTCTATTGGACTCTTGGAAAGTTTTTTTCTAAAAATGTACAGGAAAAATATAATAAAAAGTTTTTAGGAGGAGAATGTTCATATTCATTCAGTGAAGATGAAGAAGATGAAGAAGAGCAACTAAACCTAGATTCGGGGTTTGTTTTACTAGCACAGAATTTAAAATCTAAAGATCCAGATGTTCAATCTGCAATATCATATTGTAAAAAAAGAGGGATGACTAATAAGTGTCTGTGGTATTTCAAAGTAGGAACGTGTAAAAAAGGACGATTTAGAAGGAAAGTTATTTTTCCGTCATTCGATAGTTGCGGAAATCTAAATTACTTTGTAGCAAGAGCAATAGACAATAAACAGTATAGAAAATATATAAATTCAGATGTAAAGAAAACTGAAATTATATTTAATGAAATAAACATAGACTGGACAAAGCCATTAACAATAGTTGAAGGCGTATTTGATTTGATAAAGTGTAATAAAAACTCCATCCCTATTTTAGGTTCTGATTTATCAACTAGATCTTCTATTTTTTCATATATTGTTAAAAATCAAACACCGGTCATCCTTGCACTTGACTCAGATATGGACCTAAAAACACAAAAAATATCAAAGCTATTATCTTCGTACGGAATAGATGTAAAAATTCTAAACCTTGAGGGTTTTAGTGATGTAGGTGAAATGACAAAGAAAGAATTTAGTAGGGCATATAGGGAATCCAAACAGTGGAATCCGGCAGATAGACTAAACATACTAATTAGCGCAATTAAAAGCGGCTCACTTTTATAAGGAATAAAATGATAAATATATCACCTCTTGCAAGGGCAAAGAGGGTACACTCTATTAGTGATGTTTTGTCACTATATGGAAAAAATGAGTTACTCGTACAACAAAAATTGAAAGGTACATCGTGCCATATCATAGTGGGAAAGTCAAAAATATCAATATTTAACAGGGTTGGATTTGACATAACAGAGCAGGTTTATAATAAATCGTCTCATTCAATTCTTGAAACATTTTCAAAAAATAGATCATTTCACTTTCTCGCTGTTATTAAGAATAAAAAGATTGTAATATATGATATACTAAAAGAAGGTGACAATAATATGACTGGTCTTTCTCTTGACCAGCGATTAAAGATACTAAAAGATATTGATATAAATGAGAAATTTGTAAAGTCTATCGAGACGTATGGTATTGAAAACTATTCTAAAAACATAGAACCAGAATCTGAAATAATATTCAAAGATAGAAATTCGAAATACCCTGTTCAAAACTTGCGAGGAAAAGAGGTTGTAGCAGATTGGTTCTCATACAGCCCAACGAGGCTAAACGAAATAGACGTAATAGTTGATTCATATACGATAGGATCTTCGCCAGATGATTTTGTTTTTAAATGTAAGCAGTTTTCTAGAAACAAACAGATATACGTAGGAAAACTAAGAATTGAAAATAAAAAACAAAGAAATATTATTGCATCACTAGTTGATAATAGAAAAAGGGCAGTTTGCAAAATCTTTCCGGGACCCATTGATAAAAATAAAAAATTTAAGTCTGGAGATTTAATAGAGCGTGTATTTGATAAGCCGTTTTCATCAGTTCAAGTATCAAAAGAAAGGTACTTGTCTAATGTAAGGGTTGTCAATATGAGCACAAGAGAAGTGCAGTTCCTCAAAATAGATAATTGAACATTTATTTAAGTTATCTTATAATATTAAACATGGTAAAATATGAAAATAATTCACATAGCTGACGTTCATTTTAGGGGTTTGACCCGTCACGACGAATATCGAAGAGCTTTTCAAGACTTTTTTGATCAGGCAAGGAAAATAAAGCCAGATGCAATTTTTGTCGGAGGTGATATTGTACATTCAAAAACCCAGGGAATATCACCAGAGCTTATTGATATATTGACATGGTGGTTTACAGAGCTTGCAGACATAGCCCCGACACATATTATTCTTGGAAATCATGATGGGTTAATCCTCAACAAGGATAGACAAGATGCTATTTCTCCAATATTATCAGCAATAAATAATGAAAATTTATTCTTATATAAAAAATCCGGCGTTTATAGCTTTGCACCAGGATTCAACTGGTGTGTTTTTTCTTGCTTTGATGAGGAGGGCTGGGCCCTAGTTAAACCCGAGCCGGGGTCTATAAACATAGCTACTTTTCATGGCTCTGTTCATGGGTCACAAACAGACATTAACTGGGATCTCGACGGAGAGGTTGATATCTCGTTTTTTGTAGGGTATGACTTTGCGCTTCTTGGAGATATTCATAGACATCAATACCTCGATGATGACAAAAAAATAGCGTTTTGTGGAAGCAGCATACAACAAAACTACGGAGAATCTCAAGGAAAGGGTTTTATGTTGTGGGACATAGAGTCTCCAGATGTCTATACTAGTACTTTTCATGAAATCTATCATGATCAACCATTCATAACGGTTGACTGGTGTGGCAACACAGAAGACACCATGAATAGTATTTCATCACTAAAGAAAGGTGCAAGGTACAGGGTAAGGTCTGACACACAAATAAATCAGGCTGAGATAAAATTAATTCATAGTGAGCTTAAAAACAAAATGAAAGCAACAGAAGTTGTTTTTAAGCATGACGCAGACATCGGCTCATCAGTTATAAAAGCTGGGTCTGATATATTTGAAAAAGATGATCTACAGCTTCCTGCTACACATAAAAAGCTTGTTAGAGAGTATTTAAAAAATACAGAAATCTCACAGTCAGAATCAGATGAGATTGACAACATAATCGATTCATGTATAAGCGAAATAGTTCATAAACCCGATCCTTTTAAAAGGCATTCATGGAATATAAAGTCCATACTATTTGATAATACATTTTCGTATGGAAAAAATAACAAGATTGATTTTAGTAAGTTCGGCGGTATTACTGGAATTTTTGGAAAAAATAGGTCTGGAAAATCTTCTATAGTGGGCTCTATCATGTACGGGCTTTTTAATACTACTGACAGAGGCTCGATAAAAAATCTTCATGTTATTAACAGCAGAAAAGGTCAGTGCTCTGCCAGGGTTACAATCAACGTAAATGGAAAAAATTACAGGATTGAAAGACAGACAGTAAAGCACCAAACAAGGGCTGGAAAGTTGCATGCAACAACATATCTTGGAGTATACATTGTAGATAAAAATGGTGAAATAATAAAAGATTTAACTGAAGAGCAAAGAAGAGAATCTGAAAAAATTGTAAAAGCACTAATAGGAACACCTGAAGATTTTTTAATGACATCACTTGCATCACAAGGAGAGATGAACACATTTATAAAAGAAAAGGCAACTCAGCGAAAAAATATTTTATCTAACTTTTTAGATTTGGGTGTGTTCGATAGCATGTTTGATAAAATAAAAGACGAAGCATCAGAAATAAAAACGCTTATTAAAAAGTCACCAGACATAGACTGGAACGATAAAATATTAAAACTAGAAGAGAGCAAAAATGATGCAATTGATAATCGGCACAAGACAAATGACGATATTGAAAATTTAAAGAAAGAGCTTCATACTCATGTTATATTGTTGGCAACGCATAAGGATAAAGATCTTGTATCAAAGCAAGATGTAGATGAGCTATGTGAGAATATTTTAAAAATAAGAAACGAAGCTATAGCAAAAAAAGATGACCTCGAAATCCATAAAAAAAATCTAGACTTATCGCTATTAAAAATAGAAAAAATAGAAAATATAAAAAATCAATTTCCAATAGCAAATCTAAAAGAAAAGCTACAACACCAGAAAAAAATAGAAGCTGACATAAAAGACTTGTCACATCAACTAGACAAAGAGCAAACAATATTAAAAAATCAAAATAAGTCAATTAAAAAGCTTGAGTCAGTCCCTTGTGGTGATTCTTTTCTATCGTGTAAGTTTATAAAAGATTCACACAAAGATAGAAAAAAAATATCAGAACAAAAAGAGACAGTAAAAACACTGTCAAAAACAAAAAAAACCCTTTTAAAATCTTTTAAAATTATAAAAGAGGGAATGCTTGAGGAGAAAATAGAAAAATATAATAACCTTCTTCAATCTGAGAATAAAGAAAAAATATCAGCCTCAGAAATAAAGTCTGCAATAATCAATTGTGAAAATCAAATAGAAAATTTTAAAAGAGTGCTACTAGAAAAAGATTTAAAACTTCAAAAAATGAAGCTAAATATTTCCGATGATATTGTGTGCTCAGAGGTTAGAACTTTAAAATTAAAAATATCAAACATAGAAGATGAAGTTAAAGCTCTAGATAATAAAAGCTCAAACTATGCAGAAAAAATTGGAAGAGTTGCTAGTGAGCTAAGAATAGCACGACAAGAATTCAACAACTTCAATGACTTAAAAAGGAAATGGCGTATTTATGAGCTTCTAATGCAATCATTTTCAAAAAAAGGAATACCTTTGCAGATAATGATGTCTCAGCTCCCTATAATAAATGATGAAATATCAAGAATACTCCAGGATTTATCTGGATTTACAGTAAGACTTGTTGCTGATTCTGGGTCAAATGCAATGGATGTATATATTGATTATGGAGACTCTTCTAGGATTATTGAGCTTGCATCGGGAATGGAAAAGATGATGGCATCGCTCGCAATTCGTGTTGCCCTAATAAACGTTTCATCTCTACCAAAAACAAACATACTTATAATAGATGAGGGTTTTGGGTCACTAGACGATACCAATATTGAAATGTGCAGTATACTATTACAATCGTTAAAAAAATGGTTTAAGCACATAATGATTATTTCACATGTCGATGCTGTAAAAGATGTTGTAGATAATGTAATCGATATTGAGAAATGTGGAAAAGATTCAAGAGTTGTCCATGGATAGTAGGAAAATAAAACAAATTGAAAAGAATTTAACTCTAATCACCCCGGGCACAAAGAAAAAAACAAGACCTTTTTTTTGCGATGTTTGTGGATTTGCTATGTCAACATTTAATGACTTTAGTTCATACGACGCTTTAGAGTGCTGCGATTTTTGTGCAAAAAAATGGGCTGAGAAAAATAGGGAAAAGTGGGTCTCCGGATGGAGACCTGAAAAAGAAGACATACTAAAAAACAAAAAAGAAAGAAAACAAAAGACTAACTCTCATCTTTCATAATAATTAATTACACAATAAGAGGCAAAAATGAATATAAGCAATCTTACAAGTCTAGAAATCAACATGCTTGGACAAATTCTTGATACAACTTTTGGCAGAACATCAACTGCTGAAAGTGCTACTGCATCCATAAAGACGAACTTGCTCGGTGACATTCTGGATGTCAGATACGCATGCATTGCTCATTTTGGATGTGAACAGGCAATGAGCCAGCAGAAACAGCAATATGATGATGAGTCTGTAAAGCTAACAGATGATTATATGGCTAGTGTGAAAAAACAGTTTAAACAAGCTGCGGGTCGTGCATTAAAAGTAAAGCAACTATCAACAGACGATGAAATAGAGATAATCTCATCGCAACCGCACATAAGTCCAAAAAGAGTAGCGTACTACAGAAGAGTTTCTAGATTTGAAATCTCGTAATGGCAATAACAAATAAAAATGCCCAGATTAAAGAGATAATAAAATGCGGGAAAGAGCCGGTTTATTTTTTTAACAGATACGTAAAAATTCAGCATCCGACACGAGGAACAATACCGTTCGATACATTTTCGTTCCAGGATGATTGTGTTAATAGTTTCAATGATCATAGATTTAATATTATATTAAAATCTCGACAGTTGGGTATGTCAACACTTGTTGCGGCATATGCAGTCTGGCTTGTTCTATTTCAAAAAGATAAGAATGTACTAATTATTGCTACAAAGTTAAGCGTAGCACAGAACTTTATTAAAAAAGTCAAAACAGTTTTAAGAAATATGCCAAAATGGCTAATTCTGCCAGAAGTCGTCAGCAATAATAAACAGCTTATTGAGTTTAGCCATGGGTCATCTATTAAGGCTATCCCTACTTCTGATGACGCAGGTCGCTCAGAAGCACTATCGTTATTGATCGTAGATGAGGCAGCGTTTGTTAAAAACTTTGATGAGTTATGGATGGGGCTGTATCCAACAATTTCAACAGGTGGCCGAGTTATACTTTTATCAACTCCTAACGGCGTAGGCGGTCAATATCATAAACTATACATCGGTGCTGAGTCGGGATCAAATGAATTCAATCCTATAAAAATCCCTTGGGACGCACATCCTGAAAGAGACAATGAATGGTTTGAGGCTACAACTGCAAATCTTTCAAAGCGCCAAGTGTCTCAAGAGTATCTTTGTGATTTTGCAACTTCTGGTGAGACATTTTTAACCGGAGAGGATATTGACTGGGTTAGATCACTGGTTCAGTCACCAGTTGAAAGAATGGGACCAGATAGAAATGTATGGGTGTGGAAGTACCCACTATCAGATCACAATTATATAGTCTCAGCTGATATAGCAAGAGGCGATTCTAAAGATTTTTCTACGTTTCACATTATAGATAGTTCAGCCGGTGAGGTTGTTGCTGAGTATAAAGGAAAAATTCCTCCTGATAGATTTGGAGACATTCTTAATGAATTTGGGCTAATGTATAACAAGGCACTTCTTATACCTGAAAACAATAGTTATGGATATGCAACAATTGTTAGATTGCGAGATTTAGGATACCCAAGGATGTATCACAACAAAAGAAAGGGCACATATATTGGTGATTATGTCCCTGCACAAGATATAAATACAGCAGGATTTACAACTAGTGGAAAGTCTAGAAACCAAATACTTACAAAACTAGAAGAGGTAATAAGAAACAAGTCGTTAAAAATATATTCATCAAGATTCTCAGAAGAGATAAAGACTTTTGCATGGAAGGGTGCTAAAGCACAGGCTGCAAAAGGATACAATGATGATCTTGTTATGAGCCTTGCGATAGGGGTGTGGGTATATGATGCATCTGATACATACGGACATGATTCAAATATTCTTAATGAGGCAATGCTCAAAGCAATGAGTAGAAAGTCAACAGAATATGAAGATATAGATCAAACAAACCCAGTTATGTCACCTAAGCCAGACCATATGTCTTCGAGACAAGAGCATAATAGAAGGCATGTAGATAAGCGGCAGGAAAAACTTTTGGGTGATTTGTCATGGTTATATAAATAAGTTTATAAAAAACTGATACTTAGTTACAATAGTACATTATAAGAGAGTTAAAATGTCAAAAAATGATGAAAGTCTTTTTAGGAGATTAACGCATCTTTTTAGAAGCGGTCCTGTAGTAAAAAGACGAGTTAAAAATTGGAAACCATCTACGACGTCATCTGCGTTTGACGTGTTTAGAAAGTCACAAAGTCACGTCTATAGCACAGCAATGAGCGCGTATGGCGCGTATGACAGAATGGCAAGATATAGTGATTTTTCTGAGATGGAATACACACCTGAGATAAGTTCAGCTCTTGACATTTATTCTGAAGAGGGCGTTTCACCAGACGAGACAGGATCAGTTCTTCACATATACTCTGAAAATGCCAAGATTCAGTCTCTTCTTGAGGAGCTATTTTTAGATACACTTAATGTTGAGTTTAACCTTTCGTCATGGACACGAAATCTTGTCAAATATGGTGATTTCTTTTTGTTCAATGATGTGTCTCCCGAGT
>Ga0208299_1002679_pt1 | contig 11804 bp, 11 predicted proteins | sample 15_taG_FD_184089 | JGI IMG/M metagenome (GOLD analysis project Ga0208299, IMG submission 184089) | Marine viral communities from the Subarctic Pacific Ocean - 15_ETSP_OMZ_AT15312 metaG (SPAdes) (version 2) | ecosystem: Environmental > Aquatic > Marine > Oceanic | place: Pacific Ocean | collected...
ATTGGACAATGCCAGATTCTCCTCAAAATGGAACTATGAAAACTGAGAAAACTCCTTTCTAGTGGCAATTAACAGTAGAAGCAGCAAAGATCATTTACATACAGATGTCATACTTGGAAAAATTTCTGAGTATGACATTTTTATGTATTATTGTCCTAGCTTTAAAAATGTAAATAAAAAGTTTTGCAGCGAGTTAAGAGAAGATAAAACTCCTACAGCTTCTATTGTAATGTGGAATGGTAACCTATTGTATAAAGATTTTGGACATCCTGATCATACTTTTAATTGTTTCGGATATGTACAAATAAAATATAATTGTACATTTATTGATGCTCTTAAAATAATAGATTGTGATTTTAATCTTAATTTAAGTAATAAAAATTCGGAAAGTATATTTACTATGGGGTATTTAGGATACTCTAGAAAACAACCTAAACTTATTGAAAAACAAACATTAATTTACAAAAAAGGAAGATCTTGGAATCAAGAAGATGCGAAGTTTTGGAAAAAATATTTGGTTAGTAAGAAAATACTTATTATGTTTGCAGTTGAACCGATAAGTTATTTTTGGGTTAATAATAACAGATTTAAATGTAAATCAATCAGTTATGCTTTTAAGTTCAAAAATCGATATAAAATCTATTCTCCTTATGAAGAAAAAAATAAGTGGTTAAGCAATACAAAAAAAACAGATGTACAAGGCTATGACCAACTCCCAGATAAAGGTGAGCGACTTATTATTACTTCTTCCCTCAAAGATGTTATGTGTTTATACGTTGCAGGCTATCATTCGATCGCTTTGCAAAGTGAAATGCAAATACCTGATGAGAAATTAATAAGTGAGTTAAAAACAAGATTCAATACAATAGAAATTTTATACGATAATGATTTTGACAAAGCAAACAATCCAGGTCAGACAATGGCTAAGAAAATTTGTAACTTATATGGTTTTAAAAATATATGCTTACCTAACGAACTCAAATCTAAAGACCCTTCTGATTTGGTTAACAAGGTAGGTAACTTTAACGAACTTAAAAACATATTAAATGACAAGAGATGAGATTATTGAAAAATTACAAACAAAAAAGAGTTATCAGAAAAAAGGAGTTGATTGGTTAGCAAAACATTGGAATGTAGATCTAGAATTAATTCAAGAATGTAAGAAAATTGTACTTTCTGCAGAAGGTATTCAAGATAGAATGAATAACGACAATGGAAATGAATTAAAAAGTAGTACTAAATATTTAGACCATCTTAAAGAAAATGGCTTAACTCAGGCGGATGTTAAATCTGTAAAGTTTTGGCAGAATATGATGGGAGAACAAAGATTTAGTATTGTCACACATAATTCATGGCACGAGATGCCTAACATCAAAGCAGATTTATTAGATTATATTAAAACTAGGAGTGTTAAAGTTCCTAAAATTAAATATAAGAAAACTAAAGATCCTATATGTTATGAGATTTCTCTCCCAGATATACATTATGGTAAGATAACTGATGAGCCTATGGAAACAATTGAAAAACATTATATACAAGCTATAATGGACTTACATAAAAAAGCCGACGGTTTAGAGATAGATAGATTTTTATTACCTGTAGGTAATGACGGACTTAACTCAGAAGGTATGAGTCGAGCTACTACTAAAGGTACACCTCAGCAAGATAATATGCGATGGCGTGAGTCTTTTAGAGGATATTGGCACCTAGTAAGTAAAGCAATTGATTACTTAGCGCAGTTTGCACCTGTTGATGTTGTTGTTATACAAGGTAACCATGACTTTGAACGCATGTTTTATGCAGGAGAAGTTTTAGATGCTATATATAAAAATAATAAGAACGTAACAGTAGATAATAGCTTAGATGCTCGTAAATACTATGAATATGGAATAAATATGATTATGTTTACACATGGTGATAAAGAAAAAACTCAAGAATTACCTTTACTTATAGCTACAGAACAACCAGCTATGTGGAGTAGAGCTAAAGTTAGAGAAGTGCACTGTGGACATAGACATAAAGAAATGCTTAATGAATATATGGGTACTAAAGTTAGATTTATCCCATCTATTTGTGGTAATGATTTGTGGCATAAAACACAAGGATATGTTGGGACGCTTAGATGTGGACAAGCATATATATGGAATAAGAATAGAGGTCTGGAAGGGTACCTTCAAACTAATGTAATGAATTATGAGGAGGAAGTATTCTAGATCTAAAGTAAAGAATGCTAAAAAATCTACATATAAAGGACTTGATTTTAAATCTAATTTAGAGTTACACTGTTATAAAAAATTAGAAGAAGCTAAAATTAAAGTTAAATACGAAGAGGAAACGTTTACTATATTTCCTGCAATGGTTTATCCATTGGCTTGTTATGAAGGGACACCTAAAAAGCTTTATAACAAAGGATCTAAAATCAGACCTATAACATATACACCTGATTTTGTAGATCCCAACGGTAAATTTATTATCGAAACAAAAGGCTATGCAAATGAGTCTTTTCCTTTAAGGTGGAAACTATTTAAAAAACATCTTAAAGACAACAACAAACAATATGTGCTTTTTATGCCAAGAAATAAGAAGCAAGTAGATGAGGTTGTTGAACTTATCACACAATTATAAGTTGGATAGTCAGATGACTCTAAAGGGATAAAATATACTAAGGTTGAAAATCCTTTCCCTCCTTCTTTTTATCAAACAATTATAGGTTAGGACTAGGCGGTTACCCCTAGACGGGCATTATGTTTTATTCATTTTTTAAATTATACTTAACTCAAAAAGCATATGTAAGTCCGCTCCTTTCCTTTTTATTAATCAATTAAACAATTAAACAAATGGCTTATTTAGTAAGTCCCTGCTGTGGGGATAAAGAATACACAGATATATATGAACATGGATATGAAACATTTGTATGTTCTATATGTAAAGAATCTTTTGAAGAAGCTGAAGAAGATTATGAATACGATGAACGTATTAAAGAATCTATTGCAGAAGACCGCATGGATGAAAAAAGAGATCTAGGATTATGAAAGAAATAGATGATATGTTAAATAGATGGGTATATAATACCATCATACGAAAACAATTACGAGACCTAATAATTAAAAAATTAAAAATTAAAGATGAGAACAGTTCAAGATCAACTTTCTAGAATATCAAAAACATTGATATTTTCAGAACCTTTCTACGGTATATTTCTTATTGGATTACAAAAATCATTCAGTAAAGGAGTACCTACTGCAGGTGTAGGAAAACACGGCATAGGCATGCGCTTAGTAGTTAACCCAGACTTCTTTGGGGATCTATCAGAACCTCATCAACAAGGTCTCTTAAAACATGAACTATTACATATAGCTTTTGGACATATTATATTAGGAGATAGATACCCTAATAAAAAACTTTTTAATATTGCGGCGGATATAGAAATCAACCAATATATTGATGATCATATGTTACCAGAAGGTGGATTAACAAGAAACTCTTTTCCTGGTATATTTTTACCACGTAAAGCTGGTACTGATGTATACTATAAAATACTTGAGCAAGAATGTGACGGTGAAGATGGATCAAGCAATCCAGCGCTACAAAAAATCTTAGACCAGATGGATGGTGACAGCCCTTATTGTCACAAGACATGGAAAGAAATTTCTGAGCTACCTGAAGCAGAAAAGAAACTAGTACAAAAACAATATGAACATCAGATGAAGCAAACTGCAGAAGAGATTCAAAAGAAATGTGGATCTATCCCAGGTGAGCTCGCAGAGATTATTGAAAGACTATTTACTATAAACCCTCCTAAATTCAATTGGAAGCAGTATCTTAAGAGGTTTATTAATAACGCATCTAAAGTCTATACTAAAAAGCTTAGGAGAAAATTTAACAAGAGATACTCAGGTAACCCTGGTCTTAAGCTTAAGCGCAAGAATCACGTGCTAGTTGGTGTGGATACATCAGGATCTGTAAGCAGTGAAGAGTTAGTAGAGTTTATGCATGAATTAACACATATGCATAAAACTGGTAACCAAATTACTGTTGCACAGTTTGACACAGAGTTAACAGATGTATCTGCTTTTGACCCTAAAAAGAGTTGGGAAATTAAAGGTAGGGGTGGAACATGGTTTCAACCAGTAGTAGATCACTACAATGACCCTAAGAATAAGTATTCTGCTTTTATATGTCTTACAGACGGTGAAGCAGAAAACCCTGAAAATTGCCCTAAGAACGCTTTATGGGTACATAGCTCTAAAGCTTATGAAATAAATGAAGAATTAACCGGAATAAAAATTCAATTAAACTAAAAAAAATGAATGAAGTAAATTTAAACATCGATGAACTACAAGATTTTGTAGATCATATTATTACAAACAACCGACACTTACAAAGTGAAGGTAAAAACCCTGTTGCTGTAGAAGTAGTAGGTGAATCAGGTATTGGTAAAACTGCTAGTATCATGGATATGACTAAAAAGCATGGCCTAGATTTTGTTAAGTTAAACTTAGCGCAAATCGAAGAACTAGGTGATTTAGTAGGATTTCCTATCAAGCAGTTCCAAATGTGGCAAGAACAAAATGGTAAAAAGATAGGTAAATGGGTAGATGAAATAGCAGTTAAAAATCATTCTACTTTAGGATTTCAGACTACTGGTAAAAGTAGAATGTCTTATTCAGCCCCTGAGTGGATCGCTGATAAGAAGCAAGGTGGTGTGTTATTATTAGATGACTGGAACCGTGCAGACGTTAGGTTTATACAAGCTTGTATGGAACTAGTGGATAGACAGACATATATCTCATGGACTCTCCCTAAAGATTGGCATATTATTTTAACAGCTAATCCTGATAATGGAGACTACATGGTTAACTCTGTGGATACAGCACAAAAGACTAGATACATTACAGCAAATCTTAAGTTTGATATAAATGTATGGGCAAGATGGGCAGAAGAGAATGACATCGATACTAGATGTATTAACTTCTTATTATTACACCCTGAGCTAGTTACGCAAGAAACTAATGCAAGATCTATATCAACGTTCTTTAATAGTATTTCAAGCATAAAGAAATTTGAAGACCAATTACCACTAGTTCAAATGATTGGTGAAGGTAGCGTAGGTAATGAGTTCGCATCTATGTTCACTACATTTATAAATAACAAATTAGATAAGCTAGTAACTCCTAAAGAAATAGTGACTGGACCAGTAGAAGTATTAGAGCAAGTAACTGAGTGTATAGGTAAAGATGATAACTATAGAGCTGATATAGCAAGCCTTTTAGCTACAAGAATAGCTAATTTCTCTGTTGCTTTCTCAAAAACAGACACTGTAACTCAAAAAATGCAAGAGCGTCTTATTACGCTGTGCACAAAAGACTATTTTGCTAATGATTTAAAGTACTTAGTAGTTAGGACTATATTCAATGGAAATAAGCAAAAGTTTAATAAAATGATGATGAATCCAGCTATCATTAAAATGACAATTAAATAATATGGCAAGTAAAAACATACACGCAGGAGAATTTCCGGATCAAGCAGTAATTGATCTGGGATTCGAAGACGGAACTGAGACAGGATTTGTTTGCAGTGATGTAGAAACTATATATTTATCAGAATCATTTTCTATGTATAATAAAATAGAAGACATTTTAACTTTAGAAACAACATCTGATTTAACTCAAGTTAAAAAAGCTTTTATATTACCTATGCATAATGTGTCAACTGACAGACTTAAAGCTGCTCTTAAAGAACATAAAATTGGTATTACTAATGATTATGAGAAAGCTGATTTTATAATCCCACATACTAATTTTCATGATATGTATAGTAATACTGCTAATATTCCACAAAGTAAATTAATGTTTCATTTACATAATGGATATTTTCAAAATGATCATAGACCTTTAGTTGCAGATTATAATTCTGATACTGGAAATAATGTTATTCTAGATACAAGGTCTCTAAATGGTAGAAATCAATGGAATTTAGATTATACTAGTGCTCCATATGATAGTTATTGTTTTAGTAATATGGCCTTAATTTTAGCAGACATGGTTGATAAAGGAGAAATGGAGGTTATTGCAACTGATACTATTCTTAATCAATCAGCTAATAGAGTTCCTATGACTGAAGAGTTAATGGAAGATATTAAAAAGATGGTAGATAATTACTCTGCTAGTGATGAAGAGATAGAAATGGCTGGTAAAATTATCCCAACTATTGATCCTACAGGGGAACCATATCTATTATATAAATATGCAGAAGATTTTTTAGATAATATATCATATAAATATAATAGAAATAAAGATGTATTATATTGGATGGAAAAATGGAATATATCCTATTTATCTAGATTAAATGCAGAACAAGCTATTAAACATTTTGAAGATAAAGAATTACTAGATTCAAGATGTTTTAGAGCATTAGAAGTAAAATGTAGAGAACAAATACAAATCCACAATAGGGAATTGTATACATTCAAAGTTCAAGTTAAACCCGAATACAGGAAGTATATGCAAGATTAGTTGTGAAGAACTGTTTTGCATAGTTCGTGTTTAATTGATGCATATAATGGGAGGAGGACCCTAACGAATAAGCTACAAATCTGAAGAACCTTCGGGTGGGATTATAGTAGACCGGTAAACTGGGCACCTCCCTTATATGTTTAACCTAATAAAAATTAAATAAATGAAAGAAACAATAGCACTAATAGATGGAGATAGTCTTATCTATTATGAAATGGGAAAGCCTACCCTAGAAGAGGCATTAGAAAGTTTAGATGGAAGGCTTCATCAAATGTTTGAAATGACACATGCTACAAAATATGCAGGATTTCTTACATCTGGTAGATGTTTTAGATATGCAGCAGCTAAAACAAAACCTTATAAAGGAAATAGAAAAAAAGGAGACAAACCTATTATTTTTCCTGCTATAAAAGAATATTTAAAACAAGAATGGGGATTTACCTCTGTTCCTGAGCTAGAAGCAGATGATTTAGTATCTATATATCATGACCCTTTAAAAACAGTAATATGTAGTCCAGATAAGGATGTATTATATCAAAATAAAGGTGTTCATTATAATTATGGAAAAGCTGAATCAATTGTAGTAGATGAGAATGAAGCATTAACATTTTTATGGAAACAAATGCTTATGGGAGATTCTACAGACGGCATTCAAGGTATACCAAAAGTAGGCCCAAAAACGGCTGAAACATGGTTAAAAGATCTCCTTCCAAATGAAATGCCTGAATTTGTTTTAAATAAATACATAGAAAAGTTTGAATATGCTGAAGGAATTAGTAAATTTGCTGAAACATTTAAGCTTGTATACATGTTAAAATCTAAAGAAGATGTATTTAGAGAGACAGGAATAGAGCTTGAAAATTTAATAACTTATGACGTCCAACCTACAATAGAAGAAGAATGGGTATAAAATGCAAAGAAGTTATATTTAGCCCGACCTCTCCTTTATATTTTACAATATCGGGAGGAACTCTTAGTATTACTCCTCAGTATAAAGATAATAAAATAGTTTCTTTAGCTATGCCAAATGATTATTTTATTACTATTGGAGATACAATACGAATAAAAGAGGATCTTTACAAAGTAAATATTATAGATAAAGTGTTAGATGAAAAAATACTAACATATCATATTAAAACTGCAGAAAGAACAAAAGCATCAATATTTATTTTACCTATGTTGAGTGGAAATAAAAATTTATTTTTATATGATTCACAGCTAATAAATGCATTTATAGGATATAATACTTTAGATGATCATTTGGTATTGTTATATAGATGGTCTGGAGATCCTATGTTTGCAAAATTTGATATAGCATTAAGAAAATTTCCTACGTTTGTTAAAGTTTTTGATGCAGATGTTCAACACACAGTTTATATATTTTCTATTCCAAAAAAACATATGAAAAATTTTCAATTATTTAAAAAAGGTAAATACTCTAAATTAGACGATGAGTATAAACTTAAAATTTTGGATTTCCATAATATGGGAGTTGAGTCTGCATTATCTAAGATACTATTTAAATCAGATGAAAGACGAAAAGAATTAGAAGATAAACTAGATGCTGATATACCTGAAGATTCAGAATTATTAAGTGTTATAAATTTAACAGATGAAATATTAAACTTAAATTATTATTTATGAAAAAGAAAACAAAAATGTCAGTTCCAGAAGGAATGAAATTTGGTAAACCATATACTATGAGTTCAACTCATAACGAATTATATTGGGATACAGAAAGAAACAAAGATCCAAATAGAATAAGTTTTAATGAAAAATTAGATTTAGAAATTAAAAATATTTCTAATTTATTAAAAGAAAAAAATCAAGCATATGGAAATACAGCGTTAAACCCTACTAATATATTTAGTAAACTAGACGCTACTGAAGCTATATGTGCGAGAATAGATGACAAATTAGCTAGAATTAATAATAAAGGAATTAATGATTTAACAGAAGATACTGTTGATGATTTAATTGGTTATTTATTACTGCTGAAAATGTCTATCTAATGCTGGTTGTTATTTAGCCAGGATAAAAATAAGGGGAGCCTAACGGTTCCCCTTTTTCATTTTAAAATTGTTCATATTTTTGTCGTGGGAATAATTCTATTCCTTTACTTAATGCATTTAATCCAGGTGTTATTTTAAATGTATAATAGAACTTTTCTGTTCTATCTCTTTCAGTATAAGGAGCTTCTCCAGTTAATATATCCCTAGTTTCATCAACAGTATTCTCTATTAATGAAATTCCGTTCCTTAAAAATCCAAGTAATGGGATTCCAGTTGCTCTACCAGCATCTAAAAATTCTTGAGGTTGTGTAAATACTGCTGTCTCTCTTTTAATTCTATTTAAAATATTGTGCAGTTTTCTACCCGCATAAGTTTGTCTTATGTCTAATTTACCATCATCATCATCATCTCCTCCTATAGTCATTAGTAATAAAACTAGACCTAGAGTGATTCTAAGTTCCATTAAAAATGCTCTTATATTACCTTGTTTCATTTTTAGAAATTCTTGAAACATCTCTTCTCTACTTTCTTTATCTCTTAATTTATCTGCAAATTCAGGGTTATTAGCGTTATTAGAAGCCCACACATCAAATCTAGCTCTAGCTAAATCTTCTTTTACAGGTACACTTAAATACCCAAAAGTAGCTACATCACCTAATATTTTTACACCGTCCATAAATAGAGTCTTTACTATATTCATTGCGTGCATTTCTACATCTAAAGCTTTTGCAGCATCCATTGATTTTGCCATGTCAGTGTTACTAAAAAAGCTCATCCAAGTACCTTCATCAAATGTTTCTAATATATGATTATATTTTTGTTTACCAAATCTAGCCATTGCTATACCAGGTAACCAAGATTTATAATGCATCATAAGTCTTAAAAACATATGACTATTATATAAAGCTTTATCTTCATCAGTCATATTTCCTTTTACTTTAAAAGATATTTCTCTCCCCACATCTCTTAAATGTAGTTCTCCATCTTCAGAAAGTCCTTTAATATTAGTTTTATATCTATCTACAGCTTTATTTGACACATTAGTTGTAGTACCTTCCCACAATGGGTTTTGTTCGAGTTCCATTAATTCTATAATATTTTTTGAACCTTCAGGTAAAAAATCTAATCTTTTTGACATTCCATTTTCATCAACACCAAAATTTAATGCAGTAGAATATAATGTTATTGCATCAATTCCCTTATCAGCTGTAGCTAAAAAAGCAAACCATTTATCGTTAGTCATATGTCTTGTTGCGTATTGCGCTGATAATCTATCCGCTCTTGTTTGAGCATCATTTCTTTGATAAAAATCTAAATATTCTACTAAAGCTCTCATTTTAGGATCTGCTTTTAATAAAGCTGCTTGAGCTTTCCTTAAATTCTTTCTAGTTATAAAAGTACCTTTAGATGCTTCATATTCTAAACCAAACATACCAGCTGCAAAAGCTCCTATAGCAACAGGAGTTTTAAGTCCTAATTGAGTAATAGAATGAAAATTCTTTAATTTTAATATACTTTTTGTCCCACTGATTTTACCTCCAACTGTAATTTCTTTAGCATCTAAAGTAGATCCATATATATATGTGTCAACAAATCTTTGATATGTTTCATATAGTTTTTTAGGCTTTTCTGTATCCATATTACCAGCATTTTGTAATATATCTCCAAACATATCAGTAGACTGTACATCAATAACTCCTGTACTTAAGATAGCTTCCATCATTTGTATTTCAGGTAGTACATCATTTTTTAATTGATAATCTACTGCAGCATCAAATAATAATAATAACCCTTTACCTAAATCTCTAGTTTTTAATGATGAATCTATATTACCGTTTTTATCTCTTATTCCATAAATATATAATTTAGGTATTTGATTTAGTAATCTATTTGTATTTTCATCTCTCATTCCATAATCTGAATAATCCCCTTCTCTAACTTGAAGATTTTCTATTGATGAGTCAATTACTTCACTTATACTACCATTAACAAACATTGATTCAACTGAAGTTTTACGAACATCAGCTGTAAAATTAGGCCCTAATCTCTCCCCGTACATTTCTTCTACTTCTTTAATAGTTTTAAAATATAAATCATAAAAGGTTTTAGCAGCAGGATCATTTTGTATAGCATTATATTCGTCACTAATCCATTTATCAGCAGGTCTTAAAAAATACTGTCCTCCTTTATTCACTGAAGCAGTCTTTAAATGATTTTTTACATCGTGAGCTAATTCCCATTTTCTTATTTCTCTATTTATTGCCTGTTGATTCTCTCCATGCTTTCCTTTCAATACTTTTAATTTACCTGCTCTGAATTCTTTATATTTTTTATTATAATATTCTTCATCTATTTGTACATTACCTTCTTTAGGGTCAAACCAATTTGTATTGTTTGATTTAATAGCTGAGTTAAATTCTTTATAGTACTCTGATGAATATTTAGATTTAAAAGATCCGTCTTTATTAAGCAGCATATCAAACGCTTTAATCCCACGATTCCCTACAAAGGCATCTTGAGCAGCTTGTATCTCTTCTGCTTTAATTTTTACTAATCTTCTTTTATTAAAGTTTAACTTGTTCATAATCTCCCATAAATTTCTTAAATAAGGATTAGTTTGTTTAGATAAATTAACAAAATTACTTGTCATCCAACTTATATCTAAATTATAACTTTTAATTCCTTTGACTCCTCTTTCTTCTGCTTTATCTGCAGTTCTTTCTAGCATTTTACCCTGCACTTGAGTAATAGTTTGAGCAAGAAAACCTGCTAATCTATCTCTAAAAATTATATACTCTGCTTGCTTTTCTTTACTCATTACTTTTACATAATCATGTAAACTAACTATAGATTGATAAAACATTAAATCACTTAATAAATCATTTAAATCTTGATTTGTTAAATAATTTGGATTGAGTTCTCCTGATTCTAAAAATTCATTATTATTTGCTAATTTATTATTTACTATATCAATATCATCTTTTAAAGATTTTATAATATAAGCTACATCTTGATCTATTTGTAATACTCTTAATTGTTTAGTTATTTTAGCTTGAGCCGCTTTAAGAGATTCAAAAGATACTCCTGCTTTATATTTTTTAGTTTGAAGTTGTTTGTCAATTCCTTCCTTACGAACTAGTAGTTTTTTAATAATTTTATTTATATCCTCAAATCTAGTCATTTCTCCAGCTACTGGTATTTGCTCTAAAAACTCACTATATTTAGTTCCCATTTGAATTGTAGTAATATTATTAGTCAACTTACCTCCTTTCTCTGT
>Ga0208299_1002681_pt1 | contig 11800 bp, 10 predicted proteins | sample 15_taG_FD_184089 | JGI IMG/M metagenome (GOLD analysis project Ga0208299, IMG submission 184089) | Marine viral communities from the Subarctic Pacific Ocean - 15_ETSP_OMZ_AT15312 metaG (SPAdes) (version 2) | ecosystem: Environmental > Aquatic > Marine > Oceanic | place: Pacific Ocean | collected...
AAAGTAAGCTAGGAGTAGAAGGGGATTTAGAAGTTAAAGCTACGGGTACAGCAAGTCTTATGCAAAAGGAAGTAAGAAGCCAACGGCTTACAACTTTCCTTCAAAGTATTCAGAATCCTGCTATTGCTCCGTTTGTTAAAATTAATAAACTCATTGGAGAGCTTGCATACTCGCTTGATCTTGATCCAGATGAAATACTTAACGATCCAGAAGAAGCGGCTATCATGGCTCAAATTATAGGGATGCAAAATAATGTTGGACAAGCAACTGGCGAAACGCCTCTCACTCCTAACGAGCAACAGGGAGGCATGGGAGGGCTTGAAGGAACACCTCAACAACCTACGGAACTTGGAGTTACGGGTACTGGTGGGGGCAACATCGGAACAGGAAATGTTCCGCAGTCAGGGGAAGATCAATTCTCTGGAACTCCTAGAGCGGTTGAAGGATGAAGTTGATGAAGCTAAAGGACGAGAAACTTAAACACATAGGAAAGTTCTGGTCTAGGCATCAAAGAAAGTTTCTAAATTATAATGAATGGATTGCCGAAGAAAAAAGAATGGAATGTTTAGAAAGCAAAATCAAATGAGATTATCAATATTAAATGCGTTAGCTTCTAAATATGTAGGAGAACTTCAAGTACTCGCTGTAAATATAGAGAATTATTTATCTGGTTCTGTAGGTGTTCCTGAACATCCAGACCTAGTAGGAGAAGTAGATAAATTAGTAGAACAAGTAAGTGCAATAGAAGAAAAGTTAAAAATAGTAAATGATCTAATTAAAATAGAAGAGGCTTCAGAAAATGAAAGTTAAAGCTCCTAAAGGTTATCATTGGATGAAACAAAAGAAAGGCGGCTATAAATTAATGAAGCACACAGGCAAGCTTAAAGCACATAAGGGTTCAAGCACAACAGCAAACTTTGAAGTACAGAAAGCACACAGGAGTAAATAATGGCTAGTAAATCTAAAAGAAATAGACAACGTAAGCAAAGGCAATCAGAAAATAAAAAATCTTTGTTGTCACAATCTCCTGACGTTGTTGTAACTATAGCTACAGCTATACCTAAAGAGGGTGGAAGAGAAAACAATTCTCATGGAGGTAGTATAATGAATCCACCTGAAAGGGAAGGCTATGCGGGGGGTGCATTGGTTCAATTATTAAAGAAAATAATAAAGCCTTTAAATGAAGCTCAAAAATCTACAAGACCTTTAACTAGAAAACAAGCTGGTTATGCTAAAGATATGGCAGGAGCAGTTGTTGTAGCAGGAGGCATAGGGTATAATCTTGATTCAGATGAAGGACAATCATTAGTAGAGGCGGCAGATGCAGGAGAACTAGACATTGATATACTTAACCCTGACGAAAGAATTAATCCTGAAGATTTTCCAACCTATCAAAAAGATTCTGAATCTGCTGTTGCTTTTCAAGATGCCTTTAGAGAAGCAAGAGAAGTAAGAGCAGATACTTTTGAATTTGAAGGTAGAACCTATACTGCTGACCTTCCTGTAAATAGAGAACAAAAACAAGAAGGGGGTTCTATGGTGGTTCCTCCAGAAATGGAAGCTACAGCCGCCCCTATAGACACATACCCAAACATACCGCCAGAAGAGATGGCAGCAGCAGAAGCTTCACAACTTCCAGACATGCAAATGGAAGAAGATTATGTAGATTTCGTAATGAACGAAGCTTTAGGCCAAGAAGAACAAATGTATTTAATGAATGCTCTAGAGGACGATCCGCAGCTTAGTATGATTTTTGACAAAGTTGTAGATACGGCTTCTGAGTTTTCTGGCTCTGGTGAAGTTACCGGGCCGGGAACGGGAGTCTCAGATTCAATACCCGCCAGATTATCTGATGGGGAATTTGTGATGACCAAAAAGGCCACTGATCAAATAGGTGCAGACAGACTTCAAACAATTATGGACGAAGCTGAACGTGCTTATGATGGTGGTTTGATGAGGAAAGACGAGGAAACTGATCTAGAAGGTGACATGAATAAAATGATGATATCTTCTAATCAGATGCCTAGTCTTAATGTTAGACAACGATAACGGCTACCTTGAAGTAAAAGCCCCATTTTAAATTATCTGTACAAATAATTTATTGTAATGGCTACCTTTCAAAACTTACAAGCCCCGTGGAGGAAGTATTATGGCTGAGACACAAACTAATCCTGTGGAGGAAAAAGCACCTAATCCTTATAACGCAAAGAAACATTGGCACACTCCTGATAAACCAAGAACGGAAAGTGCTGATGGATTGTTTTTTGCACCATCTGAAGACGAACAGGCTACGCCTTCTGAGAAATCAGAAACGCCCCCTGCTAAAAATTCTAAAGATGTTAATTATAAGAAGAGGTATGATGATCTAAAGAAACATTACGATAGTAGACTTTCTGAGTTCAAACAAAGAGAGACAGAGCTTCTAGCAGAGGCGGCAGCTAAAGCTCCTGCATATCAAGCTCCAAAAACTTTGGAAGAACTTGAGAAATTCAAAGCGAAGAATCCAGACTTATATGAAACGGTTGAGACTGTTGCTCATTTACAAAGTGAGAATCAAACTCAAGAACTACGTCAACAATTATCGGCTATCCAAGAGCGTGAAGCCGATCTCTTAAAACGAGAAGCAGAGACAGTTCTAAGAGCTAATCACCCCGATTTTGAAGATATACGGGGTAATGATGATTTCCACGAATGGGCAAAAGAACAGCCTGAAGATATACAGAAATGGGTTTATTCAAACAATAGTGATGCGACTTTAGCTAGTCGTGCTATAGACCTTTACAAAATGGAAAAGGGTATAATCGCTCAGTCACCACAAAAGAGGCAGTCCAAAAAACAGGAGAGTAGGTCTGCCGCCGATATGGTGTCTACGAAAACAACAGCGGTGGATGCGAAAGCTCCTAAAATTTGGACAGAGAGAGAAATTGCTAGTATGTCTATTGATCAGTTTGACAGATATGAAGATGAAATTAAACTGGCTTTATCAGAAGGCAGAATAGCTAAATAAGTTTTTGAGGAGATATTACAATGGCTTATAATCAATCTGACCAGTATTTTGAACCGAGTACGGATACTAATGCGAACTTCGCAAATTCTACTTCGGGACAAAATAACTCGTTCTTTTTACCTGCTGTCTATTCTAAGACAGTCCTAAATTTCTTTAGGAAGTCATCTGTTGCGGAAGCAATTACCAATACAGATTACGCAGGTGAAATTAAAGCGTTTGGTGATTCTGTAAAGATCATCAAAGAACCCGAAATTACTGTTTATCAGTATGAAAGAGGCGCAAATATAACTGCGACTAAGCTCACTGACCAAGAATTAACTTTGGTTGTTGACACAGCAAACGGATTTAAGTTTATCGTTGATGACATTGAAAGTAATATGTCGCACGTAAACTGGCGTGACGTTGCTGCGTCTTCTGCGGCTTATGCAGTTAAAGATGCTTTTGATGAGGGCGTTATTGCAACAATGTTCTCTGGAGTATCTGCATCTAGCCCTAATCATGTATTGGGTTCTGATAGTGCAACCGATCTAGCAGCAGGTACTTTTGATGGTACTGGTAATCTAGATATTGGCTTTGATTCTTCTGAACATGATCCTATTGATGTGCTGTCTCATATGGCACGTTTATTGGATGAGCAGAATGTTCCAGAAGAAGGACGCTGGTTCTTAGCGAATCCAGAGTTCTATGAAGTACTTGTTCAAAGTTCTTCTAAGCTTCTATCTGTTGATTACAATGCAGGTCAAGGTTCAATCCGTAATGGACTAGTATCAACTGGTAAGTTACGTGGGTTTGATATGTACAAAACTAACAATATTGCTTCTACCTCTAACGCAGCAGGTAAGTGTATTGGCGGTCATATCTCGTCTACGGCAACCGCTCAGACTATTACTAGTACTGAAGTATTGCGTGATCCTGATAGTTTTGGTGACATTGTACGAGGACTCCATGTTTATGGAGCCAAAGTACTACGTGCCGGAGCATTAGTTTCTGCTTTCTACGGTATTGACTAAATATTATTGGGGGCTGAAATATGCCCCCTTTAATTTATTAAGGGGGAAGTTAAATGAATTGTGAATGTAAAAACTGTAATTGTAATTAGCGGAGTAAGTTATGCCACAATTAGGAAGCGAGAAAAATCCTGTTAGGTTTAATCCTAAGAAAAGAATTAAAGTGGGGGGTCGTTATATAAAAAATGAGGACACCCAAAAATATAAAGATAATTATGATCGTATTTTTAAGAATCATAAAAAACTTGTGGAATAATTATGGCTACTACATATCTACAATTAACAAATGAATTATTAAGAGAGTTGAACGAAGTTGTATTAACTTCTTCAACTTTTTCTAGTGCTGTCGGTATTCAAGCACACGCAAAAGATTGTATCAATAGATCATACTTGGATATAGTAAACGAAGAACCTCAATGGCCTTTTCTGGCTACAGGCGAAAGTGGAGCTACTGATCCTATGTATGGTAATGTTTCTGTAGAAACTACAGCAGGAACTAGATGGTACGAATTGAAAGCAGCAAGTTCAGCCCTAAAAGATGATTATGGTTCTATAGATTGGGATAATTTTTATTTAACAACTATAGGAGTAAGTGGAGAGTCAGCCCCTTACGTTTCTAAAAATTTAAGATTTGTAACCACAGAGAAGTGGAAAGACTTTAGAATGGCTAGGGAAAATGCTGATGATGCTGATCAAGCTGTGGGAGGAGAACCTAACTTTGTTATTAGAAGTCCAGATGGACGCAAGTTTGGTTTAAGTCCAATACCAGATCAGGCTTTTAAAGTTTGGTTTTTTGCTTATGACTTGCCTACTCAACTATCTGACCATGACGATACAGTAGTCTTTCCCGATTTATATAAAACAGTTATATTATCTAAAGCTAGATATTATACACATCAATTTAAAGATAATCCTCAAATGGCTGCTTTTGCTATGGAAGACTATAAAAAAGGATTAAAAAGCATGAGGGAAAACTTAATAGGAACTGTTCCAACTTATATGTCTGATGACAGAATTAGGTTTAATTAACTATGCAAGCATTCGGTTTATCTTGTCAAGGGGGCTTAAACACTAATCTCAACCAGTTTCAAATGCTAGAGCAACCCGGATTTGCAACAGAGCTACAAAACTTTGAAGTTGATCCAGATGGGGGCTATAGAAGAATAAATGGTTTCACCGTATATGGTGGGGGAAGTGCAGCAAGACCTAATAGCTCTAATGGTATTTTAGGGCTTTTTGTTTATGGGGATGGTGTAATAGCTTGTTCAGGAACTAATATCTATTTTAGTTTAGATGGAACAAGCTGGTTACAAATTAATCGTTCAAGTGTTAGTGGATCAGGAGATAATTATTCTACATTCACAGGAAGAAGTACAGCAACAAGAACAAGTCAATCTTATGCTTCTTTTGCACTCTATGAAGGTAATACTACATACGGTGAAGTAGTTATTACAGATGAAGGTTCTGGTGTAAAACCTGCTCTATTTAAAATGACAGGCACAGGAGCTTTATCGGATAGGACTTTCTTTTATGAAGAAATTACAGTTAGTAGTACACATTATCCAAAGTATTGTGCAGTACACGATAAACATTTAGTAGTTGCAGGGGCAGCTACAGCACCTAATACAATATATTATAGTGGTACAAGTGATATAAATGATTTTACTTCTTCAGGTTCAGGAAGTATTGTATTAGATGATCAAGTAGTAGGAATAAAAAGTTTCCGTAGTGATTTAATTATCTTTTGTAAGAATAGTATTTATAAGCTGACAGATATAAATGTTTCTGCTTCTATAGCTATATCACCTATTACTAAAAACGTAGGCTGTCTAGATGGAAACAGTATTCAGGAAATTGGCGGTGACTTAATATTTTTGAGTCCTGATGGTTTTCGTACAGTTGCAGGTACAGCACGTATTGGTGACGTAGAGTTAAGTTCTGTATCTAGACAAATACAATCTATAGTTTCATCCATAGCTGCTAATATAGATACATATGTAATCAGTAGCGCAGTACTAAGAAGTAAATCCCAATATAGATTGTTTTATAGTTCGGGGTCTGGTTCTAGTACTACTGCAAAGGGATTAATAGGAACTATAACACCTAGAGGATTTGAGTGGTCTGAAACAATAGGAATCCAAGCACACGGTTTTACGTCCGGCTTTGACAACGATAGTGTAGAACAAATATATCATGGGGATAAAGACGGATATGTTTATAACCATAATACAGGAAATGATTTTAACCCGGCAGGATCATCAGCAAATATAGATGCAAGATATAAAACACCTAATTTAGATTTTGGTGATGCAGGTACACTTAAATCATTACATTATACAAAAATATCTTTTACACCTGAAGGAACAATTCAGCCAACATTAAAGATAACATATGATTTTGATGATACTAATAGACCACAGCCGCCTGTATATACACTAGACTCAATTCCAACTCCAGCAGTATTTGGAGATACAAGTACAGGAATTTTTGGTACATCAGTATTTGGAGCCTCAAGCGATCCTATGGCAAGACAGGCAGTACAAGGAAGTGGACATAATATAGCTTTTAAAATATACAGTCAGGATACTAAAGCACCTTATTCAATAAATGGTTTCTATGTAGACTATAGACCTTCCGGCAGGAGATAACAATGGGTACAAGTTATGTAAGACAAAGCAGTTTTTCGGATGGAGATACCATTACTGCTGCTTTATTTAATGATGAATTTAATAGGCTTCTAACTGCTTTTTCATATGCTTCTAGTAGCACTACAGGACATCAACACGATGGCACAGCAGGGGAAGGCGGTAATGTTCATACTATCGGGGATCAAGATTTTTTAAATAAAATTGTAGCTGATAGTACAAATAATCGTTGGGGATTTTTTGTTGAGGTTTCAAGTTCAGCCGTAGAACAAATCCGCATTCAAGATGGAGCCATCGTACCCGTTACAGATAATGATATAGATTTAGGAACAAGCTCACTAGAATTTAAAGATGCCTATTTTGATGGCACAGTTACTACAGATGCTTTAGTTGCTGATACTGCCGACATAAATGGAGGTACAGTAGACGGAGCAACAATAGGAGCTAGTTCAGCAACTACTATTGTAGGTACAACTATTACAGCAAATACTTCTGTAGTTCCAGATGCAAGCGATGGAGCAACATTAGGATCAGCTTCTCTTGAGTGGTCTGACCTTTATATGGCAGATGGGGCAGTTATTTATTTTGGTGATGACCAAGATGTATCCTTAACTCATGTAGTAGATACTGGTATTCTTCTTTCTAGTACTGATCAATTACAATTTGGTGATTCTGGTACTTATATATATCAATCAGCAGATGGGGTATTAGATTTAGTATCCGATACAGAGATTGAACTTACTGCTACTACTATAGATATTAATGGTGCTGTCGCAATGGATGGTGCTATAACTGGTGGTACTAATATTACTATATCAGGAGAATTAGATGCAGCTACACTAGATATATCAGGTAATGCAGATATTGATGGTACATTAGAAGCAGACGCAATAACTGTAGACGGTACAGCTTTAAATGAATATATAGCAGATACAGTTGGAGCTATGGTTAGTTCTAACACAGAAACAAATATTACAGTTACTTATGAAGACGGTGATAATACATTAGATTTTGTAATTGGAACATTGAACCAAGATACTTCAGGAACAGCAGCCCTAGCCACAAGCGTTACAGCTAGTGCAAATAACACAACAGACGAAACAGTTTATCTTACATTTGTAGATGGTGCTACAGGTACTCAAGGAATAGAAACTGATACAGGTTTAACTTATAATCCTTCAACTGGACTAATAAGTGCTACTGGTTTTTCTGCTACTAATTTAACTGGTACACTACAATCAGCAGCACAAACAAATGTAACAAGTATAGGAACCCTTACAGCCCTTACAGTTGATGATGTTGCCGTTGATGGTAAAGTAATTACTATGACAGGATCGGCCAGTGATACTGCTGTATTTACTGCGGGTACAAATGGAACATTAGATATAACTACTACAGACGCCGCAGCAGCAGCAGCTAATATTCAAATAACTGCTGATGGTACAGCAGAGTTAGCAGGTACGACAGTAACACTAGACTCAGGCGGTGGCATTACTTTAGATGCTGATAGTGGAACAATTACATTTGCCGATGGAGGTTCTTCATTAGGAACAATTACTTCTTCAGGTTATAGTGGCACAGCAGCCGTAGCAACAGCAGTAACTATAACAGACAATGAAAATACAAATGAAAATAATGCTATTATCTTTACGGCAGGTGGAGATGTTGATGGAGGAAATATAGGTTTAGAGTCAGATGGTGACTTAACTTATAATCCTTCTACTGGTTTACTATCAAGTACTGGTCTTACCGCCTCTGGCACAGTAACTTATGGAACACTATCTGATGGAACAATAGGAGTTACTGCTTGGGTTGATGAAGATGATATGTCTTCAGATAGTGCTACACTTGTACCAACACAACAGTCTGTAAAAGCTTATGTAGATTCTAATGCTGCTGATATGTCTTTTGTTATGGAAGATGATGATGGTACAGAAGTAACTATTACAGGAAATAAAGAAGTAAAAATTATAGGTTCTGGCATAACTACAAACTGGACAGATACGGACAACGGTACAGATGGCGATCCCTACGATTTAACTCTTACAGTAGATGCCGCACAGACAGGAATTACTTCTATCTATGCTACTGATTTAATAATGGGGGAAGACTCTCAAACCGCTATTGATTTTGGAACAGCTAACGAAATTGATTTTAAAGTAGATAATGCTGCAAGACTAACACTAACTGCATCAGCACTATACCCCGTAACAGATAATCAAATAGATTTAGGTACATCCTCTCTAGAATTTAAAGACGCTTTCTTTGACGGTACAGTTACAGCAGATGCTTTTGCAGGGCCATTAACAGGAGATGTTACTGGTAATGTTTCTGGTACAGCCGCTACAGTTACAACAGCAGCACAATCTAATATTACAAGTCTAGGAACCTTAACAACTTTAACAGTTGATAATGTTATTATTAATGGCACAACAATAGGACATACTAGCGATACAGATTTAATGACCGTAGCTGATGGAGTCCTAACAATAGCTGGAGAACTAGATGCAACAACATTAGATATTTCTGGTAATGCAGATATAGATGGGACAACAAATCTTGATGCGGTTGATATAGATGGTGCTGTACAAATAGATGGTGCAACTAATTTTGGTGTAAACGATACTGGTGTAGACGTTAAATTCTTTGGTGCTACTGCCGGAAAGTATATGCTGTGGGACGAGTCACAAGATTCTTTAATTATAAATGGTGGTGTACAAGAAGCAGCTACAACTGTTACTTCTTCTTCTAATGCAACTACTATTAATCTTGATAGTGGTACAAACTTTTTACATGATCTTACTGAAAATACTACTTTTACATTTTCTAATCCTCCGGCGGCAGCAGGTATATTTACATTAAAAATTATTCAGGACTCATCTACTAGGGCGATTACTTGGCCCGGAACAGTAGATTGGCCTAGCGCAACACCCCCTACATTAACATCTACGAATAATGCAGTAGATGTATTTGTATTTTTAACGATAGATGGCGGTACTATATGGTATGGATTTACTGCCGGACAAGCGATGGCTTAAAGGGATAATTTATGTCAGGATCAGCTAAAAAATTATTACACGCTGCTGCGGGAACTGCTGCTGCTAGTGGTGGGGCTACTTATGTAGAAAATGTATTTAGCACCTTTCTATATGGGGGTAACAACACAAATGGAACAGAGATAGTTAATGGGATAGACCTTGATGATAAGGGAGGTATGGTCTGGCTAAAAAATAGGAGTAGTACTTTTGCCCATTTTCTATTCAACACTACGAGTAGTGCTGCTTATCATTATCTATCCACCGACTCTACTAATGGGGTGAATACTAGCTCCTCAGATACTTTAGTAGATTTCAATGATGATGGATTTACCCTTGATGATGACAACTCATATGTAGGCGGTATGAACGTTTCTGGAACAAACTATGTTTCATGGACATTTGCCAAACAAGAAGGATTTTTTGATATTGTTACTTACACTGGCGATGGTACTTCAGCTAGAACCATAAGCCACAGTCTTGGATGTTTACCCGGAATGATTTTAGTAAAGCGAACAGACTCCACTGACGATTGGCAGGTTTGGCATAGATATACTGACCTTACTTATAGCGTAGCGCACTTGAATACTACGGCAGCTTTTACTAATACTGGTGGTGATAATGCGGCATTTGCGGATGCGTATGGTAACGCCACTAATTTTACTTTAGGAGCGGGAAGTCGGCTTGATGATACAAATGCGGATACAGCCACCTATATTGCCTACCTATTCGCAGGTCAAAACGACTCAGATAGTCAGAAATTTGGTGATGATAGTGATGAGTCTATTATTAAGTGTGGGAAGTTTTCAACGGATGGAAGCGGTAATACTTCACTTGTCTCCTGTGGTTGGGAACCGGGTTGGCTGATAACAAAACGCAGGGATGGTACGTCCAACTGGACGATGATGGATAATATGCGAGATTTTTCCCAAATGCGGTTTGCTCCTTTATATGCCGATGCAACTAACGCCGAAACGGCAGATGTTAATGATAGAGTAGTTCCTCGTGCTACGGGATTTCAAGGGACAGGCGGTCAATTTTCTGCCAACGCAGAATATGTCTTTATGGCAATTCGGCGCGGCCCTATGAAAGAACCAGATACAAATACTAAAGTATATTCTAATACTAGAGGGGGAGGCTCTGCTGCTGATCCACATTTTGTAGGAACAAATTTAGTAGATTTAGCACTTACATATTATATTCCAAGTTCGGGTTGGAGATTTATATCATCAAGACCATATAACGGTCACTATCAAGCAAGCCATAGACTAGAAATTCCGGCAGCTTCAGGTAAGCACGTATTTGATCATATGATAGGTTGGAATGATGGAGATGATGATGCTAGTGATTATTACTCTGAGATGTTTTCAAGATGGCCTAAAGTTTTTGATATAGTTTCTTATACTGGTGCAGGGGCAGGAAATCATAGTCATAATCTTGGAGTTGTTCCAGAAATGATGATTATAAAATGTACTTCAGATTCTAATAGGTGGATTGTTTACCATAAGGATATGGGTAATACTAAACAACTACATTGGGATGAAGATATTGCAGAAACAACTGGGCAGTTTAATGATACTACTCCAACTTCAAGTGTTTTTTCTGTCTCTGATAATACTCAGTCAGGCACAAGCACAAGACTATATTCAAATTTTTTATTCGCTTCTTTAGATGGCATATCAGCAGTTGGTAGTTATACTGGAACTGGTAGCTCACATAATGTTACTACTCTTGGAGCAACAGCAAGATTTGTAATGATTAAACGAACAGACGCAGTAGCTAGTTGGATAGTTTTTAGTTCAGGAACAGGTATGGGTATTGTTGCTGGAAATGATACATATTTAGAGTGGGAGGACGAATCTGCTGCCGTGACTACTGGTACTGATTATATAGACACACACGCAAGCGGCTTTACAATAAATGGTTCTGATGGTGCTTTAAACGCTAGTAGCGGTGAATATATTTACTTGGCTTTTGCGTAGGAGGATAAAAAATGATAGATGAATATCGTCTAAAATCAAATGGCGAACTAAAAACTAAAAAAGAGCTTATAGCAGATAATAAAAATACGTCTTTTCCTAAAGTTTGGAATGATAATATTTATGA
>Ga0208299_1002683_pt1 | contig 11792 bp, 15 predicted proteins | sample 15_taG_FD_184089 | JGI IMG/M metagenome (GOLD analysis project Ga0208299, IMG submission 184089) | Marine viral communities from the Subarctic Pacific Ocean - 15_ETSP_OMZ_AT15312 metaG (SPAdes) (version 2) | ecosystem: Environmental > Aquatic > Marine > Oceanic | place: Pacific Ocean | collected...
TTGCCAAATCAATCATAATTATAGTTTCCTTAAAGCAATTTTTCTAACTATATTGCTGTGTTATAAATAGTGTTACTCGTTGTTAAAGTCGTTATTTTAATGCTAAATCAACAACCGTCTTCTTCAATCAAGCTCATCTGCGCTCTAATTCGCCGCGCCATTCTTTGTATTTTGCGAGCATACGACCAGCCTCTACTTGTCGTCGCGCGACAACTATAGCCAGCGTTATATCCGCACAGCGCTCGGGGCAGTCTACCACGACCAAACTTATCCATCCAGCGACGGAGCATTTTAGTTCCTTCATATATGCTGATTGGCGCAAACAACAGTTGCTGACAGGTTTTGCGCGGATTAGTCCAACGAGGGATGACCTGAGTTAGACCGCACGCCCCACCTCTACTAATTGCGCGGGGGTTCCACCTACTTTCATAATGAATTAGCGCCACCAGCACTTCAGGCTGAAAGTTTAAGTCTTCAGCTGCATTAACTACGTGTTCCATTTGCTCACATGCATATTCTGCATTGGGCATGCCCATATTTAATACGGCTATACAAAGATATTCAGCTACCATGTGTTTTCATCCTATGCTTTTCAAAAGCTTTTACAGTAATTGGAAAAAGATCTTTTGCGATGTCTTTACACGCTATAGCAACTTGTTGAATTTCCCATTGCGCTCCTTCATGAATACGCAAATCAACAAATTTTAATAAATTGTTAAGATTGACGGTGCCATAATATTCAGTATACAAGTTTTGAGGTAATACTCCTCTTGCTTGTTCTCGACAGACACCAGCGTCTAAAAGACTATTATAAAGATAGATAGACGCTTCGTTATGTTCTTTAATCACTTCAGAAGCTAAACCTAATACATCTCCCAAGTGTGGATCAAACAAACAATCTGTTGAAGCTTGTCGGTTTGATTCACTTTGTTGTCTAAATAGTTTAGGTTCATAAAATTCTAAATTAAAATCTGTATAACGCCTACTGATTTCATTATAAGACCATGTGCGATGGCGATGATGCTGAGAACGAATAAACAAAGGTACTTTGAAACGAAATGTAACACTGCAGTGTTCTAAAGTAGACGTATGCCTATGCTGAATTAGGTAGCTAATAAGCTTTTCATCTCTTTTGGACATATTTTCTACTTCTTGTCCAAAAGAGACTCTAGCACTATTAACTACCGTACGGTCATCACCCATATGTGCTACATAATCTACTTTGCCTATTTCATCACCGTATAGTTCAATACTGCGTGGTGTCACTTAACACTCCGTATACATAATTTTCCAACACTAAAAGATATTCTCCCTGTAGTACCTCAATCTGTTCCACCATGGAATCATTAACAACCACCAAGGATCCAACGTCGTCTTCTGATACTTTGGTACAATCAGACGCTACTTGTTCTACATAATATACTCCATAGGTATTAGACTGAGGGTTATAATCTTCTGGCACTAATACCGTAGACGTGGTTTGTTCTTCTTCTATCCATCGACTTAGTTCCAAATGACGATTTTTAGGCTTAAGTGTGTATACCCCTAAAGCAACTTCCATTATTTCTGCTCCTGTGCTCCAAACTGTTTTTCAATGAGTTCGAACATATCATTTAGTTCGTCTAAGTCCGCGGCTTGTTTGTATAGACGAAACGCCTTTACAGCAGACCAAATCTCATCCTTACTCAGCCATTTATTTTCGACATACTCCACGCGAAGTTCTTTCTTTTGCTCTTTATAGGGCTCCATGGCTTCTTCCAAAGCAAGCATGGATTTAAGATAGTTAACTACGTGTTGTTCTTTGGTAGCTTCTTCATCTGCGGAATCTTCAATTATTGTTAAATTTGGTTGGCTCATATTATCTCCTTATTAAAACCAATATTAGCATTATAATATACTATATTTAAAAGTCAATGTTTAAATTACTTCACAAGCTCCTCCAGAGCATGCTACTTCACCTTTAAGATCTGTATTATCTTCTAGTTCTACTACTTTTTTAAGGTCGATTGCATTTAATTTAGAAACAAAATAATTATATTGTTCCTCACTGCAGTCTTCGAAAGGCGCCTGAACGTAAGTGCCGGTGTCATAGGGCAAAACCGATAAACCATTATAAACTTTTCTATTTTCCCACATCCACTCTCCTACACCATTCCATTCTTCTTCCGTAATAGAAATAGTCGCAGAAACGTTATGAGTGTTTTGCCCTCTTCCGTGACCGTATTTAACCCATTCTTGACTAACACGCTTGACACGATTAAGAAGGTCTAGCGCTTTTTCATTCCTTAAAATAGCGTTATCAGGGGCTTTTTGTGGCACAGAGATAATCGCAGTATCATGAGGTCTAAAATATTCGTCTTCAATAAGCTCAGGATGATAAATTGCCATATGAGTATAAATGGATTCATTTTTACCGACTCTTAAGCGACGAAGGTAATAATCGTTATGCCATGCATGAATACCGCTACTAGTACCCAACGTTAAGCTAGTCGTTCCAGCCGGCTTTACACACGTGGTACGAGCAGCTGCATTAATACCAATAGCTTTGGCAATCTTTTTGTTTTCTTCTTTGACAATCTTGGCAGCTGCTTTCATATCAAGTGTTAAGACTGCTCCAGATGCAATGCCGGTCATCGATACACCTATTAACGCGTCTTTTTCAGTATTCCTACGCCATACATCACGTAGATAATGAAAGTCAGTATAACTAGCTTGAAGAGTGCCTATGAACGTCGCAGCTCTCACTCGCTCTTCATAATCTTCTTGAGATGATACATCAGAAACATTAATTTCTGTAAGATTGCAGAACTGATAGGGTCTTAGTCCAATTTCGCAGCAAGGGTTGGTACCCCAATCTTTATCATTGGAAAAATAAAACCCTGGCTCTCCCGCGCCACTAGCTTGCACGCGAGCCCACAAATCCATAAAAAAGTCTTTTGTAACGCGATGACGCATTAATACAATAGAATTATTTGCGCGTCCACGTTGAGGATTTTTCTCCCACCAATTTCCAGTTTTAGCTGATATCATTTCATCATCGCCAGCGCTAAATAATGATATAAGAGCGGCTCTGCGAATACCACCAGCTAAAACAGCATCTGCAATATAACAGACCATATCATGAACTTCAATAGATGTAAGCTTATCGCCTGTTTCTTTCTCTGTTAAAATGCCCTCTAGTTTAACGAGGCATTCACGAAGAGGCTGAGGACCAGGCGCTTTACCACCAGAAGTGACCAGACGCGCTCCTTTGGGGCGAATATCACTATAATCAAAACGAATCTTAGAACCGCCCACAAAATAAGATTCCATGAGAACTTTAACCGCATCAGCCCATCCTTCGATGCTATCTCCAATAAGATGTCGTCTAGTGCGTTTGGTTGATGGTTTGACTATTTCTGGAAGCTTTTCTATATGATGAAATTGCACACTATAGCCAACACCAGTGCCGCCTAGAAGCAAAAACATTGTTTCACTAAAGGAACGCCAATCATCAATGGGTAAGTAAGCGCAATTAAATATGCGATTTGGTGCAACCTCAATGGGTTTCCCGCCAAACTGCATGGAACGCATTGAAGGAAGTACTTTTTTGTCATACACAAACTTATAAGCATTATTGATTTGTTCGCGTAACTCAGGAAACTTCTTAGTATGCATCTTTTTATTTCTACTAACTAATTCTTTCCATGTCTCTCTACGGTCTTTAGTGGGTAAATATTTAGCATATTTCATATGCACTGTTATATCCGATAAAATTTTATTAGCTAATCCTTGCGTCATGTTTGTGTCTCCTTCATCATTTTATAAACCTTACGGGCTGTGCTCATGTCCGACTTATTCTTTTTGTCTTGTTCTTGTTGTTGAATTTTTTGTACATCTTCTTGCTCTAATACTTTTATTGTAACCGTCCCTGTATCCATAAAAACAGAATATATAATGGCGTCGGGACCATTTCTATTTTTTGCAATAAACAAACGACCAATATTACAATTTCTATCTTTAATAGTGCGTGATAGGCTTATGATAAAATCTGCTACAAAGCATTTATTAAATGCTTCTGAAATAGATTCCATTGTAATCACTTCTTCATTTAAACCCTTTCGATTGGTTTGAGATGCCGTAATTAAGGGGCATTCAAACTCTTGAGCTATACCACGTAATTCTTCATATATACCTTCTAACTCATGTCGTTTCTCTGCGTTTCTTTTATTAGCGATGGTACTTCGTAACAAATCACCGTAATCTACAATAATCATGTCAATTTCCATCTGTGTTTGGCGAATCTTTTCTAGATGATTCTTAATCGTAACAGTTGTGGCTGATTTTGTAGGATACTCTTTAACAATCAGCTGACCGTCTATATCCTTAATATGTTCATATATAGCTTCTTTTTGACTTATAATATCGTCTAAGTTAATACCGGTAAGACAAGCATCATATCGCTTGGCAACGATGGTATCGCCCAATTCTAATGTAAAATGAACAACGTTTTTACCTTGTTTTAAAGCCTGTGCTCCTAGGTGTACGAGAACGTGGGATTTGCCGGCACCAGTCGGAGCTATAACCACTCCGAGTTCTCCAGTGCCCAGACCACCTTTGGTAATCTTATCGATTTTAGTCCAGCCGGTAGATACGGGATTTCGGCTTTTTTCCATAAATCTTTCATCAAAGTCTTTTATGTAATCATAACCAAAGTCATTATCCATGCCTAATCGAAGAGCTTTAGTGATGAGGGTTTCTATCTCTTCAAATGAGCATTCATTAAGAAGAGGAACTGATTTCATCATCGCGCTCTTTAATACTTGTTTGCGACAAAAATCTAAACTTTTATTTTTAACATATTCTTTGTCGTCTACATCGGGGAATGCTTGAATTCTCACAAAATAATCATTTATTTGTTTTTGTATTACTTCATTTTCAAGCTCTAATTCGGTATTAAATATAGAATTTAAAGTTCCGTTTGTGGGGTGGGTTTTATATTGGTCTTTATAATCAAAGAGTTTGCTCGTAAATACTTGAAGATACTTTAATTCTAAAAACCCAACGTCTAACACTTCTTGCATCTGGTCACAAAAAGATCGATCATACACCAACAACTTACACAAGTTTTCTTGGAAAGCTTTTCCAAATACACCTAAATTTTTCATTTTACCTCGGTCATTTAAGAATATAGAGTAAGTATAAAATAGCTTTTATCAAAAGTCAATCAAAAGTCAATCTATTTTATAACTCAATGATACGATTGTTAAAATATTTTTATTTAAAAACGCGTTCTTTGGACGTAGCAAAAAGTCTAGGAAGGAAAGATTTTTTAAGACGAAGTAAACGGTTGAATTTTGCCATTTCACGAGCATTTGTATAAGTGCCCGTTGGGCGTCTAATTTGCCCATCAATAACTTGATCCCCAAAATCATAAAATCTAGATCGAGTATTCGAATTAGAGTTTCCAGGGGGCTCGGCTGTGGCAGACAATGCAAAGGTGGCACTAACGAACAATGTAACTAAAAAGGTTTTCATTTAACTCCTCCTATGAGTTTTAAGTATGGTTTAATATTAACATAAGATATTTGTTAAATCAAGCCATTTGTGATGTTTTTTGTGTTTCTGCTTGTGCAACCATATTGAAATATCTCCACACATTATTAATATTATCTGGATTAAGCACTTGCAACACTTCAATCACAGAAGGATCCCCTAAAGTCTCTTTGCCGTCCATAAGTTTTTTCAAAAAAATTATATTTATTTGACCCTCTGCATCAATTTCATCTTTAAAGTTTTCAGACACAAGATCCTTAAGCCTTAACATTTTTGCATAAAATTCATGATCTGATGTTAAATAATCATAACGCTCTTGAGAAAGTCCTGTTTCTGCTTTTGGCAAAAAGATATCCATTGCTTTCGCTGCTTGCATTTGGAGTCGCGACATTGGGATTATTGTTTCCGAAAGAGTGTGATCGATAGCGTGATAAATCTCTTCTCCCATGGCGTTTTCAATCTCTGTCGTATTAAGTTGCCCATGGGACATATATTCATATGGGTTAACAATAACCTTATTTGACACCTCATCATAAGCCGCTGCTACTTGACCACCGCTTTGGCTAAAACCAGGACGAAACGATCGATACATTCTATCTGTTTGAGTGCCTTCATAGACTAATTCTACTGGAAGATTTTGAATAATTTTTAATATCTCGGGTTTTAGAACATCAAACTTTTGTAAGATCTGTTCGCGGCTTTGATCTTTAAATCTGTCCATATTTTGAATAAAACTTATAAAGGATTCTTTTCTTTGCTCACTTAAATAATTAAGCGCGATTTTTCCTTTTATCTCTCTTTCCAATTGGACAACTTGACGTTTAATACCAGAATTAATACTTTCATCTTGAGCTTGTGGGTAGGCATTATAAAAAGCGCTTAAAAAAGAATCTCTTACGGTTTGCGCAACTTGAGTTTGAGCGGGACGGTCAGGAGGACCAGCTATAGCCGATTTGGGACCAGCTAAGGCGCCGGCGCCGAGGGCAGCTGCGGTGACCCACGGAATCGCTTTTCTTCCAAGCCTTTTTAAAAACTCTGCTTCTGTGATAAGACCCTCATTTAGCAAATAAACGTCTTTATCATATTTTTCCAAGTATAGCACAATGACTTCTTCGCGAATAATCTGTTTTAGTTGGATCTTTGATATTTTCATATATATAATAAATAGCTTTATTCAGCTTTTAAAGCTTTAAGATATCTTCTCCACGCCCACAATTTTCGTTTTTTGAGATAATCTTTTTCGCTTTGATGGGTATAGGCTTCCACTTCAAAAGGATTATGATAATATGACATCTTCCACGAACCAGTAGTAAAACGCCCAATGATATAAAACAATCCATACAACACCCATTGAAAAACAAAAAGCATTTCCAATTGTTGATGAAAATGGATTGTTTCGTGCTGACGCGACTTTTCAGAAAGTTTACCTCGGCAAATCACAAATGGACCAAAGCTAAGCGCATTAATTTCAATAGGCGCCAGCTTTGAAAGCCATACTGGAATGGGGTTGTTTTCGAAAACTATAGGTTTTAACCATGACATATTTTATTCTCCTTATGTAAGACAATAATTAGTGCTTTTTCATTTTAAAAGCACAACCTGTCATGTTGGCTAAAACAACGCACAATAAAATTATTTCTAACGTTGTCATCTTTTTTTATTATCTCTGCGAAGCCTTTTAAATTCGCGAAACATATCGGACCAATTGATTTCATTAATTCCATCTTGATACATCATCACGTTGGTCTCGGTGTTATTGAACATATATTCAAATTCCTCTATAGTCCAATCAATGCTTTGTTTTGTTTGTATAGACAAACTTGGGCTATACAATTGCATTAAACTATAGTTATCTTTAATTAGTTGCTCGTCATCAGAAATAGCTGCATATGCTTTAATATTACTCTCTTGATGATTACAGAACTCAATCAAAAATTTAATTGTTACGTCTTTCTCAGCCGCAAAGAAAGGAAACCGCTTGGCTATGGTTTTTAACCCTACTCCTGGCACTCCTTTTAGATTATCTGACTTGTCTCCTGCTACTGCACGTGCCAAAGCAAAATTATTTGGATGAATACCGTGTTCCTCCACAATGTTCTTGCGATTTAAATACTTTTGCTGTATGGGTCTATGCAACACAGTGGTGTCATCTAGAAGCTGATAAAAATCTTTATCGCTCGACACAATTACTTTTTGATAATCCTTAAATTGAGAATATCGGCATACGTATGAAATAATATCATCAGCTTCAACTTCATCTGCCACCAGCTGAATTGTAGGAAAGTTGTTCAGGTATTCCATTATTTTATACATCTGAACAATTTTATTTTCTTTTTCTTCAACCTCTGTAAGCACTTTAAAGTTTCTATTAAGGCGCACTGGAGCGCGTCCTGCCTTGTAATTAGCGTTTTGTTGCTTACGCTTGCGGCTTCCGCCGCGTCCGTCCCAACAAATAATAATTTTAGTCGGCTTGATTTCGCGGGTCAGTTTTTGTAAAGATTTTAGAAACCCTACCGTTCCTCCAATGGGGCTTCCGTCTTTAGCTATTGTTGGATTAACGATATAAGCTCTTAAAAAGAGATTTAACGCGTCAATCAACATTACTCTTTCTTGTTTTTTCATAATCTCATTTCCCTAAATGTGTCGTTGCTAGTCGAATATATTACTTTTTTTATTCCCACCCACCGCATCGCTTCTTCGCACATATCGCATGGTTTGCTTAAGCGCAATTCATCATTATTGTTGGTTCTTACAACATATACTGTTGCGCCCTCTGTATTACATCTTTCTACGTTTAACACAGAACCCAACTCAGCATGAACTGTGGCAAAGTGTTTATTATTTTTTTTAAACCTCTTAGCAAAAGAGCTAAATTTATTTTTATTGCAAGAAACATTAACAACGCTAGCGCCCTTTACTAATACTGCTCCATGTCTATGAGTATAATCGGATTGGTGAGAAACTCGCTTGGCTAGCTCAATATATTTTCTTTCCTTTTTAGAAAGAGACTTCAACTGGGGAGCAGGTTCCATAATACTGGTATTATAATTTATTGGAATAAGCAAGTCAAGAATTAAGAGGCTGACTATGTATTAATTGCAAAAAAGGGACCAAGTTACTCTTCTGCGTCATAATATTGTGAGGCATCTCCTGTACGTTCTTTAAACTTAAGGACAACTTCTTCATCCATAATTTCTAAAACGCGAGCTTTGAACTTCTCATTTTCAAGTTTAGTTGCCCAATTGGTTCTTTGGAACTTATCACCAGTGCCGTCAGAATATTTAAGAGTGTACCAAGCTCCTGAACGTTCAAGATATTCAGAGGCGCCGATAGCATCAAACCAACTTTCTTCATCTGCTATGCCTACAGTATCGCCCCACAGAATCTGAAATTGACATTGGCGACCCTGCGTACCAAAACGAGATTTTTCAAGTTTGACCTTAACTGTATTGCCAATACGATATCCATGGTCATCCAGCACGAAAGAAGCCTTTGCCTTGGGGCGAGTGAGCCATATACGCAAAGAATATGCGTATATCATGGCTTTTCCGCCAGGAGTTACATATGGAGTGGTAAGGATTTGACTGCGAGCTGTTGGACCGCTAGGAATATTTGTTTTTAGCTGATTTAGAACTAAAAACGCTGATTGACTGTTAGCCAAAGGAATGGTTAGTTTTGACATTGCCTTGGCTAGAATTCTCGGCTTTACAGCCATTGACGACTGTGGATTAAAATCACCTTCTATATCTGAAATGGAGGGAGTAAGAGCCAAACTATCCCAAATAAACAAAAACTGACTGTCTGATGATTTTAGCAATTCTTCCATCGTCTCCATAACAAACTCTACCGAAGTTGCTTGGATATAAAGGATTTTCGAAGCATCACATCCTGCCTTTTCTAGGAAAGTAAAATCTAGTGAGGACTCAGAGTCAAAATAGACAACATCAATACCCATCTTTTGGGCATTACCTGCAATTTGAGCCGCCATATAAGATTTACCACTAGCTTCTAGCCCAGCAATTTCTGTTACCTTTCCAACTGGGACACCACCAACTTTTCCACGACAAACAATACTATCAAGCCAGCGTGAACCAGTAGGAATCCATTGTTTTACGATTGTTGGATTTGCCTCATCCGCCAAATCAACAGCCACTTCTTGTCCTGCTTTCTTATTGATTAGCTTTCGCATTTGCTGAATTGATAATCGACCGGTCGATTTTATGTTTTTAGCCACTTACTGCTCCTTTTTTGGACACCTTAAAAGCATGACAACAGCTGCGGAATCCTTTTTTGTCTACTTTCATTCCTACAGTATCACCGTGGTCCTTAACTTCTAAAATATACCCAGTACTTCTAGAAATTAAATTAGTAATATCGCTATTATCGGACCAAAACCATACCCACCCCTCTTGAATATCTTGTTTGTGGGCGGTAATTGCTGTTTCGCTATCAGGTCCACCACCCTTTCCTTTAAATCGTCTAGCAATTTTTTTGATATTCTTTAAAAAATCCTCTTCACCTTTTTTATAGATATTTTCGCTCACTTTCTTCTCCTTTATTTACGCAATGTAAACTGAATTATTTTCGTGTTCTTCGGTATCCGTAGGAGCTACAAGACCATACTGATCAGCTAAATAATGCCAATCATCATAAAGCATGGTAGGAGTTGCTCTAACTTCTATCTTTTTTATTTGTGAGGGGGTGCCGGGATGGGTTTCATAAGTGAAATGTTGTAAGCCCCCTGAAACTATTACTCTTCCGCATGAACATTCTCTAACATCAGCTTCTGTTCTTGAAAATACAATACTCTTGCATTCTCCACACTCAACGGCTTTAATAAGCACCAGTTATTTCTCCTTTTTAATTAAAATTGGGACACCTGTAAACCCGTGCCCCCCTGCGGTCAGAGAACTAACCTAGAAGTTCAGAAAAAGCCTTGTCGACTTGTGAACCACCAGAAATGTTAGTAACTTCCGGCTCAACTTCATCTGAAGACTTCAAGAATCGGTCAAGAATATCCTGAACCTCCTGCGAAGTTTTACGAGAAGTTGAGAAGACCTCATCAAAATCAGGCACATTGCTCATAAGCTCTGCAGCTTTTGCGCTATCCTTATGAAGCGGTGAAGACTTACGACGAGGAGTAATCTTCGTCTCTGGGAAGGAGGCGCCTGCGGGCTTAGTATAAGTAACAACCAAGTCCGTTCCGCTTTCGGGGTCTGTTACATCCCCATACTCTGGATTTAGCACAAGCCCAAGCAACGTTTCATAAGCGCGCTTGCCGAAGCCCCACACCTTTACGCCCTGGTCCTCTTCACCACGTACAACCACGGGAGCGAAGAAACGCTGACGCGCTCCGAGCTTCCGCGCCATACGCTTCGACTCTTCAGAACCCTCTTTCCACAAGGCACGCACGTAGTTATCGAGAGGACAGTCCTCTCCAAAATTACGCTTGGGCGAAAGAAAACCCTTTTCATCCCCCACTTCATAGTGGAACCAGAAATCCTTAAAGGGATCCCCATCAGACGGAGTGATAATACGAACAGTCTGCTCGCCCTCTTGAGGACGCCAGAACTGGTTTTTCTCTCCACCCTTGTTTTTGAGTGCTGTTTGGCGAGCACGCATTTTATTCATATCAATAGCCATAATAATTATTTCTCCTTGTTTTATTTTGGTTAAAGTCGCCTTAACAAATCTCTCAAGACGCTAGTTTTTGTATCAAAGTACTGCTTTTCTCACAGTAAGTATAAAGCTTGTCATAATCGGTTGAATAAACCGAATAAGTTGTTTTCATTTTATCATGTTCTTTTATGTTTTTTACATTGTTTTGTATAGTCTCCATTAAATTTTCATCTTCTTCCAATTGTTTTTTTGGAACTCCATAATAGTAATTTTTTTCTCTAGGAATGTCAAGAGAAAAAAACATTTTTTCTTCATTGTTTTCTACATCCAATAGACCAATCGTGCTTACGCGCGCTGTATCAATACGATTTGTTACGGTGGTGAGCATAGGCTTTGTATGTTCAAAAACATTAATCATATGGTATGTATAAGCAATCAAGTTGTTTAACGTATTCCAATATTTCATTATTGGAACTGGTCCCATTATATCAGCTATATTTTGATTGTCAAGTAAATAAACACGCTTAAGTAAATTTGAACGCGCATATTGCTGAAAAACGTTGAAAAGCAAGTTGTTTTGTAATTTTTTATCTCCTGCGATTTCCTCGGCTTTAGGAACAACATACATAACTGTGACG
>Ga0208299_1002684_pt1 | contig 11785 bp, 7 predicted proteins | sample 15_taG_FD_184089 | JGI IMG/M metagenome (GOLD analysis project Ga0208299, IMG submission 184089) | Marine viral communities from the Subarctic Pacific Ocean - 15_ETSP_OMZ_AT15312 metaG (SPAdes) (version 2) | ecosystem: Environmental > Aquatic > Marine > Oceanic | place: Pacific Ocean | collected...
TTATTACCACCAACACCAATATATGCCGTATTATTTGTAGTTAATGTTAAATCGTTTCCAAGACCAATTCTGCTTCCAGAATCAGTTGCTTGTACATCACAATTTTTACCAATACAAGTATTATCACTACCTGTCGTACAAGTATCGCCTGCGTTTGTGCCAATAAATGTATTATCTGAGCCAGTAGTTACTGCAGTTCCTGAAACTCTGCCCACCGCTACGTTTCCTGCGCCTGTCGTGTTTGCTCTTAATGCCTCATTACCCACTGCTACATTATAAGAAGCTGTTGTGTTAGCTTCCAGTGCTTGTTTTCCAATAGCAACATTGGATGCACCTGTACTGTTTATCTCCATTGCTTGATTACCAACGGCTGTATTATGGCTTCCACGAGTTGCTTCACCTGCTAAATAACCAACAAATGTATTAGCATCACCCTCAGTATTTGATCCACCAGCAGAAGCACCAATAGCAGTATTTCCAGTGCCTGTGGTGTTTGCGTCTAGCGTATCGTGTCCAAATGCTACATTATGTTCTCCTGTGGTATTTGCCGTAAGTGCGTCTTTACCGAGTGCCGTATTACCTGCACCTGTGGTGTTTGCTAATAAAGCACCATATCCAACTGCTGTATTGTTTGAAGCCGTGGTATTACTTTGTAAAGCATAAGCACCCACTGCTGCATTATATGCCCCTGTGGTATTGGCTGATAAAGCAGCAGAACCGACTGCGGCATTAACAGCACCTGTGGTATTTGCTCCTAAAGCAGCAGCGCCGACTGCTACATTGTTTGCTCCAGTCGTAGTAGCATCCATTGCATAAGCACCTACTGCTGTATTACTAGCTGCTGTATTTACTTGTAGAGCATGACTACCAAGTGCCGTATTATTACTAGCTGTTGTTATTGTTTCTAAGGCTTGGCTACCTACCGCTACATTCTGTGCGCCTGTGGTATTTAATACCATCGCTTGATAACCAATACCAACATTTTCTCCGCCTGTGGTGTTTGCATTTAAGGCTGTAGCACCAATACCAACATTGAAACTTGCGTTACTGTTATACATAGCGCTTGTACCAATTGAAACATTGGAAGCACCTGTTGTATTGGTATATAAAGAATTAGAACCTATTCCTATATTATCGGCAGCGGTTGTGTTTGAAGTCATTGCACCTTTACCCAAAGCCACATTGTCAGCGCCTGTCGTGTTTGCTGCTAAAGCATAATAACCAAGCGCTGTGTTATTAGATGCTGTGGTATTTGCTTCTAAAGCATACATCCCAACGGCAACATTAGTAGCACCTGTGGTATTTGCTGCCATAGCACCTCTACCAACGGCAGTATTTGATGCTGCTGTAGTATTAGCGCCTAGAGCATCTAATCCAACTGCGGTGTTTGATCCACCTGTGGTGTTTGCGTCTAATGCGCCTTTACCAACCGCTACATTATTTGGACCTGTGGTGTTATATCTTAAAGCCTGTCTACCAACTGCGGTGTTGTTAGACGCTGTAGTGTTAGTTTCTAAAGCGCCTTGACCTACTCCAACATTGGATGCACCAGTAGTATTAGCTGTTAATGCTTTTTCACCTATAGCAGTGTTTGCATCTGCTGTAGTATTAGCATCTAGTGCAGTAGCACCCAAAGCTACGTTTCCAGCACCTGTGGTGTTTGCTACCATAGCACCTTTACCTACTGCTGTATTGTTTGAAGCTGTAGTGTTAGCAAATAGGGCATCTTGACCAACTGCTACGTTAGAAGCACCAGTTGTATTTGTATATAAACTATTTAAACCAAAAGCTGAATTACTAGCGCCTGTGGTGTTTGCTTTTAAAGCTGCAAAACCTACTGCCGTATTATTATCACCGCTTGTCAAGGCTTCAAAAACATCTACACCTAATCCAACATTATAATTTGCAGCATCTATTGTTCCTGTAGTTGAATCTCCAAGCATTATTGAAGAAGTTCCAAAGGTTTTAGCATCTGACAAACCATTTATGCTTGTTGTGCCTGTAACTGCATCTTCCCAAGCTACTCCACTTCCTGTTGAAGTCAGTACTTGTCCGTCACTACCTTGTGCGCCACCTACTGTTAGATTGTCTGTTTCTAAAGTTCCATCAATGTCGGCATCTCCACTTATATCTAGTGTAGCTGCGTCTAACTCACCTGTTATAGTTAAGTTTCTTAATCCTGTGTAATCTTTATTGGAATCAAGTATCACTGCTTTAGATGCTATTGCTGTACCGACAGCCGTTGAACCTAAGTCAAGATAATTAATTTCTCCAACAACAACAGTTGCTCCGTCAAGAATGTTAAGTTCCGCAGGTGTCGAACTAATAGCAGTTGTTGTAGCTGCCGCCAAGACTGGAATATATCCGCCTTGATTTATTAAATATTGTGTGTGATCGCTAGTAGGATCTACGATACTAAGTGTAGTTTCGTTTGCGTCTGCTGTAGCACCTTCAAAAATAATAGCATTTTGTGCATTCATTGTTACAGTATCTACTGTAGTTGTGGTTCCTGCTACAGTTAGTTTAGGAACTAATAGTTCTCCTGTGCTTGGATTGTATCTTAAAGCACCTGTGTCATCTAGTAATGCATCTGATTCATCATGAAAAACTACAGGGAAATTAGTGTTTGCACTACTGTCTGTGACTGTTGTTTTAGCTGCAGTACCTGTTGTATCTTGATTTAATGTTCCTATAACAAAATCTAAAGTATTATCACCATCTTCATAAGTTACAGTAATGTTTGTTTCGGTATTACTTCCAACCATTGCGCCTACTGTGTCAGCTATGTATTCATTTAAAGCAGTTCCGTCAACAGTGTATGCGTCTGCTTCTAACGTACCATCTATGTCAGCATTACCTGATACATCTAAAGTAGTTAAATCAAGCTCTCCTGCAATAGTAACATTTCCATCGGCTAATGTTATTAGGTCTGTATCTGATGTATGTCCTATAGTTGTACCGTTTACAATTACATTATCAACAGTAAGTGTTGTAAGAGTTCCAAGACTTGTAATATTTGATTGTGCTGCAGTCGTTACTGTAGCTGCTGTTCCTGAAGTGTTTCCTGTTACATTACCTGTTATATTACCTGTAAATGTTGAAGTAACACCAGTACTTGTTAGCATTCCTGTACTAGGATTATATGTTAAGCCTGTGTCTGTTTCAGCACCTTGAGAACCTGTAGCTCCATCGACAAATACAGGATATACTGTTTCGTCTGTGCTGTTATTAGCAGAAGCTGTAAATAAATCTGCTGTTCCTGTTGTATCTTGATTAAGTGTACCGATTACAAAGTCTAGTGTGTTGTCTCCGTCTTCATAAGTTACTGTGATATTTGTCTCTGTATTAGAGCCAACCATTGCTCCAACTGTATCAGCTATATATTCATTTAATGCTGTTCCGTCTACTGTATATGCATCGGCTTCTAAGGTTCCGTCAATATCTGCATTACCACTTATATCTAGTGTAGCTGCATCAAGTTCGCCTGTTAATGTAACATTACGAAAAGAGGCTGCGTCTTTATTTGAATCTACGACTACTGCTTTAGAAGCTGCTACTGTACCTGCCGTGATTCCATCCAGGAACTCTAGTTCAGCTTCTGTTAATTCAGCGCCTGAACCAAGTGTAAGTGTTCCTGTTACTGTAAGATTATCATTGACTGTTACTTCAGAGGTTGAATGACCTATTGAGATCGGAACACCTGAAGTCGCAGTACCAATAGTGATACCATTAGATGTATTAGAGTTATCTATGTTTAAGGATGTTGTTGCATCTAATGAAATAGTTGTGCCGTCTACTGCGAGTGTTCCGTCTATGTCTGTATTGTCTAAGTTTGAAGTTCCGTCAACATCTATATCTCCTGCAATATCTAGACCTGCAGCGCCTGCTAAAACTAAATCATCAGCAGATGTATCCCATAACATATAAGCACTTGCAGTGTCTCCAAAGAATTTAACATCATAGCCTGTATCGTCAACACCAACAGTAATAGTATTATCTACTTGAATAGCACCATCAAGATTTGTAGTACTTGAAACCGTTAAAGCATCTGTAGTTATTGTACCATCAAAGTATGCGTCTTTAAATTCTAACGAGCTTGTACCTAAGTCTATATCGTTATCTGTAACTGGAACTATTGCTCCGTCTTGTATTCTAATTTGCTCTACTGCTGCTGAAGATACCTCTACAAATATTCCCCAACGATTATTAGTACTGTCTGCTACTATTTTATTTAAAAAGTCTAAGTCACCTATGGTGTGTATATTACCACCGTGTCCTGCTGTGCCGTCATGTCTATGCCCTGTAGTAGAAGCACTACTCGAACTGTATGTAAATGCGTTGACTAATTGATTGTATTCGTTGTTAAACAATGCAGCAGTAATAGTATCTCCATCACTGAAACTACTTTGTCTTGTATAACTTTGTGCCATTTTTTAATTTCTCCCTGAAGGTATGTAATCTATATATATTCCATTGACTGTGTAAGAATCATTTGTGTTATTGCTAAAAATTCTAAAATAATTGCTCTTTCCGCTTCCTTCTACTGATTGTCTAGTAATAGGATCTGTAGGTGCGCCAAAGGTGTAACCGCCTGCTGAACCAAAAACTGCGTTAGCAAACAAAGAAGGTTTAGAAACTGATAAACTATAATCTGAAGGTTGAGGTATATTTGTATCTTCAAAATCATATCTTATCTTTAAATCTGTATCTACTTCTCCTTCTGGAGTTATAGAAACTTTTACATATTTAAGAGTTTTTAAAGTTCCTAAATCTCCGTAATCAATATCTGGTGTTTGATATTCAGCAGTAATATTTGTTTCAACTTCTGCTGGATTAAAACTATTTCCTGTATCGTGATTATAAACATAACCTGCATAGTCACCATGATAATGTTTTTCAACTCCATTTGAATTAAATCCTGAAGCTGCAGCAGCACTTGCATCTATTCCAAAAGTTTCTGCCCATTGAAATTGTGTTCCTTCTTGTGTACTTTTCAATGTTCCTATAAGTCCTTCTGCTGATGTACCAGATGAGCTTGTTCCATAATATAAACGATATTGAGACTTATCTCGTATAACTATACTGCTTACATCAAAACTTCCTATATTATCTGCAATCTTTTTTATTACTGGTTGTATAGCGCGAGTAACTGTACTTAATTCTACGTCACCAATTCTTGCTGTACCTGCTAATGTTCTTATACCGTCTGGTGCTAAAAATACTAAGTCACCACCAATTTCTTGAATGCTTCTTCCATCTAAGCAACCAATATTTTGTGTAATCGGTTCTACTGCAATACTTGCAGATATATTTATATTTACTAATTTGTAAATACTATTCCGACAAAATATAATTAGATCATCACGAAAAGATCTTAAACCTACTACTTGATCATCTAATACTATACTTCCTGAACCTGTTGTTGTAAAATCATCTATATCACTTGTACCACTATAAAATATAGTATTTGGTGCTGTGGCTGCTCCTCCTACTACTAAATGCTTATCATGTATTGTACAAAACTTAGGATAATGTGTTCCACTTACTGTAATCTCTTTAGCAAAATAAGTCCTAGAATCTAAATCTCCACTACCAGTCATTTTAAAGTAAAAAGGTTTTACACCTGATCCTTCATCAGTAATAATAACTTCTCCGTAAGTTGTATCACCTTCGTAAGTTGTGAAGTGTGCTAAACCTTGTGAAGTTCTAACTGAAGCACTACGGCCTGTAAAAGTACTGTAGTTATCTCCACTACCTGATACACTTGCTCTGTTTATTTGTAACCAACTTGTACCATCTAAACTAAAATATATATTAGTTCCTGAACAAGCTATTACTCCGTCAGCATAAACGTGCAATCCTAAAACTGTGTTATCGCTGTTAGGTTTAGCTACACTACTTCCACCAAACACAGTAAATCCGTTTATTCTTCTATAACCACCTGCTATATCAACTTCAAAATTTCTTAATCTTGTAGCAGTTCCTGGTTTTCGCAACAACTCAAAAGAACTTGAAGACTTGTCTAGGCCTCCTTCACAAGCTAGTGCAAAAGGTTGAGAAGAAGCCATGTTATATTTGATCCGTTGACATATACTTAGGAGCAGGATTCATAAGATTAGATCTCATTTGTCTTAATCCTTTTTTATAGTCATCTAATGCAAAAGCCGAAGCTTGTGGATTATCTTTAAATTGATGCATATAATATCTAGCTCTTGCTAATAATACTGAACTATACATATCTGGAAAAACAACTGCATCTCCATGTGCGCTCAATGCTGTAGGTAAATCCCAAGCAAAAAACCATACTCTGTACACTTTATCTGGTATTGGACTTACTCCAAATTTTCTACCGTCAGGACTTCTTATAACAGTTTTTGGCTCACCATATGTTTGTGTATCGGCATCGTCTATATTCTCTGCTTCTCTATAGTGATCTTTCCATTCCTCTGCTGTAAGAAAAGATAAGTTTCTACTTGTATATGGTGTAGAAGCTCCACTAACACCTATCGTTGTTAGATAAAAATCATTCCAATCTATAGCGCCATAATCAGTAGTTATAGAACTTGACGCTGCTTTTAATTCATACCAGCGTGTTCCTGCTACAGTTTCTACATATACGTTACCGTAAAAAGGATCTGTTGCTCCGCTTTCACCAGTAGCAAGAAAAGACCATCTAGGCTCTGCACTTACAATATCACTATAGGCTCTATTTACACAATCTTTAATGTGCGCCTGTATACCTATAGCAGCACTAAAATTTGAAGATGTTAAAACAACTTCATTTGATTCTCTTAATAACTCATTAGTTAATTGTAAGTATGTAGTTGCCATTTATTATTTACTCTTCAGGTGTTTGTTCTTCAGTTTCTTCTTCTAGCTTATCAACCACAGTTCCTATTGCTTGAACAGGTATAGATATTGCAGTTCTGCCTAAATCCATAGATTCGTCTACAACTGCAGCCGTTACGTTTTTACCAGCATCTACTGTTTCTTCAAAAATAGAACAACCAGAAACTGTCAATAAAAAAGCAACCAAAGATAGTAATTTAATTTTCACTATAAATTCCTCAATATTATTATTGTAGTAACTATTTATAATAGGAAGTTACTTTAACCTTTTTGTCTGTTATAGTTCTTTTGGGGTTTTCCAAAAATTCTATCAAAATTCTTATTGTATGTTTTTCTTTCTTGAGCAGTCATTCTAGTGCCTGCACTTATTAATTTTCTATTGCCTTTCTTCTTATTCTTTAAGATGACAGGTCTTGAGTCTGTTCCTATTTGTGGCATTTCTTTTCTCTATTTAGTATGGGGAAGGCGAACATAAAATTCCCTTCCCACATACGTTTTTCTGCTCGAATTAACGATTAGTCAATCGCATAGAAAGCAGCTACTAGAGCTTCGCTACGAAGTACATCAGCGCCATAGACGTGAAGACCTCTAACGATGTCACCAAAACTGTCAGGATCACGGATCACTTCAGTTTGTGTGATAGCTTGTGCAGTAGCGCAGGCTGAAATATGTCCAGCTAATACTTTACCACTAGCTGTTGAAGCAGCAGCAATATTATTAGATTTGTACATATCAAAACCACGTAACTTTCCACTTGATACTAAGCCATTTCTTAAAGAACCTTGACCTGCGTTGTAGTCAACTGACATTAATTTTGAACCAGACTGAGACAGTTGCTCATACCATGAAGGCGGAGCTACAAACCATCTACCTTCTTCAGGGATGTTTTGTTCGTCTAATAGTCTAGCCATAAATGCCATTACATCAAGAGGATCAGCACCAGTACCATCAGAACCAGTAAGGTCGATAGAATTAGAGCCGCCTTGATGTTGCCCCATTGTTTGAGTAGCCGCAGAAGCATCAGCACCTAACACATGGTCAGGCGATGAAGTTGAGACTCCACTAAACATTTCGGCAATGACACCTTCATCAAAAGCATCTTTTAGAGCGTAAGCTGCAGAAGAGGATGCGACCTCTTTCCAGTTTACGTGAGACATAGATTTCTCAATGTCATCTACTTTGAATTTGAAAGCGTTTGCTACATCAACAGTAAGGGTTTCTTCCATGTCGGTAAGTTTGGTTTGCGTTACGTCAGCACCTCTTTCATACTGATAAACAGTAATCGTAGGTTCTTTAACGATCCGTACTGTGTCACCAAATGCAGAAATATCACCTGAATAATCAGTATTTGTGATAGCTTCAGCTACCGAGGCTTTTCTAAAAAAGTTAAGTACCTTCTTGGAATAAACCTTGGGCATAAAGAATGCATTAGTTTGTCCAGTTACGGAGTTGCCAAAGTTACCATTAGTATCAGTCGATTGCTCGAATAGAGCATCAGATTGATTATAAGCCATTTTAAGTCACCTTTAAATGTTAATAGTTATACTTTTAATTACGCACTCTACCTTCTTCAAGAGCTTTATCTATCTCGGATTCGAGACGATCAAACTCATCCATAGGTAGTGCGGCAATCTCCTCTTGAGTCCAAATTTTAGGCTCAGACGAAGCATCTATCGTTGTAGTCTTGGTAGATACCATATCCGCAGCCTTTGAGCTTGAACTCACAGACTTATTACGAGCCTGTTGCTTCTGTGTTGCAGAAGTTAATCCTATATCTTGTTTAAACAAATCAATTGCTCGACTTGCTAAACGAACATTATTAGGATTGTTATAAACCCATGCTTGAATATCTTCTGGTTGAGATTCTGCCCACTGATGAAAATCATCACTTTCTCGAATAGCTGCAAAATCAGGATGCGTACTAAGCAATTCAGATTCTGCTTCTTTTCGTAAAGCTGCTGATTCTCTTTCTTGTAAAGACGAAATCTTAGAATTTAATTCAGAGACTTTGGCTTCACTTTGTAAGTGTGAAACAGTTTCAACCACATCATAAACATCTGGATACTGAGCTTTAAATTGTTCGAGTTCTTCAACAGTTTTAGGAGCTATGTACTCAGGTCTTGAAGCCGTAGCTTCTTGAATGAGTTCTTGCTCTCTGCTTCTAAACTCGTTAAGCTTACTATCGTAATGCTTTTTCAAGTCATCATACCTTTTTTTATAGTTAGGCTTCGAATAAGGTTTTGCTTTCTGTGCTTTTGGTCTTTCTTGTTGGTCGCTCTCTTCCTCTTCTTGTTGAGCAGGTTGAGGTGCAACAAATAAACTTTCAGCAGTTTGCGTAGCCTTTGGCATAACATCTTCCGTATGCCACGATTTTTTCGCATTATACGGATTAGGTACTGGTTCGTTTTGTGCTTCTTCCGCAGAAGCTACATTTTCATTTTCAGTCATTTTACTCTCCTTCCTTTGTGCTTACTATACCGAAGGTGGCTTATTCCAAGAACGTCTTCTAAATAAGTGCTTGCCTAAGTAAGGTGGCATCAAAAGGTCTTTTTACTTTTTTTTAAAGTTATGTAGAGTGCTGTTTGACTAGAACAGGTCGCTCTACGGTTATTAGCTAGTGAATAGGCTATTTCTAGGATTCAAAGAAAGCATAGATTCTTTTATTTTTCTATCTGTAATAGAAGCTGGCATTACCACACTTTTATTTCCAGATACAGTAGAATCAACTATTGCTTGTTTTTTTTCTTGTTCTTCCTCTTCTTCAGCTACTACTCCACCAGCTTGTTTTATTTGTCTTTTAACTTCATCCATATCAGCTTCTAATTCAGCTTGTTCCATCATACCTTGTAGGTTATCAGGACCAATCTTATCAGTTGCTTTCGAAGTTAAGACAAATTCTCCATCCGATAACCTTGCGGGTATCGAATCGGATCTCTCAGTTCCCGGTCCTTCAACAGAACCAGATCCTGAAAATTCGGATGCTGTATCTACTACTTGGTCGAAGATCACACTTAGTCGATCATCTTGTTCAAGTGCAGCCAGCAAATATTCTTCGTCTTCGGGAGTCAAAGACTCTCCGATTATAAAATCTGTGTAATCGTCTTCCATTTGTTCGTCTGGAACTAGTGTTTCTTCTGCTCTCATTGCTTCATACTCTCCGTGAGTGGATCCCGGCATTTCAGTTCCATCAGGCATTGTATGTGTAGGTATCTCTGAACCGAGCATATCTAACATTTGTTCATCAAGCTCTCCGCCTTCTTGAAATCCTCGTCTGTCCATTTCTATTTCTTTATTAACTTCGTCTGCAATAGAACCAACCATATTTGTAATACGTTTATATTCTGACTCAGGCATTGTTTCATATTCTATTCCTTTTTTACCTAATGCTCCTATCATAAGACCAAACGGACTAACTGTTCCTGTTGATAAAAGACTTTTATTTCTTACTTCTTCTCTTCTATTATGTAATTCATCAGATACTACATAAGAGTCAGGACTTCTTTTATGTGGAAAAAACGATTCTGATTTTTTTGAATATATTTTATTTTTTTCAGCTACTTCTTCTAAACGATCTGCTATTTCATTTTCTTGTTCAGTTATTGATCCTTCTAAAGCTTTTCTATCTTCTTCTCGCTCTGCTCTTTCACGAGCTTGTAAAGTTTCTTTAACTAAAGTAACAAGACTGCCTGTAACATATTTAGATCTTTTATTTTTATTAGGCATTCTCTTCTCCTCTGTTTAGTGCCTCTGTTACTTGTTCTTTAAGCTGTTCCAATTGTGCCAGAGAATGAATCTTCCCCTGACTGCGGTACATTTCCAATTCCGATGTTGCCACCACCAGTGCCTGTAGCTCCAAGTTCTTGCGGTTGTTCAGATGCTCCTTGAGCGCCTCCCATAGCATTCGGTTGTTCACCAACGGCAGCATCTTCTGTGCCAGTTCCTTGTCCAACATTTTGTTGCATTCCTATAATTTGTGCCATAATAGCTGCTTCCTCTGGATCGTTGAGTATCTCATCGGGATCAAGATCCAAACTATAGGCTAGTTCACTTATTAATTTAGACATTTTAACAAACGGTGCAACAGCAGGATTTTGAGCAGTTTGTAAGAATGTAGTCAGCCTCTGACTTCTCACTTCTTTCTGCATCAAGCTATTTGTTCCCATAGCGTTAATTTCTAAATCTCCCTCAATTCCTAACTTACCTTCCATAAATTGCATATTCCATTGGAAATATGATTCACCTAAAGGTTTAAGTAGAAAATCATCTAAATTCTTTACGACAGTTTTAATATTTAAACTAGCTGCGCCTAATAACATCGACATACCAGAAGCTGTTCTTGTCATACTTTGAACACCTGTCTGTCCATGTGAGTAACTAGGTATCCCTGTTTGTTCGTCTGCAAGCTGTCTAAACTTGTCAAACATCATCATGTTCTCTTGTGAAGTATTAGGAAACTTCAAACCGTGTACTGCTTGACCGGGCATTCCTGCTTGTCTTCGGAAAATCTTGCCCGGATATATTTCCATAGACTGCCCGCCAACAAGTGCAGACTCGTCTACATCAAAAACTAAAGATCCAGCAAGTGCAAGATTATCAATTGCCATTCTTGCATGACCATTCATTATCTGTTGTGCATCATCCATATTCTCAGCGACACCTATACCAAAGAAACTATAAGGGTTACGTTCATAAGGAAACGAATGATAAGGTAATCTATGCGGAGTAAACGGATTTATAACTATACGAAGAAGTTTACCGTTACATATCCAAGCATTTACTTGAACCTCGTCTAAATCATCTATACTATCTGGAACATCAATTTCAGCTTGTCTTAAATACTCAGCATCCATTATTCCCCAATATTCTAAAACTTCGTACTTGTCTGAGCCATATGATTTATCGTTTTCATCATCACGTAGTTGAGTATCATAATACT
>Ga0208299_1002685_pt1 | contig 11784 bp, 1 predicted proteins | sample 15_taG_FD_184089 | JGI IMG/M metagenome (GOLD analysis project Ga0208299, IMG submission 184089) | Marine viral communities from the Subarctic Pacific Ocean - 15_ETSP_OMZ_AT15312 metaG (SPAdes) (version 2) | ecosystem: Environmental > Aquatic > Marine > Oceanic | place: Pacific Ocean | collected...
TATGCGATTATTCCCGCAAACTCAACAGGATTGGGCCCAGATACAAGATATCTCCCTATTCTTAAACGAAATACAGTAGTTAGTTCAAAGTCTGGCGGCAGTTATATCCTAGCAGAAGATGTTCGCTTTGATGATCCTACTAATGAGGTTGTAGCAGCTGCAACAAGTGCAACGACAGGTAACCCAACAAGCTACGCGGTGAAAGCGGTAGGACAGGTTATTTCGGGCCAGTTTGGAAGAACTACAAAGACTATTGGAACATTTGAGAGATTCAAGAAGGTGAATATCTCTGATGCTAATATTGTGGAGATAATCAGCGTCTTCGACGCAGAAGGTCATGAATATTTCGAAGTTGAATATCTATCTCATGACGTGGTATATAAGTCAGTACCGAACAGGGATTCAAATACGAGAGACAACGCTCCCTCACTTATGCGCCCATTCAAGGCACCTCGCAGATTTACGACAATCAAAAACAGAGCAGGTATCACCTTACAGTTTGGCTTCGGTTCAGAAACACAAATAGCTACACCAGGCTTGGCAGAACCCTCAAACGTTGTTTTACAGAGGTTCGCAAAGGACTACGTTTCAGACACCATTTTCGATCCTTCAGATCTTATTGGAAGCGACAAGCTAGGAATAGGTCCAGCAAACACTACCCTAACTATTATTTATCGTTCAAACACAACAAACGATACGAATGCAGCCGTTGGTGCTATCAAGACCGTCACTTCTCCCGTATATGAGTTCAATGACCCTACCATTACACCCACGGTGTCGGCAAGGGATGTTATCACTAGTATTGAATGTTTCAACGAGGAGCCCCTGGTTGGCTCTGTGAGGAACCCTACGCTTGAAGAGGTACGCAACCATGCCCTTAACCTCTTCCCTGCGCAGAACAGGGCAGTGACGGCCTCAGACTATGAAGCAATCGTATATGCCATGCCCGGTCACCTTGGAGCGGTAAAGCGATGCCGTGTGGTTAGGGATCAAGATTCTTTGAAAAGAAACTTGAATATCTATGTTATTTCTGAAGATACTAGAGGAAAACTGATAGCTTCAAACTCTGCTCTCAAACAAAACCTTAAGATTCACCTCAATAGATATAGAATGATCAACGACACTGTTGATATTTTGGATGCAAAGGTAGTCAATATTGGAATTGAGTTTGAGATTGTGTCGAGCACAGAAGTTAATAAATATGAAGCTCTGGATAATGCTATACGCGCATTGAGAGCAAAGTTCAGCAGAGCCATGTTCATTGGGGAAAGGCTTTATATTACAGACGTATACACAGAATTGAACAAGGTTCGCGGCGTAGCGGATACTTCAAAAGTAAAACTTGTTAGTAAACGAGGAGCAAACTATTCTTCTTCAGCTCTAAATATAGACAAGTTTATGTCTCTGGATGGTCGCTACTTATCGGTACCGGACAATGTTGTTCTGGAGATTAAATTTCCCAAGATTGATATCAAAGGAACTGTGAAATAATGGCAATAAAGAGATATTACGCAAAACTTGATAATGTTATAACGAACGCTTTTGAAGAAAACCTCACAACAAGAGGAACAGGTTCGAATATGGGAGCTTCTGATATTTTGGAAGTATTCTCTATCTATGGACAGGCCAACACATCTTCCGCAGAGAAGTGTAGGTCTTTGATAAAGTTTAATGTTACGGCCTCTACTGACTCCATTTTAGTTGATCGTACTGCCGGCACGATACCGGTATCTGGCTCTGTCAATTTCTATCTTCGCCTATATAATGCTCCGCACGGACAAACCCTTCCTAAATCTTATACAATGGATGTTTCTGCTATATCTGGTTCTTGGATTGAAGGTGCTGGCCTAGATATGGAAGGATATAAGGATAAAGGTACTTCCAACTGGATCAACTCAAATCCAACCACGGAAGAGGCTGCTGGAACTTGGGCCACTCAAGGCGGGGACTACTATACGGATACCTCTTCTTCTTTTACTGCCTCTTTTGACGACGGCACGGAAGATATTGAGCTAGATATTACGACCCTAGTTGAACAATGGGTGAATAGTGCTGGAAATGTTTTGGGCTCAAAAGATGATAATGGTGTAGGAGTTTTTCTTTCTAGCATTTATGAAGCTGCTGCTCGTTCTTATTATACAAAGAAGTTTTTTGCCCGAGACACAGAATTCTTTTTCAGTAAACCTTGTATTGAAGCCCGATGGAATTCTTCTGTAGAAGATGATAGAGGTAACTTTTTCTATTCTAGTTCCTTGGCCACAGCCGCAGAAAACCTAAACACTGTTTATCTTTATAACTATTTTAGAGGACGTTTGCGCAATATTCCAAGTATTGGGACAGGCAACATATATGTCAGCTTTTATTCTGGTTCTTCTAATGATACAGCGCCTTCCGGCTCTGCTTTACAGCTTGTACAGGATGGTACACATGTTTTGTCCTCTTCTCCTACTGTTGTTACCGGTGGGTATGTTTCTACGGGAATTTATTCTGCCTCTGTCGCCTTGACAGCAGCCGCAACACCGGTCTTAACATTATATGATGTTTGGTTTAGTGGAAGTACGGAATATTCTACGGGTTCTATTACCCCTATCGTTTTAAAAACCTCTGCTGTTGCTCCCACAAATGATTATTTTGCGTCTATTACAAATCTCCGGTCAGCATATCGCAATGATGAGACTGCGCGTTTTAGGGTCTATACTCGCCAAAAAGATTGGAGTCCCACTATTTACACTAAAGCGGTATCAACGCCGCAAGTTCAAGTTGTTGAAAGTGGTTCATATGAGATTTATCGAGTTATTGATGACTACAAGGCAGTCCCTTACGGTACTGGGAGCACAAGGCACACAGTTATGTCCTACGATGTATCAGGATCTTATTTTGATTTGGACATGGGCATGCTGGAAACTGGCTATATGTACGGGATAAAGTTGGCATTCTATAATGAAGATATTGGAGACTGGGCCGAACAGCCGGAAACGTTCAAATTCAAAGTTGAATCAAGGCAGAGTTAAACATGGGCATTAAGAAGTTATTTGACGCAAATAAGGCGAATGACATTCTTGTATCGACTAATCTAGAAGAAGAGGTCGTAAAGAATGCCCCAGAGCTTGAATCTGCTGATAATGTAAGAGAACAGATTGAAAGAATCAACCGCTATATTCCGCAGGTTGATTTTGATGATCCTAACAACTTTGTTGTATATGGCTCGGCACAGTCCTATTATGAAGAGGCTATTTCTAGAGTTTATAGAGAGTTTCCTTATGATGGTTCCGAAGAAGAGATTACAAAGTTTCACAACGAATCAACATATCTAGACCTTCACGTTTTCGACAATAAGTACCCTCGCACAACAGGTTATGCGATCTTTTCCGCAGATGGCTGGGGAACAGCCGGAACAGCTATTAGTGGCTGGGGTTCGTCAAGTGCTCATGAATATATCAGCATTGTTGGTGGCCCACACACAGCATCAGGTGGTATGGCAACAGGCAAACTGCATACTACATTCACTGGTTCAAACTATTATGATACGGATATCTATACTTCTGACGGCACACTATCTCTTGAACGAGTAGGTTCAAGAGGGTCAAATCTACAATACAATCTAGCAAATGGTATTACAACAGAGTTCTGGCTCAAGAAAGACGCTTGGATTACTTCATCTACAGGAAAAGAGGTTCTTTTCGATCTTTGGAATGGAGAAGCTTCTTCATCTGCTGGTTATGGACGCTTCTTATTATATCTTACCGGCGCTACGGATGGAACAAACCCGCTGCGCCTACATATCGGTTCAGGCTCAAATACAGCAGATATTAACCTTTTGGCGTCCACGAGCACAACGGCCTCTGTTGGTGACGCCGCGTGGCATCATTATGCTGTAACAACTCTATCAGGCTCTACGGGCGTCGTAACCAAGGCTTACATTGACGGGGCACTAAACAATACTACCACATCCACAATAGCTTTCGGCGATGTTACAGGGTCGCTTAAGGCGTTTATAGGGGCATTGCAGACTACACCATCGGGAAATACTTTCCACGGTCAAACGATGACAGGCTATGGGAAGCTTTCAGGTTCATTGGATGAGTTTCGTTATTGGAAAGTGAAACGAGATGAAAAAAACATCCAGAATAACTGGTGGACACAGGTGCGTGGGGGTACTAACAATGAAATCGCGAATGCAGAACTTGGTGTATACTACAAGTTTAATGAAGGGATTACCGGCACTTCTTCTACTGATTCTACTGTTCTTGATTATTCGGGCCGCATTTCAAACGGAACTTGGGTTGGCTATCCAAGCTCTAATGCTAGAAGCACAGACTCAGCCATAGACTCTTCGGCTGCAGTTGTAACGGGAACAACAGAATATAAAGATCCTATCATATATTCCGCGCACCCGGATGTTTTATCACTTTACAGCGACTATTCGGCAACGGGCAGTGTATATGATGATGAGAACCAATCGTCACTCATCGACTCTGTTCCTAACTGGATAGTAGAACAAGACGAACTTGAAGGCACATCAGAACTCAAAAAGCTAACACAAGTCATTGGTTCATATTTTGATACGTTACATCTTCAAATCAAGGATCTTCCAGAGCTTACAGACAATAGTTATCTTAGCGCAAGTTACAAGCCTGCTCCATTTGCTCGTAATCTCTTATCTTCTCGCGGATTAGCGGTACCAGATATCTTTGTTGATGCTGACTTACTTGAGCGTTTTGCAAACCGCCGAGCAGATCGAAAATATGATCTCAAACTTGATGAGGTAAAGAATCTTATTTACCAAAACATTTACAATAACCTTACTTATATCTACAAGTCAAAGGGTACAGAGAAGGCATTCCGAAACTTAATTCGTTGTTATGGTATTGGCGACGAAGTTATCAAGTTCAATGCTTACGGAAACAATACGACATTCAAGTTTGAAGATACAGACTACGATACAACTGTCCGAAAGAACTTTGTAGATTTCAACCACCCAGATCGCTTTACTGGTATCGTATATCAGAGTTCATCTGTTGCTAACAGCGAAACTACCGGCATAACCTATGTTACTGGAACAAGCCAGTTCCTCGCGAACACTGCCGAAATAGAGGTAGTTTTTCCGAAAAAGTTTGAGTATAGCAATCCCCAGCATTTCCCAACTACTTTCTTGTCTTCTTCTGTATTCGGATGTCACAAGGCAGAGACAGATGCTACGGACTTTTCTTGGGTATCGGCAGGAAATGATAATAACTTTCAACTTTATGCTATTCGAACAGCTGCCAACTCAAAAGATGTATACTTCTTACTGAAAGATCGAGCAGGCAACTTTGAACTAACAAGTTCAGTTTATAGCAATGTCTACGATAATCAAAAATGGAATTTTGCGATAAGAGCGAAGAACCAGTTTTGGCCCTATTCTGCTGGTATTACAGGCTCGACAGGAGCCGGTAAAGTAGAGATTGAATGGTATGGTGTGAATGTTGAGTTTGGAGTGGTCAAAAACGAATTCTCTTTGACCAGTAGCACGTTAGCAAATGATTATTTGACCAGTCCAAGACGCTATTACATTGGGGCAGATAGAACAGATAGTGCCGGGGCTGTCGTAACCAAGTCAGATATGAAGATTTCTTCTTTACGCCACTGGGCTTCATATTTGAGTGATGCTGTAATCAAAGAGCACGCAAAAGACCCTAACAATATTGGTACACTAAATCCGAGCAGGAATGCTCTATTTACAGCAGATACTAGCGGCATTGCTGTTGATAATCAAAGTATCCCAGAAATGGCCACTTTGGCGCTATATTGGGACTTTTCACAGGTTACTGGCTCCGATTCAGCAGGTGCCTTTACAGTAGAGGATGCCTCGTCCGGTTCTGTCTCATTACAGTCTAGATACAGCAATGATGCCAATATATCGTATATTATCGCAAATCAGTACGCTGGGGTGGCCTATTTCCCTACCGCAACGTCCACAACGACGGTTATAGACAAGGATTTTGTGCCCGCAGCCAAGCAAAGATTGCCGGAATCTATTAGTACAAGTGATGCGGTCAACGTTTTATCGCGTGATGATGAGCTATTTCCGCGAGATGCGGCGGTTTCACAGACCTTTTTTGCCTTCGAAAAGAGCATGTATGGCGTTATTTCGCAAGAAATGGTCGATTATTTCGGCACAGTGACCGAATTTAACAACTTAATTGGCGATGTTGTCCACAAATATCGGGGAGAATACAAGGGATTAAGGCTTCTACGGCAGCTATTCTTCGAAAAAATCCAAAATAACCCCGATTTAGACAAATTTATTGACTACTATAAGTGGGTTGATTCATCTTTGGCCATCTTTTTACAGCAGTTAGCACCCGCTTCGGCCAATGTATCGGATGAAATCCGCGTTTTGGTTGAAGATCACCTTCTAGATCGCAGCAAATACCAGCATAAATACCCATTACTTGACTATAAGGGCAACGAAAGGTTCGGAGCAGATGAGGATAAGTTGGAAGCCCGTGTCAAAGGCTTCGAAGAACTGGCATATGACTGGGAACATGGCCATGCTCCACTAAATAGCTTACAGAATACAAGCGCTCTATGGTGGAAAGAGAGAGCAAAGCGCTCAAATACTAACTTTGCCACAGCCACAGCCATTGATTCTGCTCGACAATCTATTTCTGATATCATTTTGAGCTTCAATTCTGCGTCCGCAGACAAGTTTAATACCGGAGCAGGCGAAACAGGGGTCTACGAGGGCTCTGCTTATGCCTTACGCAAGTTTACTTCGCCCCTACGACTTACACCTAGCATTTCAAAACAGGTTGGAGGAGGCTTAAACTACCCCCTAAACAATAAGCCTGATTCTGTTTTCTCCATTACGAAGAGAGGAGACGTTACTGCTAGGTATGATATCGCCAATGGAACGTTCAAAGACATCGTAGTAGCCGAAGTTGGCGATCCTATGCTAGCAATTAAGCGAAGAAAAGCCGCTCAACTAGCTACGGATAACTTAAATCAACAAGCTTACACGACAAATAAGTTCGCTTCACCGGCAGTTCTTTACAGTTCTTCGGTGGGTACAGAATATTCTGGACTCCATAGCGATACTTATGGGGATGATTATGAAGTACCTATGCAGGGTCCATTCCCACAAGAACACGTAGGAGGCAACCGGCACCGGCATATTGAACTAACAGTCGATCCAGCGCTGACATCTTCGGCAAATAGGCCAGAAGCCTGGTATTTAGCGTCAGGAATCTTCCGAGCAAATGATGGAACATTCGCAAAGCCGTCAACTTCTCCACAATATCGCAGAGACGAGACAGCAAAAAGACCAGTAAACATCAAGAATATCCAGCACACAACAGCTTCAGTTGTTCTAGGGAACTATAATAAGCGTTATGAGGTTGTACAAACTTCAAATAGAGCAACAAATAAGTCTGCTTTCGTCAAAGCAGAAGGCTTCCCAACAGCTTCAGCGGCAACAACTCGCCCACTAGGGGTAACAGGGTTAGTAGAATACACAAAACCAACAAGAACAAGATATGAACATGTCTTTGTTGAAAGATTTTCGGCACCCGGAGGCCCAGAGACAGCAGGAGATAACCAAGGTGGAGTAGGATTGGATTATGAATCCGCTCAGTTTTCTCCATATAACAACCTGAACTATCGTAATACAACAGTGCGTGAGCCGCTCCAAACACTTCTTACCGAAAGAAGCGAACAGTTTGGCTTAAGATCTGGTTCTGCCGTTTCCGCAGCAGACTATACCAGCGTTACTGCTAGCTATCACAAGGTCAATCGCAATCCTCTCACTCGCCTTGAAACAGGTAGCGCTGGTATTGTTACGGCTTCAACCTATGATAACTACTATGTTCAGCATATGATCCCGAGATCGGATTATCAATATGCTTGGATCACTGCTTCATATATTTCTTCAAATACTAATGTCTATGGGTATTTTCCATATGATGGATATGTTTCAACTTCTGCTGGGCTGATTGGCGCCATCAACTTTACAAGCGCTAGCAATATGGGCTCGGCTATGGATACGGGATTGAGGATAGTTCCAGGTCATTTTGGAGTACATTCTGAACTTGTGCCGACAGATTTCGTAGGAATGAACACAACGATTATAGAGCCTATCAATAGTGGCTCGGATTATACTCTGGGATATCCTTTGGATATATCTTCATTTCATTATTATAACTATTCCGATATGGGCTCCTATGCTGTGGCCACAACAGATCAGGCTTCCTTTGTGGAGAAGATCGGCAACGCTGCTCCTGCGCAAGGAGCAATGGCAGCAACTCTAAACAATATTATTAACCACAGAAATGGTCCCTATGGGTACTCAACTTGGAAGCAGCTCCGCGTTGGTCAAGGTCAGCTAGCTCGATATTACCGCAAGAATAATATTTATACTCATACCCCTGATTCTGGTGAAGCTATTATTGTTAATGTTGCTGGCGGAACGCAGACGATTACCCCGAGGTATGGTCCAACACTATCAATTACGCAGCCTCCTATAAACGCAGTTCAGAAACCAATGGTCTACAAGCTAAGAACACGCACAGACGATTCCCCTGCAGGCAAGGAAAACTATACAACAACAGTCTTTAAAACAAGCTTTGGCAATAACTTAGCTTATTTTGAGAATGCCGAGTTCAATGAAAAATTGAAAATAAAGGTTACAAAAGGGGATAATGTTTATAAATCTTTGTTAGATCTATATGGAGATAAACACAAAAATATCAGTTCAGATCCGATTACAGAGCTGCTCTCCTTGTCCTATAAAGAGGTAATATATCCTTCTAGGGGCAATATTTATACCAATAAAATCAGAGGCCGCACAGGCTATGAAAATGATTTTTGGCGCGATGTTCGAACGGATCGCACAACATTAGCAGTCACCAAGAAACCAACAAACTCTGCTGGGATAGCAGTTAGTCAAAGTGCCTGGGTTTTGGACGCAACAGAAAACTTTGTTTCTCTTACCGGGATCGCCGCCAATGATGGTGGTACTGGCTCGGCGAATACTGTGGGACACAAATCTGGAGAACTTCAGAATGAGTATGTACATTTTCATTATGCCACAGCCAGCAATGCCGCACCTGGCGTACTCTACTCTAGAAAGCAGATTTACAATCTGACCGGAGCGATAGTTCCAAGATGGGGAATGGAAATAACGGAGACGACCACCGCTGCAGCCGATGTCAACTTGCTCAATGCGAAGATCATCGGGAAAGGAGATGCATTGTGGGAAGCTGCCACAAAAGCCGGCAGATATGAGGGAACTTCTAGTGTCTTCACTGTAAGTACAGTTAACCCATTTTATGATACATACCAGGACTTTGCAGCAGATATCAGAGGAAAAGGAAAGTCTTATTCAATAGTTCCAGAGTTTAGAATCTCTGAGCATCTTGATTTTTATAAAAACAATAGCGACAACTTCCTAATAGAAAATACAAAGCTTTTTGAGATATCTGGTACTCCTACTGGTTCTTCTGTCCCTCAAAATAGTGCGGAAGATAGTTTTTATACTATTTTCACAAATTCTGATTTTATGAAATACTTTGAGTTTGTGAAGGGAGATCACGAAGGCATTGTCGATCCTCACACTATCACTTTGCGCTGCAAGGCTGTAAAGAAGTTTATTCCATATGATGGCTTCTATCCTGCTGAAAGAACTGTACAGATGGCGAAACAGTTTATTGCGGATTATAGTGGTTCTATGACCTACTTGACAGGAGCTGATGCTGCTGAAAACTCTTCTTTGAGAACGCTTTTGGCACCAATGTTTTCTCCTGGCATTCTTTATAACACTATCAAGTCTGGTATTGCTGTAGATTATCCTACTATTAGTTCCAATATAGCAATCAAAAAGCCAACATATTATAATAGCTCATATTCAGATTATTCTACTACCGGTTCTTATGCCTTATTCTCTGCCGGAACAGAAGATAGCGGCCTAGCTAGCAGCGGTATAGTCAATCATAACGCAGGCTGGGACAGTAGGATCCCGTTCGAAGCACTGGCAGCTCCAGAAGAACATTTGGCTAATATTCGCATAGCAGATAGTGAGCCTAGTCCCTATGCTTTTGTTGATAGCGTGGTATCCTGGGACGGAACTGGTGGAACAACCTACAAGAAAATGATGAATAACTTCTTGGCAGAGAGCACTAACTTTTTCTTAAAGAAGGGAGAACTCACCAGTATTGAATCATTACCAGAAAGCGAGTTTAAAACAGTCAACCCAGGTACTCCATATGGTATGCGTGTCAAGATTTGGCGTTCTATGAATAAGGGTCGCATATTCAGCGGCAGTTATGGCAACTTTGAAGTTCCACAAAATATACGCACTATTCTTGGCAATGACGATCTAGATCCATATACAGGCGAACTGTCAGTTGGAGCGTCAGAGGTTACACCAAGAGAAACCTTTACAATGTATAGTCGCCCGAGTGCTTTTGGTCCACCACTTGGTCTTATTAGGAGCGGCTCTGCTCCCTCTGGCACGGTTGCTTTCGCAGATGCCACGGTCCCAGGCTCAATCTATGATTTCTCTCCGCAGAATGGTGTTTATGGTTCTCATACTCCTCCTTATTATGATGGAGAATGTTGGTTTGATATTATTTTTTGGCCTCGTGGCCTAGAAACACAATATGCGGAATCTACTCCTCATGTTTTCAGATTTAAGAGAGATGAGACAGGAGAACAATATCAGCCCACTTTGAATGAAATCTTTTCAGAGCCACATGAGACAATATTTAATCAGAGTGCCTCTGTTGATGATGATAATCAAACCCCGTTGGCTGGTTCGTTTAGGAGAAAGTGGAGATATGACCAGGAAACCCTCAAAGGAAAAACCGGAAGCACTTATCATATTACTTCTTCTGGAATGCCCGGCGCTTCGCAAGTGGGCACTGGGCCTGCGTGTGGTCCTTGGGCAAACAAGTGGGCAATGCAGCTAGATGCTAGCTTAAATATTTTCCGCAAAAGCATTTATCGCGGCACAATGTCGGGAGATTCTTCTGACAGAAAATGGTCCATTCAAACAAAGTTTGAAACTCCAATGCTAAACTTTAATCATATAACCTCTTCAGATGAAACAATGACAGTTACGTCAGACACTGATTCCAACTTTGCGATTCCTAGAGGAATGTGGCACCAGTTTGGAAGAATACCGAGAGCAGAAGAGGGAGTATATATTCAGGTAACTGATATTCCCAAGCAATGGTTAGCAAATCATCCAAGCGCATCCTTGAAGCATGATCTTGGTGGAACATTTGCTAGTGAAAATAAAAGTCCATATGTTCCCCCTGGCCCCACAGCCGGTGGAGTAAACTCTCCTTATGGAAGGTATTCCGTAGCAATAGGCTCTGGAAGTAACTGGTCTAGGCCCGAAGTTCAATCTCTTGTAGATGTGTGTGGGTTTGACACTACACCCAAGAGGGTTGGTGAGATGCGCTTCCGGAAGAAGATTTTTGAAGCTATTGTCGCTGTTCCTTTCTGGATCGAAGATGGAGAAAGAAAGTTTTTCAAAACTTGGGATCCAAAAGCTGCGGTTACTCCATCTGTCGCAGGTGAGACTTATGCGAAACAAGTGGAATTAATGCAAAAATATGTTTTCCCACCGGCTTTTGATTTTATTAATGGCGCCATCTCTGGCACAGAAGGTCAAATACCTATTGCAATGTATGTTTTTGAGTTTTCCCATACCCTCGACCAGGATGATTTATCTCATATTTGGCAGAATCTACCACCAAAGCTTGGAACAAAACCTCAAGTTTCAACTAGCACAATTCGTCA
>Ga0208299_1002687_pt1 | contig 11781 bp, 13 predicted proteins | sample 15_taG_FD_184089 | JGI IMG/M metagenome (GOLD analysis project Ga0208299, IMG submission 184089) | Marine viral communities from the Subarctic Pacific Ocean - 15_ETSP_OMZ_AT15312 metaG (SPAdes) (version 2) | ecosystem: Environmental > Aquatic > Marine > Oceanic | place: Pacific Ocean | collected...
ATAAACCGATACGAAGAATAAATATAGAAACTATAGCATATCAAGAAATGCTTAGAGATTATGTTATGAAAAGAAGCAAAAGTGAAGGAATGTTCCTTCCAGGTATCGAAAAAGGTATTAAGAATTATAATCAAAAGAAAAAGGATAGATTATTTGAAGGTTTACAACCAATGTTTAAAGCAGGTGCTGTACATATAAAAAAAGAAATGCATGAATTTATAGGTGAATTGCTTGATTTTCCGAAAGGAAGTCATGATGATACTATAGATGCATTTTGGCTTGCTACTCAATACGCTAAGGGCCAACCCAAGTTAAAGAAAAAGACAAAAAATAAATCTGGTGTGTGGACAAAACCAAAAAAAGCATATAATTGGTTGACTGGAGCTAGAAAGTAATGTTATATTATACACTATGATACAAGAAGATTTAAGGGTAAAAGAGATAAATGAGTTGTTTGACAGGTGGAAAGATGCCAGGAAAGACTGGGATGTAGCCGCTAGAGAAGACATTGACTTTTATCTAGGTAATCATTTTTCAGCAGAAGAGCTTGATGAACTTGATTCACGAAATCAGTCATCTATGCCTATGGATAGGCTATATGCTGCTATTGAGCAGTTTAAGGCTATTGTTACCTCTAAGCAGCCCAAGTTTAGTGCTATCGGAAGAGAAGACTCTGACAGTAGATTAGCAACTGTCTGGAAAACAATATTAGAATACATTTGGGACAAATCAGATGGTAATGAAGTATTTAAACAAGTAGTTCATGATTATGCTGTTACAGGTCTTGGTTATTTTTATGCATATTTAGATAGAGATGCTGACTTTGGTAGAGGTGAAGTTAAATTCACATATGTAGACCCTTTTAGAGTTTATGTTGACCCCAATTCAAGACATAAATATTTTGATGATGCTTCAGGTATTATTGTGTCAACCATATTAACTAAACAACAGTTAATAGATTTATATCCACAAATGAGTCAACCAATAAGTGAAGGCTCAGAAAAATTATTAATAGACGAAATAGAAACATTTAGTAAAGAGGAGGATTATCCTAATGCAACTAATAAAACAACTATGGAAAGTTTTACACCAGATAATACAAAAGATAAAGACTATTCTATCGAAAAGTATAGACTTCTTGAACATTACAAAAAGGTAAGGGTTCCATATTATAGGGTGGTAGATTCTAGAAGTGGTGATGAAAGAATCATGACTCAAGAACAATTCGCTACTATGGCAGAAGATAGAGATTTTGCAGCAGCTATAGAAAATCAATTAATAGACTTTGTAGAAGTTACGCAACCAAGAATTAAATTAACATGTACTGTTGGCCAAATAGTTTTATATGAAATGGTGTGTGATACAGATATATATCCTATTATACCAGCACCAAACATTTGGACTAATACTCCATACCCAATGAGTGATGTTAGAAAAAATAAAGCATTTCAGAGATTTTTAAATAAAACAATATCTCTTATTACCTCACATGCTCAAGCATCAGCAGGTTTAAAATTATTAGTTCCTCAAGGCAGTGTTACTGATATTGAAGAATTAGAAAGAGATTGGGCAAATCCAAACGCAACAATTGAATATGACCCATCTTTTGGTGAACCACATTTTCCTTCACCACAGCCATTATCAGGCAGTATATTAACATTACCTAAAATGATTGAAGGATATATTGATTTAAATATGGGGATTTATGAAATGATGCAGGGAAGTACTGAAGCTGCCCCAAGAACATATTCGGCCACAATGATGATGGAAAATGTTGGACAAAGACGCTCAAAGTCTAAATTAAGAGATATTGAAGGTTCAATGAAAAGATTAGGTCAAGTTGTATATAATATGGCTAGACAACATTACAGATTTAAAAAGACATTTAGAATAGTACAACCTAATAATGATATAAATGAGTTTACAGTAAATTCTCGTTTATATGATGATAAAACTAATGAGTTACAGAAAATTGAAAATGATATAACAGTAGGTCAGTTTGATATACGTATACTTGGCGGCTCTACATTACCTTCTAATAAGTATGGAGAGTTCCAGTTATACATGGAAGCTTATCAAGCTGGTTTGATAGATAGGGTAGAAGCATTGAAGAAATCAGAAATATTTGATAAACAAGGGGTATTGCAAAGAACTGACGAAGTTAGTAAATTACAAGGTATGTTAGGACAAGCACAAGAACAACTTAAAAAGCTAGGTGGTGATTTACAAACTGCTCAAAGAGAAACAGTTTCATCTAGACAAAGAACAGAAGTTGAGAAGTTTAAATCAAGACTTAAAGAACAAGAGCTTGAATATGGCTCTAAAAATAAACTAGCTGCTAATAAGCTAGGTAATGCGGTTAAACTCGAGTCTGAGAAATTACGTTTACGTAGTGAATCTCAAAATAAACAAGAGAAATCGTAGGAAGGAATATAAGAAATGAATAACGCATATGAAGACGGACATCTAGAAGGTGAAACCGCTGATAATGTAGGGCAAGACGATAACGCAAATACGCAAGAGGGTTCTGAAAACTGGGAAGACCAAGCAAAATACTTCCAAAGTGAAAAGGATAAACTCGCAGCGGAAAACTCTAAACTAAAGCAATATGAAAAAATAGGACAATTGTTGGAATCACGTCCAGATATAACCCAGACCATAACAGGTATGGTACAAGGACAAGGTCAACCAGCACAACCCGAACGTATAGCATTAGATAAAGATGAATTTGACCCATGGGAAGCCTATAATGACCCGCAGTCTAAATCGTACAAGTTCAGACAACAAGAATTACAGGACTCTATTAATGGAGCTGTCAACCAGCAAATGCAAGGATTACAGAGAAATCAAGGCGAAATGCAATTAAAGACCGAACTACAACAAAGAGGCTTAGGCCCAGAAGAAGTAGACTCTTTTATGAATTTTGCAGCTCAAAATCCTGCTGAGTATGGTGTTGATGGTGCTATTAAAATGTGGAGAGCTGTTGTTGATTCTGGAGGCAATCAGCAAGTAGAAAGACCACTTGATGGAATACGTCAAACACAGGGAACTCCTGCACAAGGAGGAGTATTACAAGGTCAAGCACCTGAAACTCCTAAAACTGACAAAGATTCTATGTGGGATTCTATTACAAATGCTGGTAGTCGTACGAATGTATTGTAAATAATAATATAAACAAGGAGAAATAAATGGCTACTTATAATAGTGGACAAGTAAAATTTGGTACTCCTGGTGCGGTAATTGATAGTACAATACCATCAAGAAGACTGTATGACTTTAGTGATAGAGTTGCAGATTTAGCCCCAGAAGAGTCACCATTTTTTGTATATTTGTCAAAAGTAGGTAAAGTTCCAACATCGGATAGTCAATTCCGATTTTTGGAAGATAGAACAAAAATATCAATTGCTGATAGAAGCTTCTTATCTACAGGTGGAGCAACACTTGTAGCAGAGGGAAGTAGTATGGATTTGATATTTGATACAACAGGTGGAGCTGCAGTTTCATGGTTAATCCCAGGAATGATTGTAGCTGTGTCTTTAAATGCAACAGATAGTGGAACTACCCCTTCATTTGGTACTGTTAGAATTAATTCAGTTACTCAGAATAGTGCTTCTACAACGTGTCAAGTCACATCAGTATCAACGGTAGGTGGAGCATCGATGACAATTGCTGATAATGCTCAATGTACAGTAATTGGAACTTCATTTGAAGAAGGTTCAGGCGCTCCAGATGTATGGTCTCAAGAGTTAGAGAATGGGTATGGATATACTCAAATATTCAAAACAGCTTGTGAGATGTCTAATACAGCTAGAGCTACTGTCTATAGAGGTTATTCTGATGAATGGGCAAGATTATGGAATCTTAAATTAAGAGAACATAAAGTTGACATTGAAAGAGCAATGCTTTTCGGACAACAAGCTTCAAGAGGCGGGATTCAATATACTGATGGTGTTGTTGGCCAAGTAATAAGAAATTCAACAGTTGAAGGTGGCGGTGGACAATTGTCATACACTGAAGATAAATCTTATTATAAATCTAATACAGCAGCTCAGTGGACATATGATGACTTATTGTCTGATTTTGAAGTAATATACGACCCTGCAAGGGGTGGTGGTTCTTCTAAATTAGCTTTAGCTTCATTACCAGTAATATCTTTCTTTAATAAGTTAGGTACTTCAGCTGGTTTTGTTGCTGGTACAGCAGGAACAGCTTCTGAGGATAATCCATTTAGATATAATTTTAGCCAATCTAATGGTTCATTCGGACATAAAGTAATGAAGATTGATACTATTCATGGAGATTTGACTTTAGTTAAAGAACCATTGTTTAGAGGGTTTTCTGCTGGATTTATGATGATGGTTGATTTAGACCATTGTTCATATAGACCTCTTGTTGGTAATGGCGTTAATAGAGATACTTCTATAACAACAAATGTGCAACAAGCAGATGAAGATTTACGAAAAGACATGATTCTTACAGAAGCAGGTCTTGAAGTTTCTCTTCCTGAAACTCATGCACTTATCAACTTAGAAGGAGTTAACTAATATGAGAAGTGATTATCTAAATAGTAATAGTCAAGTTAGTAATGTTGAATTAAAAATCATCAAAGTAACAGCTGATGTTACATTAACTGCAGACCAAAGTGGTTCTGTTGTTCTTGTAAATCCAACTGCAACGACTGAAGTAGATTTACCAGCTCTTTCAGACATTCAATCTGGATGGAATTGTAAAATTATTTTAACTGAAGATACATTTAGTGGCGATACTACTATGAATCAGAAGGTTAATATTGATTTTGGAAGCGGTAATGCTATTTGTGGAATAGTTCATGGAACTGATGCAGGTGGTAGCGATATTGCTGTTAGTGGAGACGATTTCATTAACTGTAGCGCTGCTGCTACTCCTGGTGACAGATTTGATATTCTCACCGATGGAACTAATTGGTATGTTAATGGAATAGTGAATGACGCTTCTGAATGTCCATTTAATACTGCGGCTGGATAAACCAAATCAATAAGGTTTAATAGTTTTGTAGAACTATGGGGTAAATCATATAAAAGGTTTACCCCGAATCTACTAAGATTTTTTTTAAATAGTACATTCATGCTCTGGCAGAGCTTTAAGTACACTCAAACAAGGAGGATAAAATGCCAACATCAAGTCTTAATAAGCTTTCAGTTATAGAAGCACAAAATGCTGCTTTAGGTCAGGCTGGAGCTAAATTTATATCAGACACTTCTGTACATTCAGGAAGCTTTGTAGCAATACAATGTATAGAAGACACTGTGTTTAATGCGCTAACACCTGCAGATACTACAAATGGTTATGGTGTAGGTTCATATAATGGCAATACAATGGCTTCAGAAACTATACCAGCAGGTATGACTATTTATGGTCGTTGGACTAGTATAGATTTAACATCTGGTGCAGTAATAGCTTATATAGGTTAGTTATGCCTTTAGGATTAGGCAATAACTTATCAAGAACAGGTATAATAACACCTGGTATAGTAACAGATAACCTCGTACTAAAGCATAACTATAATGCAGGCAGTGTAGCACCTGTAAGTGATGGTGCTGTATATTTTGATGGTGGTGGTGATTATATTGATACAGGTTATACTTTTCAAACAGAAATAAGAGGAAGTTATTCTGTAGGTATGTGGCTCAAACCTTTAGATGGTGGTTCAACTGATGCTGTGATGGGAGCTAGAAAAGACGCAGGAGGTGGTACTTACAATAATTGGTGGTATGTTGGTTATAATGCAACTGCTGCTGGTGATTCTATTGTTTATCATAAATCAAATGGGACTTCTGATATAGGTTATAGTGATAGTCCTCAATTTTCTGCAACAAAAACTGATTGGATGCATATTGTTTGGTCTGTTACTAAAAGTGCAGTAGGTGGTTTTAAAACTTATGTAAACGGAGCATTAGTTGGTACTGCTAATTCAGATGATGTATCATCGTCAGATTGGGAAGCTTACACTAGTGATGTTGATATGTTTTTAGGTGGTTATAGTGCAGACGGTTCTCTCTATTCAGTATATAAGGGATATATGTGTAACGCTTTTTTTTATAGTGCTGCAATAGAACAACCACAAATTAAATCAATAATGAACAAGAATTATGCTGGATTAACATCTAGTGAAAAAACAAACTTAGTCTCATGGTGGAATTTAGATGAAGGTACTGGAACAACCGCTACTGATTCACATGGTTCAAATGATGGGAGTGCAACTTTTACATAATGGCTGGGTCTTTTCAAAAAATATTAAAACCAACACGAGCTAGAGGATTAGATACTTCTGGTAACAACAATCACGCACAAATATATTCAGGTAGAGCATTAGAGTTTGATGGTGTTCTTGATTATTTAGATGGGCCATCTTTTACTGATATAGGAGTAACAGGAGATGTTACTGTTTCTTTTTGGGGGAAATATAATGCAGGTAGTGGTGTTGGGATGTTTTGGGGAATTTATGCAGCCCTATCAGATGGAATGGGTGTAGTAATAGATAGAGCTAATAATACTTTAGAAATATTTGATGATTCTGCTGGAAATGATATTGCAAATATTTATGCAACTACAATGTTCCCTAATACTTGGTATAGAATAGTTTTTGTTTTAGATAACAGTGAATTTAAACTTTATATGAATGGAGTATTAGTTGGTAGCGGAACAAATGTTGAAACACATTGGCATGGAAACTGGACTCCAAATATATTTTTAGGAATGAGAAGTGGTGCTATAATAGACGAATCTTATGCTTATAAATTAGATGGTATGATGTCAGATTTTCAAGTATGGAACTCTGCATGGACAGCAGCTGATGCAGAATATGATTATCTTAATCCAGAACAATTAGCATTAAATAGAGGTGGTACATCGCTAACTAACTCTAATCTTAAACTATGGTACCCAATGAATGAAGGTCATAGAGGTAATCAGTCTTATGTACTTGATGCTTCTAATACAGGGCTTGGTGATAATGTATTTACTAATGGTGATTTTGCTACGGGAGACTTGACAGGATGGGCAACATCTGGAACTGTTACATATAGTAATGGTGGAATGAGACTTGTAGAAGACGGGTTTTGTTCAGCAACTCAATCTGTAGGTGTATCAGGAACAACGTATAAGTTGACTTATGATGTAATAGCTATAGATACTGCTAGCGGTGGCTCTCAACTGCAAGTCCAGCAAACTGGTTTTCTAGTTAACATGCCAGGAACTCAATTAGGAGATAGTTTAGGTACTCATAGTATTTACTTTACAGCTGATAGAGCTAACATAGAATTGAAAAGAAGCGGTTCTGACCTTGATGTAACTATTGATAATCTTATATTAGAGCCAATAAACGCTAAACACAACGCAACAACTGTATTTTATGGTGATGATAAAGTTGCTAATGGAGATTGTACAGTTACTGACCCTACTACTGTTACTATAAATAGCGTAGCATGTTCAGCTTTAGATGCTGACCCTTTAAATGGTGGAGCTTTTGATGATAGCACTGAACAAGCTAATAGCGCTTCTAAGTCTATTAAAATAACTGCAGATAGTGACTCTAACTATCCTGGTATGAGATGGGTTGGTGGTGATGAAATGGGACTTGTTGTTGGTAGAACATATTATATGGAATGTTATGTATATATGCCAAGTGGAGGTCAAATGGATAGAGCACAATTAAAATATAGAAATAATGCAGAAGATACTGTTAGTATAGAATATACAGGAACTTTTGATGCTTGGACAAAACTATCAGGCACATTTGTAATACCTGATGATATTACTGATATTCAAATAATAGCATATAAAGTTGCTCCTGGCGCTGTGAGTAATGAGTTCTTTTATGTTGATGATATATCTTTAAAAGAGGTAGGTGTAGCAACAGGATGGACAGATGCAGACCAACAACTTGATATACCTCAAACAGCATTACAGTCTTATAATCAGTTAGGTTGGGTAAAAGGAGAAGACACTACTCAAAGTATCGGAGTGCTTGGTTATGAACCAGAACTTGATGATGGAAGTTTTACTTTATCTTATTCATTATTTACAGCTGATTCAAGTGAAAATAAAAGGTTTATGGCTTTTAATGAAACTACAAGCCCTAATACTGGTAGATTAATTCACCAACTAAAGTCTGATGGTAGTTTAGAAATTTTTATCGATGATTCTGATGATAATATATTAAGTTATGTTGATATTATATTATTAGGTAAAATTACAACTGGAAAATGGTATCATATCGTAGAGTCTTTTGATAGGTCATCTAATGAATTAATATGTTATTTAAATGGAGAAGAACAAGTTACTTTAGATATATCTACTATAGACGCAAATTTAAACTTTGGTGGTACATTTACACCATTTACATATGGAGAAAATCTCCATGGAAGTATTACTGAAATTGCAGTGTTTAAAGGCGTTGCATTATCTTCTGCTGAAGTAGTAGAATTGTATAATGATGGTAAAATATTAGATGCTCAAACCCATTCTCAAAAAGCTGCTTTAATTAATTATTGGAGAAACAATGGACTTGCTACTTGGACAGATTTAGAAGGAAGTGACGATGCTACTACTAACAACATAACAGAAACAATGCTTATTACAGCAGGTGTAGACAGTTCAAGAGATTCACAAGGGTTCTTGATGAACAGTCAAAGACTTACTAATAGTTTGAATTTAGTTACAAATACTATTGAAGATGGAATTGGTATCGGTGAAAGAGCTTTAGTACCAGGAGGGGTAGATTTAGGTACTTCTGACTTTTCAATATGTTTCTGGGTTAAAAAATCAAAAGATTGGACTAGCCAATGGGTAATTAGTCAATATGCGAATGATACTAATAGATGGTATATTAGAGCGCAAGCTAGCAACCCTCCTCGTTTTCAAATTTATACTCTTATAGCGGGTGGTGCGGTACACGACTTTACAGATAATGGAACAGACTTAGATGACTATATAGATAGTTGGATGCATGTTGTATGCGCAGTAGATAGAAACGCTGAAATAAAATGGTACGTAAACGGAGCATTGTCAGGAGATGCTGGAACTGTTGATGGTTCTGGAAGTGAGGCTTCTGGTAAAGAAGGAACATCCTTATCAGCTGCATTAGGAGATATGTCTATCGGTTGGTTTGAACATGAAACTTTTGATGACCATCATTTTAATGGACAAATAGACGATGTGCTAATTTATAGTGATTATTTATCAGCACCAGAAGTAACAAGAATTTATAAAGCAGGTAAAAGGAGTCACAAATAATGGCACATTATGAAATGTATTTTTGTATACCTAGCAGTGCATTTAATAGTGCTGTTGGGACTAAAATTAAAGCACTATACCCTATAGTAGAATCAGTTGATGAGGATACTGAAGAGGTAACTTATAAATCAGCACCTACATGGACTGATATTATATTTAGTGGTAAAGTAGGACCTCCTAGATATTCACATGATAAGTCTTATGTTATCATTAAAGGTGAATGGTCTATGAAGGAAGGAACTTTATCAGAGTTAGCAGCACTAGGAGATAGCGCAAGTTATCCATCATTTAGTGTGTTAACTAAATCAGAAGCACAAACATTAGTAGCTAGTAGCACATTTACAGGAGAATAGATGTTTAAAATAATTGGGAGAACTAAAATATAATGGCTATATTTGTATACTGTAAAGACTGTAAAAAGACAGTTGTGCCAAACAGTTGTGGGCATAAAAAAGAACTGTTTCGTAATGATACAAGAAATTATGTAAATATGAGGACTACATGGAGCGGACAAACTCAAGTAGAATTTTCTCAAACAACAATAGAACAAGATATAGCAGATAGGAATAGTAGATAGTGGCAACATTTAATGCACAATTACAAGACTTAGTAGGAGAAGCAATATCAGTAGATACTGATGCTATGGACCAATTTTTAAGAGATGGACTTAAGCAACTTTATAATATATTACCTCCAGAAAAATTATTGGAATGTGTTACGCATACAGAACTTAGTAATTCACCATCTACTCTTGCATTAAATACGAGTACTATAGGTCCTATTATGGCAGTTACAAGAAAAGATTTAAGGGGGTTTAATCAGGTATGTAGACAAATATCCCCAATAATGGTATCAAGAGTTACCGATACAAGTGATTTAATGTATTCAAGAGATACAGACCCTGTATATTTTGTTAAAAACTCTGTATTAAATGTTTATCCTGACCCAACTGCAACTCAAACTGCAGAAGTATTATATTTGCCATTAACAGCAATTGGTAATGGAGATAGTACTATAGCTAATTTATCTAATGATATGGAATATATAGTTGTATTATATGCAGCAATTAAAATGGCAGAATATTTACTTGCTTCAGAAGAAGACACAGAGCTTTATGTTCCCATGATAACATCATTAAAACAAGATTATGTACAATCTTTACAAATGATGGGGACTAAACAAGCACAACAACAAAAACAAGTACCTGTCCCTGGAGGTCAAAATGAAAGTTAAAGATTTAATACAACAAGTAGAATATACAATGGGAAGGCAACCCGAACAGTATATGTTACAACTTATAAATGACGCATTAATGGATATGTCGGGCAAAGTTCAGAGCTATACTACAGAAAAAATACAAAATTTAAATTCAAAACAAAGATGGTACAAATTAGATGACTCTGTTGTAGATATAACAAGAGTTGAAATTTTAGACAATAACGATAGATATGTGAAAGTACCATTATTAGCAGATTCACATAAATTATTAAAAGATGATACAGACGAAACGTCTGATTCATTAACATAGGAGTAAGAAATGGCAAGTACATTAACAGCCTCAACAATGACAGTTTCTGTATCAGAATCTATCACGCTTAATGGAAAAAATCAAGGTGGAACAACAACAAAAACAATTTCTTCTATAGCAACAGTAACAAAAAGAATTATAACTATTACAACTGCTGAATCTACAATAGCTACATTTAGTGCTGCTGTTGCTTCGGCTGGACATTATGTCGCAGCGGATGTAAGATATATAAGATTTACTAATCTTGATGATACAAATTTTGTTACGTTAACATTTAGAAACCAAGATAATGATGAGGCGGCTATTAAACTTGATGCAGGCCAATCATTTATATGGAATGGTGATAATGCTAATGGGATGACAGCTGTTTTAAATGCAACTCAAGATGCAGATGCTGCTTCTGATACAGCTTTTGGAAGTTTGACAAACATTCAGGCTGATGCAAATAGTGGTTCATGTGATTTAGAAATGTTTATAGCATCAGTATAGGAGCTTAAATGGCTACAGATAAAAGAAGTTTTCCAAATAGTTATTTTGCATGGTATAATGATGATGACAGATTAGCTTTAGTATGTAAAGTATTATCAAATGATACTGCTGATTCTACAGAAACAACTTTAGATAGGTATGATACATATACTGGAAGTAGTGTAACAGGTGGATTACGTATACAAACTCATTCTAAGTATGGAACGGTAGACCAAGTAACTGATGATTTAAAAGCTAATTCAGGTCTTGATACTTCACTACATGCGTCTATAATTGATTATATTAAATCAAGACTATTAGAAGATACAGGCGATTTGCAAAGAGCTACATATTATAAAAATAAATATGAAAGAACTATTAAGCAATACCCTCATAGAAAAAGCGGAGTAAGGTCTTTATCAGTTCCTAGACTATAATATGGATTTATTTCAAGCAATAGAGCAATTTGGAGTCCCCGTAGTAATGACTGTAGCATTTGGTTATTTTATATG